>Ga0116171_10000751_pt1 | contig 33708 bp, 20 predicted proteins | sample AD_JPNHW2_MetaG_FD_89798 | JGI IMG/M metagenome (GOLD analysis project Ga0116171, IMG submission 89798) | Active sludge microbial communities of municipal wastewater-treating anaerobic digesters from Japan - AD_JPNHW2_MetaG | ecosystem: Engineered > Bioreactor > Anaerobic > Digestate | place... | reverse complement strand
GGTTAGCCTTAAGCTCAAGCATTTCAGCTTCAAGCAGGATCTTGTCGAGAAGAACATCAATATTGAGACCTGTTTTCGCCGATATCTCCTGTGACTGATACTTACCACCCCAGTCTTCAACAAGGTAATTCATGTTGGCAAGAGCCTCTTTGATCCTGTCGGGATTTGAGGTTGGTTTATCAATTTTATTGATAGCAAATATTATTGGAACACCTGCCGCTGAAGCATGATTTATAGCTTCAACTGTCTGAGGCATAACGCCATCATCAGCAGCAACAACAATAATGGCTATGTCGGTTATCTGTGCTCCACGGGCACGCATGGCAGTAAATGCTTCGTGGCCCGGTGTATCGAGGAAAGTAATCTTACGTCCATCCTCAAGCACAACTGCATAAGCACCAATATGCTGTGTTATACCTCCGGCTTCACCGGCAATCACATTTGTGTTTCGTATATAATCGAGCAACTTTGTCTTACCATGGTCGACATGCCCCATTACAGTTACTATAGGGGGTCTTGGCTTAAGATCTTTATCATCGTCTTCAGATTCCCTGACAGCTTCCTGCAGTTCAGCACTTACAAACTCTACTTTAAAACCAAATTCATCAGCAAGGAGTGACATTGTTTCAGCATCAAGACGCTGGTTTATTGAAACAAATAGCCCAAGGTTCATGCATGTTGAAATGATATCAGTAACAGGAATATCCATCATTGAAGCAAGTTCGTTGACCGATACAAATTCGGTGACCTTCAGAATATTCTTTTCCTGTTCAATCTTGTCAACTTCTTCTTTCTGTCTCTGACTTATTGCTTCTCTTTTATCCCTTCTGTACCTTGATCCCTTTGATTTACCTTTTGTGGTGAGCCTGGCCAGTGTCTCTTTTATCTGCTTCTGAACTTCCTCTTCATTTACTTCAGCCCTTACAGGTCTTTTTCTGATTACCTTTTTTGAGCTGCCCTTATTATCTTTCTTTTCTGTGGGTATTGGTTTTACAACAGGAGTATTCTCTTTTTCTTTGAGTATTCTTTTCCTTCTCTTTTTCCTCCTGAAATCAGTCTCTCCACCTACCTTAACAGGCTGGAAAGGAGTTGTTTTCTTCTTTTCTTCTACCGGAAGATCAATTTTTCCGACCACTCTTGGTCCTGTAAGCTTTTTAAAGTCTGTTTTATATAAAGCAACAACATCTTCCTCAGGTTCAGGAATGGTCTGTTCAATATTGTTTTCAGGCACTGATTCTTCAATTACCGGTTCAGGAATGACCTCTTCTGCTTTAACGGGTTCTTCCTTCGGTGCAACCTTTGGTTCCTTTGTTGCAACTTTATTTTCTTTATCGGCAATTTTAGCAACTTTTTCTCTGAGATCCTTTTTAGACTCTTCCTTTCGGGAGGTTCTGGACTCTTTTGAAACCGAATCAAGATCAATTTTACCTACAATATGAAGATCAATGTTGGCTTTAGGTTTGATCTCTTCTACAGGTGTGGCAACGGCCACAGGCTCTTTTTCAACTTCAGGTTCTTTTATTTCAGGCCTGACAGGCTCAGCTGGTTTTTCAGGTTCTGCAACAACAGCAGCTGGCTTCTGAACAACTTCCTCTTTCTCTTTTTCTTTAGGCTGTACCTCTTTTTCAACTTTAGGTTTTAATACCTTTTCAAGGTCTATTTTGCCAACAAGTTTAATATCAGGTTTTTTGACTTCAGTCTTGATATCAACTACAGATTTAGCTGCTGAGGAATCCTTAACAAGAATATCTTCATCCCTTTCAGTATCTTCATTGTCGGCTTTTTCTGAAAAATCATCAATTGAAACAGATTCCTTTTTTCTGTGGAGATCTTTCAGAATGAGTTTTTCAGATTCCTTTTTTACACTTATATCTGTACTGTATTCTTTTACAAGTAAAGTATAAGCTTCATGCGGAAGTTTAGTATTTGGGTTAGGATCAAGATCAAACCCTTTCTTGTGGAGGAATTCCACAATAGTGGATATTCCCACATTAAACTCGCGGGCTGCTTTACTTAATCTTGTACCCTTAATTTCCTCTGTCATAAATATGCCTTGCCTTTATTAAAACTTCAAAAACCTGATTATAAATGATGTATATTACTTTTTATTCAAATTCAGCCCTCAGGATATTAACAACCTCTTTAACTGTTTCTTCTTCCAGATCAGTTCTTTTAACAAGATCACTGATAGAAAGGTTCAAAACACTTCTTGCTGTATCGCATCCTATAGCCTTGAGTTCTTCAATGATCCAGTCTTCAATTTCATCACTGAATTCTTCAAGATTAACATCTTCTTCATCTTCTCCGCCCGGTTCTCTGTAAACATCAATTTCATAGCCGGTAAGCTGACTTGCAAGCTTTATATTCAGTCCTCCTTTTCCGATTGCCAGGGAGACCTCATTCGGTTTAAGATATATTTCAGCCCTTTTTGTTTCTTCAATAAGTTTGATAGTGGTAATTTTTGCCGGGCTGAGAGCTCTCTGTATAAAAAGCTGATTATTCGAAGTATAATTGATCACATCGATATTTTCGTTACGGAGTTCCCTTACAATACCATGTATTCTGGAACCTTTCATTCCAACACATGCCCCAACCGGATCAATCCTTTCGTCGTACGATTCAACGGCAACTTTTGCACGCTCTCCCGGAACCCTGACAATCTTTCTGATTGTAATAAGACCATCAAAGATCTCAGGAACCTCAAGTTCAAATAATCTTTCAAGGAACACAGGCGATGTACGGCTGAGAATAATGAAAGGAGTGTTGTTCCTCATCTCGACCTTTATCACAACTGCCCTTATTGAATCACCTTTACGGAAATGGTCAGAGGGTATCTGTTCGCTTTTCGGCAAAATAAGTTCATTACCATCGTCGTCAAGAACCAGAGTCTCTCTTTTCCATACCTGATATACTTCCCCTGCGACTATTTCTCCGATCCTGTCTTTGTACTTGATGTAGATATTATTCTTTTCCAGATCAAGAATACGAGCTGTAAGATTCTGCCTTAACGACAGAATAGCCCTTCTTCCGAAGTCAAGAAACTTGACCTCATCTGAAACCTCTTCACCAACTTCATAATCTTCATCAATTTTTTTGGCTTTTGAAAGAGGTATCTGTATTACAGGATCAGTAAGGTCCTTGTCTTCCACTACAACCCTGTTTCTCCATATTTCAAAGTCACCTTTGTCGATGTTGACAATAATGTCAAAGTTATCAGCTGAACCATACTTCTTTGCAAGCATGCTTCTGAATACATCTTCAAGAACGCTCATCATAGTTGGGCGGTCAATATTTTTCAGCTCTTTAAACTCCGAAAAGGTGTCGATTAAATTAACATTTTCCATCTGGTGTAAACCTCTTATTATTTAATTGTTAAAGTAACTCTTGTTGATTTTACCTGGTCGAAATTGAACGAGATGTCTTTTAGCTCTTTTGCTTTTCCTTTTACTTTCACCTCAGTTTCAAGTTCAAATCCGCCATTTGTAACATTTTTTAGTATTCCGGAATATTTGGAACCATCATTATCGATAACTTCGACTATTCTTCCACTGTTTTTGTGGTACTGTTCTATTACTCCAAAGGGTAAATCCAGACCCGGGGAAGAAACCTGCAATTCAAAATCTTCAACATCCCGATCGAGATTGTCTTCAATATGCCGGTGAATTTCAACACATTCATCAATTGTTATCCCTTTCATCGTATCAGCAAGTATTGTGATTCTGTTCGCACTGCTTACTTTTACAGCTACTATAAAGAGATCTTTTCCTTTGATGAACTCATTAACAAGACCCTCTATTTTACTCTTTTCAATCATACTTTAAAAACTGATAACAAAATAGGGGACTTTGGTCCCCTAGGTTCAACTACCCCTCATTTTCGGATACAAAGGTAAATATTATTATTGAAACGCCAAAATTTATAATATAATAATTGATCTGTTCTGCTTGTGGTTCAAATAAGTAGGCTAAATTTGAACACTTTTAAAAAGATTGGTTATGCCTCTGAGGGAAAAAGAAGATGTTTATGATAGAGAGGATGTTGCGCTCCTTGAAGAGTGTGCCTTATGCCCACGTGAATGTCATGTGAACAGGTTTGAAGGGGGCAGCGGGTATTGTGGAGCTGATGCAGACATGAATATTGCTTCGGTCTGCATTCACAAAGGAGAGGAACCTTCTGTGAGTGGTAAGGATGGGATCTGTAACATCTTTTTTACAGGATGCAACCTTCGTTGTATTTATTGTCAGAACTGGGAAATAAGCCGTCACTATTCAGGTTCCGGAAAACCGGGAATGACAATTACAGAAGTTCTCGATAAGGTAGAGCAGATATTGTCAACAGGGATTAAGGCGGTCGGTTTTGTCTCTCCTTCACATGTTGTTCCTCAGGTAAAAGCGATAATAAGAGGCCTTAACCAACGCGGGCTTAAACCAATTACGGTATATAACACAAACAGCTATGACAGACCGGAGACACTTCGCAGTCTGGCCGGCATGATCGATATTTATCTTCCTGATTTTAAATATGCTTCTTCACAAATTTCCCGGGAGTTCTCCGACGCATCCGATTATCCGGAGGTGGCCTTAAAAGCAATCAGGGAGATGTATTATCAGAAGGGGTCAACACTCTCTGTTGATGATTCGGGGATGGCAGAACGCGGAATTATCTTAAGGCATCTTGTCTTGCCGGGACATGTTGAAGAGAGCAGAAAAGTCCTGAAGATGGTAGCCGAAGAAATATCTACCGGGATACATCTTTCCCTTATGTCGCAATACTATCCGATATCCATGGTGAAAGATCATCCTGTATTGAAAAGATCTCTCTACAAAGAAGAATATGACACTGTTGTCAAGATAATGGAAGAACTTGGTTTCAGGAACGGATGGATACAGCAGATGGAGAGCAATCTGAATTATAACCCGGATTTCAGCCGCGAGAACCCGTTTGAATAACCGGATTTCCCTCAAACTTCACCTCTCAACCCATAAACCTTGAATTTTGAACCTTGAACCTTGAACTTTAAACCTTAAACCCCGCTCACAAATCCTACCTGATGTCAGTCCTGCTTCCGGTATTGACAGCCAGATTCTTTTTCCATTCATATTTTGCCCCATTTTTGATATTAAGCAAGATGTCATAAGTTCCAGGGGGGCAGACATTTTCAGAGGTCGGGTCGTCGTATTTAAGTATCTCGCTGTTTTTGTCAGGTGAAGGATTCCCTGTTTGTCTGGCGGAAGTACCTGCCGGATAGAGATGGATAGCTTTCACATCGCGGTTTCCCCCGTTGTAGATAACTGCCCCACCGTTAAGGTTGGTTGCGATTTTATATGACACATCAGGTTTCATTGTAAAATTCTCGAGCCATACTTTTTGTATACGTCCGGCTACAGTGAAGGATACCAGAACGTCGTATGTTCCGGGAGTTATTCTTCCTTTTGTGCTGCTCATTACTTCACCGGGAGTTAGTTTTTTATCATGTGCTCCTTTCATATAAAAAGAAATTATCTCCTGTTTAAGATTTTGTTCTGTATGATTCCGGAACCTGTTTATTTTAGATTCGTAGTATGCTTTTCCGTTTTGACTTTGGGGAGTCTCTTCAATCATCACCTGGTAATCGTAAATGGTTACACCTACTGATGTTTTTGTGTCGGCTTTTATTACAATATTGTCGATATCGAAACTTAGAGTGCCTGGTTTAGCGGAAAGCTTAAGTGTCATTTTCATGCTATATGTTCCCGGTTTTATTCCCTGTGTCTTAATTTCTTTTCCTTCACTTAACAGCTTAAATGAGGAACCTGAAGTAAGTTCTCCGATGGCCCTTGCGTTTATGGATAGGGGAGATGCCTTGTCGGCAGGTGACAGAGGGCTGAAACGCTGATCGACCCATATATGGTTCCAGCATTGTTCAGCTTTAACAATTATGCCGTTATCAAATTTATATGTATAGTTGGAGACTTTCTGTGCCTGTAGTGAAATGATCATTACAGCCTGAACCATTAGTACAAAGAGGAGCTTTTTCATGGACATAACAGTTTAATAAAAAAAAGAGCTATCATATCAAAGATAGCTCTTCCCTGCGACTAATGAAAATGTTTTACGTAATAATCAGGAGATTAGCTCAAGTATTTTATCTCCTTCTGGAATCATTTGATTCCGATTTTGTAGTTGCCTTATTTTGACTGGAGGTTGTCACCGGTCTGCTGTTTACATTGCTCCTCCGGTTTGAGGAACCTGCATTAGCCGGTGCCGACTGTCTTGTTGTTGCCTGTGGTCTCGCTGCATTCTGACCCGATGATTGACTTGAGGCCGGTCTGCTGGTCACAGTTGAAGGAGTTCTTCTGGCAGTTGCACTTTGTCCTGAAGGCTGACCTGAGGCTGGTCTGCTGGTCACAGTTGATGGAGATCTTCTTGTGGTTGCACTTTGCCCTGAAGGTTGCCCTGAGGAAGGCCGGCTTGAAACAGTTGAGGATGATCTCCCGGTTGTACCTGATGATGGAGCGGTGGAAGCAGGTCTCCTGTTTGTACTTACGCCGTTATTTTCCCTTGTTGACTGATTTACAGATGGTCTGGTTGTCTCTGTTGAAGTGGATCTCCGTGGAGTAGTTGCATTCTGCCTCGATGCGGCATTGTTACCGGGTTTATCAGTCATGGTTGGACTTGACCTTCTGCCAGCAGGTTGACTGCTCTGATCTCGGTTTACAACTGTTCTTCTGCTGTTGTCACCTGAAGGATTGCCTGTTCTGTTTTGATTGGCATGCATCTGAGTGTACATGGCTTCTCCATCCTTTCTCTGATCAGGATGTGAATAGGTTTCTTTGTAATTCCCATTATGTATTCTGCCTCTGACATCATGGGAATAGTGGCGGAGCCCTTTATAATAATAGCTGTTCCAGTAGTTGTAACGATGGTTGTCCCAGCGGCGGTAACGTGCATAATACTCAGGATACCAGTTATGATGGTAACCATAATAATAATGCCAGTAGTATGGTTGCCATGGATTCCAGTATGAGGGATAGTAATTCCAATGCCATGACGAACGCCATAAAACGTAGTCAGGAAGGAATATAAACCGGATCAGTGGCCAGTGTGCAATTTCATAGGTGGTAGTTCTGGTAACGACTATTGTCTGTCCGTCAATATCAACGGTATTGTTGGTATATCCCGGATTGGGAGTTTCCCTTTCATCAACGAATCGTGGCTCGATTATATAATTCGGTCCATACAAGTCTTCATCACCTGTAAGCTGTATCTGTACTTCACCCCTTGAATTGTTCTGAACAGTAAAAACAGCTACATCCTGAAGTTCTCTGGCGTTTACAGCAACCTGCAAAATAATATTATGAACCCCGTTGAAAACATGGTCAGAGACCATTATATAATCCACAAGGTTATCTCCATTAAGATCCAGATTATTCATTTTAGTATTAGGATCGTTCAGGCTCCTCTCAAAACCTTCGAGAGTCTCTGATTCCTGGAATAACTTCATGGCAGCATAGAGATTAAAGTTATCTCCCGGCAGACCAAGGTAGTCTCCCTGTTGATTCTGTGCAAACAGATTTGTTCCTGTAGCAAATAATGCTATCAGAACAGATATGGTTAGAAATTTTTTCATGGTGTACAATATATTAAATAACGGTTTTACAAAAATAGTAATAGCAAAACTCATACCAACAATTTAAAGCAGAAAGTCATCTTCAGCAGAATCGTTATAATTAATGGTACATTATTACCGGAAATTTGTTCTGAATGCCCTCAGATGTTCAGCTGTTTCTCTTACAAGGCGTTGTACCTGAAGGCCATGTTCAATATCCGGTATGATAATTTCATCTGAATTATCAGTAAGAAAGAGATAATGAGCATGAACCATTGGCCTTAGCCATCCGGGAGGGACATGCCCCGAAGGAAAGCTTGTGAAAGGTTTATAATTGCTTCCGACCATTTGCCTTGACCAGAGCCCTGTTTCTTCAGTGTAGTATTCAAAAAAATCTGCTGATGTGGAAGAGTAACGCAAGGCTCCCTTGTCAGAGAAAAGCTCAAAAGAAAGGTCGTCTCCCGTACCTGAGCTGATCCTGCTTGCTGATAGCGTGCCGACTGCACTGGTTGACTCGTCATAAAGAGATATCTGACTGAAGAGATCAGACTCATCGGTCACATCTTCAAAATGTCCTGCCTGCAGAGCTCCGGTGATCTGCAGCCTGTCCCCAAGAAATGCCATCAGCATGCTTATTGCATGAGAACCAAGATCGGCCATAGCCCCTCCATCGGGCGCCGGGGTAAGACGGTTTGTCCTTTTATCGCGGTACCCTTTTTTAAGATAGTCGCTGTGATAATATTTCAGATCAAAATGCAGAGGTTTTCCTAATCTTCCTGACCTCCAGAAGATAAGAGCTTCCCTTACCGCGGCTGAAAAAAGATACTGGAAACCAACCTGTATCTTTACGGAAGGATACGACCGGACCATTTTTTTCATCTCCATCTCCTCATCCAGATTCGAGCAGACAGGCTTTTCAATATATATCCTCCTGACAGAACTCATCTTAAGTGAAGCCTCAAGATGTTTAAAGTGAACTTTATTCGGCCCAAGAATGAATACTGTGTTTATTCTTTTATCAGCAAAGAAATCATTGATGTCACATGATCGGGCAAAACCATATTGTTTTGCGAATGACCCGCGACTTTCAGGAGTGGCAGAACAGACTAATGCCGGCTCTATGACAGGGGCATCGTTGTAATAATACCTCAGCGAATTCAGAGCATAGGCATGAGATCTGGCAATGCCTCCTGCTCCTATAAATCCGACAATAGCTTTATCGTTATCCATATAATCACCTGTTTTATTCTGCCTCAAAAATAGTTTAATCTGCGGGAAAGGCAAAACGAAAGAACGGTGCAACGGTCCCGAAGATCCCTCATATTTCGGGATGTCGGGATTTCGGCTGCGCCTCAACACAACGGTGCAACGGCATAACGGTATAACGGCTCAAAGGAAGAGCCGCAAAACCGCAAAACCGCAAAACCGCAAAACTGCAAAATGCATAACAGAATAACATAACAACGGACTACCCGACCATGAGTTTCACTACATAAACTTCTCTCTTTTCTGCAGGTTTGAAAGGGCCATGAGGAGAAACAGGATGGAACCTGTAATAAGTATGATCCTGTTTTTGAGAGTGATAAGTGCCCATGACGTCTCGTTGACATTGTAAGGCAGATTGTAAGGATTAAGAAAAACATTCCACTGGCTTTTCTGCAGCGGTTCCTGAAGTATCATGAAAAATATTCCGAAGATTATCATTGCCACGGCAGTTCCGTTACCGCTTCTTATAACTGTTGAAAGCATGAAGGCCATCATCCCGAGAAAAATGACAGGGATCATCACTTGAGTTGCCACAGCCACAAAACGGAATTTTACAATTAACAATGATGAGAGAAAGGTGAAGACAACCATTATCAGGAATGCAATAATGAATATCAGGATAATTCTGATAAGCCATACCTTATACCTGTAATTGGGGATGCCGAATATTATCTCTATAGTCCTGGCATCCTGATCGTTCTGAATCCCGAAAACAGACGGATAAAAGACAAGTAATATTCCCGAAAAGATGAATACACCATACAAATCATCCATCCTTGAGACGTCATTTGAGAAAACATAGATTACAGATAATCCTAAGTAAAACAATATTGAGCCGGCAAGAAACCAGATAAACTTGTTTGCAAAGATTATTCTGAGATTATAAATGATCATCTTCCTTATCAGCGTAAAGTAATTATATAATGTATAAGCTTTCATACGAATAATTTTATCTTTTTCTGTTTTCGGAAGAGTTGTTGACATTTCTGCGCAACAGCCACAAATAGGCATCTTCGAGGCAGGGACTTGCGTTCACTGCGTTATCCCATGGTTTAGTCTCGGAGATAACTCTTACCCTTACATTATCGCCTTCCGACATGTGGTGTACAACAAGATGCTCTCCGATGAATTTTCCGAAGTCTTTTGCGGGAATGTTGAACTGCCATACGTGTCCTTCCGCTTCTTTTGTCATCTCTTTAGGCATACCAAGATATCTTAACGATCCTTTATCGAGAACAGCTACCTGGTTACATGAACTTGAAATATCCTCAATAATGTGGGTCGAGAAAATCACAACCCTTTCGCGGCTTAGTTCAACCAGCAGGTTGCGGAACCTTATTCGTTCCCTTGGATCAAGTCCTGCAGTCGGTTCATCAACTACAAGTATTCGTGGAAGATGCAGAAGGATCTGGGCAATTCCCATTCTCTGCTTCATCCCGCCGGAATATGATCCTATGTTTTCGTAACGGCGATCTTCCATGTGAACGGCGTTAAGCACATAGGTTACCCTTTCCTCCCTGACTTTTGCGTCTGTTATGTTTTTCAGCATTGCCATGTAATGAAGATATTCATGTGCTGTCATATTCTCATAACTTCCGAACTCCTGAGGAAGATAACCTATCAACCCTTGGAGTTCTTCCCTTTTTTCCCGGGTGTCAAGTCCGTTGATCCATACCTTTCCATAACTCTGCTCCAGTATTCCGCATATAATTCTCATTAATGTAGTTTTTCCGGCGCCATTAGGTCCGAGCAGCCCGAACATCCCGTTACCAATGTGAAGAGATATACAGTTTAGGGCCTTGAATGGTTTTTTCTTTTTACCGATGAGGGGAACCTGTGCAACAATTTTATATAAGGTCTTTCTTATATTTTTGAATCTGCCTTCGAGCCTGTAAATATCTATATTCTCTTTCGTAAGCTTCAGCCCTGTCTTATAAATAAACAGTCCGGTGAACCATAGAGTTCCAAGAATAAGAACAGTCGCTATATTTTCCCATTTAAACTGAAAATAAATAAGATTGAAAAGTGGCACCAGCCAGAATATTGCAAAATCGGCAATCTGTTCAAAAATCTTCAGATATTTTTTCCCCTCATTCTGTGAAACAGAGTCAGACAATTTTTTAAAAGAGGCCCATATGCCTGAAAGAGAAAACCATGTTATAATGCTGAAAAGAAATATCCAGAATCCTTTGTCAAGATAGAAATAGGTAAAATAGATGATGAACACCAGGGCTGGAATCTGCCATGTAAGCTGGCTCATGTCCTTCCAGGACTTATATTGTTTTTCGAGCCCCAGTCGCTGCCTTATTTTAGCACCTGATTTCCATTCCCTCTGCCAGCGGTTTTCCCTTTCGTATATCTTGACCAGACTCTGAACATCTATTGTGATATTCTCGTCTGGAGGTATAACTGTCTCCCTTGCTTTCCGGAGGCTGTTCATCACGAACCAAGTGCAGGCAGGTACAATGATAAGTGAAATAATAATGGTTATTAACTGCCAGAGGAAACTATCCAGGTAGATGTAAATGATCAGCATCAGTGATGCGAAAACAGTCAGTTGTATGATTTTATTTTTCCATGAAAGCGAATAGATCCATTTAAGGGCATTTTCAAGTCCCGAGTAGAATGTTGGTATGAACACAAGGGTAAGAAGCGTACTAAGCGTAAGTCCGCCTATAACCGTTATTGCAAATGTGGCTCCTATAGCTGAAACATATTCAGCTGTGCCCATGGCTAAAGGGACCATGGCAATGACGGTTGTGGAGGCTGTAATAAGTATTGGCCTGAGCCTTGCTACTCCGGCAGTCATCAGTGCCCTGGACCTGCGATAACCTCTCTTCCTCAGGATTTTGGTATAATCAATTAACAGGATTCCATTGTTTACCACTATTCCGAGAAGGATGAGGAACCCGGTCAATGTATTGGCGCTCAACAATGAATTGTCTGTAAGTATCAATGCGATAAGCGATCCGAGTGCCGCAAGAGGAATGCTGAACAGAAGGACGAACGGGATTGAAAGAGATTCAAATACTGCTGCAAGGATCATGAATATGAGGATGAAAGCGAAACCTATCGGTTTGTAAAAATCCTTCAGATCATCCTCTTCATGCACTATCTCAACGGCTATACCTGAAGGTATGTTCAATCCTGAAACAATCGATTCGATATCGGCCCGTGCTCCCTCAAGAAGATCTTTTGAATCTCTGATATCATCAGCAAAGCTGTAATTTACAGTGATCCTTTTTTCCTGGTTCTCTCTGTGAATATTTCCCATTCCGTATGAAAATACTATATCGGAGAGTTCCTGCATTTCCATTATTGAACCGCTGCTTCCGCTGACTTCAAGATTTTTCAGGTCATCAATGGTCTTGTCGGTGTTATTTTTCACCTCACCCTTCTCATCAGCGTATTTCAATATGATATCATATTTGTCATTTCCCTGTTTGAACGTGGCACCTGATGAATACTCTTTTCCGAAAGTTGCCAGAGAGGATGCTATGTTTGCGAGAGTGAAATTATTTCTTCCGATAAAGTCCATGTCGAAATTCAGATGGACCTCAGGTGTGTTTTCCTCCACGTTAACACTGACATTATCAATTATTGACAGATTGTCCACATATGATTTAATATCTTCGGCAAGGTTTCTCATTTTCTCAAAATCCTGGCCCTTTATGATCACACTTTCCTCCTGAGATCCTATCCCCAGCAGATTCATAAAGTTGCCTCCCGGATTGACGCCACTTCTGACGCCGCCTCTGGCAGTAAAACCTCCGCTTGCTGAAACATCATCCATTGAGATCTCAGCGGAGGAGATGTTCTTTGTTTTTTCTTCTATGTCATTTTTTATTTCCGGAAGGGAACGCTTGCTTTTTTTGTCCCAATCGTCTGACAGATTAATGGTTACAGTTGCCTTTTCTTCCTCAATCCTGCTTATTATATCTTCTTTTTCGGGCAGACCTGAAAGCCGCGATTCGATTTCAGAAACCACGGCGTCGGTCTTCTCAAGTGTTGACCCTGCAGGCATCTCAACAGACAGCCTGAACGTGGGTGTTTCCACCTCTTTGGTCGAGTTAATGCTTAATGAAAGGCTGATGAGAAGGGCGGCAAAGAAAATCACAAGTGTCCCGATAATTGTAGCTGCTGGTTTTCTCATGCTGGCTTTCAGGATAAGATGATAAGCCTGTATAAGACGATTGTGAAGAGAAAGTTTCTTATATATCTGTGGGTTGTTTTCTGACCTCGTGGACAGGAGGAAATAAGTACCCATGGGAATGAGAAGCATTGCCACGACAAGTGAGGCAAGAAGGGTTGTCACTATTGATACACCTATATTCTTAATAATTATCTTGATGAGAAAATTAGATGAAAACACAAAGGGGAGGAAGACAATTGCTGTTGTGAGGGTTGAAGCGAAAATGGATCTCCACACTTCAGTAGTTCCCTGTTTGACAGCAGTCTCGTTATCTTTGCCCTCACCCGCCAGACGGTAAATATTTTCGAGTACCACTACCGAGTTGTCTACCAGCATTCCTATAGCAAGAGCCATCCCTACCAGCGTCAGGCTGTTTATTGAGATGCCGTATGCGTAAAAGAAATTAAAAGCTGTAAAGACAGAAACAGGAATTGATAGGGCAATGAGTGCCACCAGACGGAAGTTTCTCAGAAAGAACCAAAGTATGAGAACAGCAAGAATTGCTCCGGTGATAGCCAGGTTAATGATCTGGTCTATGTTTTTTTCCATTAGCTCGGCACTGTTGTTCTGAATGACTATCTCAACGCCCCAGGGTTTTAATTTTTTATTCAGTTGTACGATCTTTTCAGATGCTTTGTGTGAGAGATCGATCAGGTTAGCCTGGTTGTCATTTACGAGGGTGATTGTGACAGCATTAAGCCCGTTAACACGACTGTATGAGCTTTCTTTCTTTACGCCAAATATGATTTCCGAAATATCACGCAGCAATACAGGACCGTCCTGTTTAATGATAATGCTCCCTATATCACTGACATCTGTGTATTCCGACGTTATGTTAACAAAAAGTTTATTGCTCCCGTCGACCACAGTGCCTGCAAAAGTCTTGTCAGCTCCGTTGTTACTCAACAGGGTGCTCACCTGACCCATTGTGATGCCATATGCTTTACAGGCTTTTTCATTGAGCCGTACCTCAACTGAGTTTTCCTGTCCGCCATAAACCTCCACACCTGCTATTCCGTCAATACTTTCCAGCTCCGTCTTTATCTCACGGTCAGCTATGTTACGAATCCTGTCTGAGCCCCCTTCACCTCTTACCTGAAGTTCCATGAACTGGTTGGTTAGCTGTTCAAGATCAATTTTTATGACATTAATGGTAAACTCCGAAGGAATAGTGCTTCTGATTGCATTGATTTTTTCCTGAAGTCTGAGATTGGCATACTTGAGGTTCGTATTCTGGTTGTAATAAATAATAATGCTTCCAAAGCGTGAAGTGACGTTTGATTCTATCTTTTCAATTCCTTCAAGTGTCCCGACAGCCCCTTCAACAGGTACAACAGCCTGTTTTTCAATATACGAAGGATCCATCTCAAGAGGGGTGGCTATCTGTACTATGAGTGTCGGTAACTCTGCATTCGGTATAAGTTCTACAGATAGTTTTCTGTAAGAGACATAGCCCAGCATGGTAAGCCCGGCAAAAAGCATTATGATGAAAATTCTTCTTTTTAATATAAAGTTCATATTCAGCTTTATAAGAAATTATGCTGCATTGACTTTTGCCTTTACCGGTCGGGAAAGCCTGTAGGTAAAACTGTCAAAAACCCAGTAAACACAAGGGATAATTATCAGGGTCAACACTGTGGAGGAGATCAATCCTCCTATCACGGCAAGTGCCATCGGCGCCCTGAGAGATGCACTTTCCCCTATTCCGACGGTGAGAGGAAGAAGAGCAAGAATGGTGGTCAGGCTTGTCATAAGTATTGGCCTTATCCTTTGAGAACCTGCAAGGATAACAGCCTCTTTTTTGCCCAGCCCCTCTTCCCTGAGCTGATTAATACGATCGATGAGAAGAATAGCGTTGTTTACTGCAATTCCTGCCAGCATTATTATTCCGATATATGCCATCATATTCAGGGTTTTACCCAGAAGGAAAAAAGTGAGAATAGTTCCTGCACCAGCCAGCGGAATGGTAAGCATTATTACAAATGGCTGAACTATCGATTCAAACTGTGCGGCAAGGACCATGAAAACAAGGATAAGTGAAAGGATAAGTGCAAATGAAAGATTTGAATTTGATTCCTTTCTCTTCAACTCTTCGCCTGTAAACGCAAGTTTATAGTCAACGGGAAGGACTACAGCCTTAAGTGCCTGGCCGGCATCATTCACAACATGGTCGAAAGCAATATTACTGTTAACATTTGCATAGAGGTAGCAGCTTCTTACCTGGTTACTCCTTGTAATCTCCCGTGGACTCTTAACCGTACTGATGGTGGCAAGTTCACTCAACGGAACAGCAACTTTCCCTGCTTTTATCATCAGGTCTTTTAACTGATGCAGTGATATATCCTCAAGCTTTATTGTGATATCTTTCATCTCCCCGTCTTTTTCAAAACTGCCTGCGGAGGAACCTGCCAGATAGTTCTTAACCTGACTGATAACATTTTCGACTGTCACACTGTAAAAACCTGCTTTAAAACGATCGACAGCAACCTCTACTTCAGGGGTGCCTTCATCCATAGATGTTGTAATATTGTACAATCCGGGATTCTTTTCCAGAATGGCTTTTGATTCGTCAAGAATCTTTTCAAGTTCAGTGTATTCTTTGCCTGTGACTTCAAGTACAAAAGGAGCTTCAGTTGTTCCCAGCGACGACTGAAGCGCAGTCTCCTCGCGGGTAAAAGTCACTTCCAGATCAGGGATCGAAGAGATATACTTATCAATAAGAGTTATTGCATTTTCTGTCATTTTAATATACTCTTTTTTCATTATTATTTTAAGCGAAGCATTGTTCTCGCCTTTAGTCGCGGTTGTTTCAGTAATGGAAGATGTATTACTCTTTCCAGCCTGACAATAGATAATATCAATTTTGTCACCCAACAATTCCCTGATGATATCTTCAGTCTTTTTTGCAGTGCTGAAAGTGCGCTCAAGACTGGTTCCTTCAGGGAGTTTCAGATTTACAGTAAATCCGGAAGATTCTGACTTCGGCATGAATTCACTTCCCAGACGTGGTATCAGCAAGGCTGTTCCTGCCATAAGCACTATTGATAAAATGATTACAAGCTTTCTTTTTTCAATAACTCTTTCAAGGAAGTGCGGATACCAACCAAATTTCAGGGGATGTGAAATTTGGTTTTTCTTTCTCTCCTCAGGAAAGAGAGCCGAGACCAACATTGGGATAACAAGAAGTGAGACAACCAGAGATGCCAGAAGCGCAAATGCGACGGTCCATGCCTGATCCTTGAACATCTCTCCTGAGGCGCCGTGCATATAAACAATCGGAAGGAATACAACAATGGTTGTTACAGTTGAGGAGGTTATTGCCGCTCCAACCTGTCCGGTTCCTTTGATGACAGCATCTTTCAGGGGAAGGCCTTCATCTCTCAGCCTCGTAATATTTTCCAGAACAACAATGGCATTGTCGACCAGCATCCCCGCACCGAGCGCAAGTCCTCCCAATGTCATAATGTTGAGAGTGAGGTGATTAAAGTACATAAGATTGAAGGTTGCTATTATTGAAACAGGAATAGCAACACTGATAACAAGCGTAGTACCAATTCGCCTGAGGAATATATACAGAACAAATACAGCAAGAATGATACCTACAATAAGTGTGTTTTTAACTTCACCTATGGCATTATTGATGTATTTCCCCTGATCCTGCACTTTGATAAATTCATATCCGGGCAAAGCTTTTGAAAGATCGGCAAATACTTTATCAAGGCTTTTTACCGCATCAACGGTGTTGTACTTTGGTTCTTTATATATTGATAATCCGATGCATCTCTCTCCGTTGAGGGTGACAATGTTCTCGGGATCCTTATTTGCAAACCTGATTCTGGCAACATCTTTAAGATATACCGGCACGTTTCCGGATGTTGAGGCAGCAGCAGAAGAAGAATTTGAGGAGCCTGACGTTGCAGCTGATTGGGTTGTTGCAGAAGAGGATGTTTTTGTGAACCCTACAATAATATTTTCAAGATCACTGATGTCTTCAAGGAGAGTTACACCTTTTACAGTATATTTGGTTCCCATATCAACAATTGAGCCCCCTGAAACATTTTTATTATAGTTTGCTATCTGGGCAGCAATTACATCTGATGTAATCCCATAAGCCTCAAGAAGGTATTTATTTGTTTCAATCACCACCTCGCTCTCTTCCTTACCTGTAATCTTAACATCAGCTATACCTTCTATTCTGACAAGCTCGTTGCGTATATAGTTTTCAGCAGTTTTCCTGAGCTCGTCCATGTTTGTTATGCGATCATTCCTGAGTCCGACAACCATAACCGGTGAAGCATTTGGGTCATATTGTGAAATGGTGAATTCATCTATGTCGGTATTCTGGGCAAAAGAGTTCAGCACTTTCTGAAGATCGAGAAAAGCTTCATCCATATCCTTGTTCCAGTCATACTCAACTGTTATGGTAGCCGACCCTGCTTTTGATACTGACGATACATTGACAACGTCATTCTGCTGCATTGAAAGGGATTCTATCTGGTCTACATAGCTCTTCTCAATCTCCTCAGGAGGTTTTTCCCCGGCGTTCAGTTCTATGTATATTTTTGGGTTGTTGAGGTCGGGGAAGAGATCAGTGCCCAGCTTACCGAACGAGATAAAACCAAGAAGAATGATCCCCAGCACCAGCATCAGTACCGTAACAGGGTATTTTACCGCAAATCGGGCAATACTGTTCATATCAGTTATTTAATAATTTTAACCTTTGACTTATTGCTTAGTGTTTCGAATCCATTTGTTACGATTCGTTCATCTTTAACAAGACCTCTGGTAACTTCAACTTCTGAGAGGTTCTCAAGACCTGTTTCGATTATTTTTTCCACTGCAACACCACGATCGACAGTGAAAACTGTTTTTCCTCTCTGCCGTGACAGGATTATGCTTTTGGGGATTACAATAACAGAATCTTTATGATCAGTTACAATATCGGCCTTTACGAACATTCCCGGACGGAGACGGTAGTCGGTATTGTTTATCTGGATATTGCCTTTAAAAGTCCTTGTATCGGCATCGATTGCCGGTGATAGCTGTGTTATATTGCCGGTTATTGTATCTCCTGGCAGGTTGTAGTTTGTCAGCCTCACGATCTGTCCGGGTTTTATTACAGAGATGTATTTTTCAGGAAGCTGGACATCCATGTACATTGTTTTATAATCCATTATTTTAGCTATTGATGAACCAGACGGAACCAATGTTCCCTGTGTATAATAGTGGAGATCGACGATGACTCCGTCAATAGGAGCGACAATTTTAGTCTTCTCAAGCTGTATCCTTGCATTTTCAACATTATTCTTTGCTGTTTCATATTCAATGCTTGCAGTTTTGAGCTCCTTCAAAGTGACGCCTCCTTTCTCATATAGCGATTCTTCCTTCTTTAATTCACTTTCAGCAAGTTCCATGTTCAGTTCATAAGTCTCCATTTTAACTGATATAATGTACTCCCTGTCCTCAAGGCGGGCTATCAGTGCTCCGGCAGTAATCCTGTCACCCATCTCCCAGGGCTTGCCCGTAGAGGGATTCCTTTCAAGAAAATATGAGGCCGGTATTTTCGAAGTGAGTTCAATCTCTCCCTTTGGAAAGGCAGTGCCGGTTGTATTGACAAATTCTTCTATGGACCGTAACCTGACATCTTCAACTGAAACAGGGATCTCAACATCAGCAGTCAGGTTCTGATCGTTGTTCCGGCATCCATAAAGAGATAATATTGTAAACGCTGTTAAGAAAAGAATCTTTTTCATGGGATTTATTGATTATGTTTATTTTTCTGAAGTCATTACCGGCGATACCGGTTCTTTTTTCTCAAAGTCATAGAGCGTCTGAATCTTAAGATTAAGCAATTCAAGCTTATATGAGATAAGAGAGTTCGTGTATGAAAGTTGTTTTTCTGATAACTGGTTTTGATAAATACTAAGATCCATACCGGTAAGGTCGCCGTTCTTATATTTTTCAAGATTCAGATCATATGCAAGCTGTGCATTTACAACATTCTTACGGGCTATCTCAATCTGGTTTTGCAGATTCAGAAGATTTCTGTACACTTTTCTGATGCTGAGGATGATGCTGCTCTGTTCTTCTTCCAGTGAGACTTTTGCTGACTCTATGGAAGCTTCAGAAGCTTTTATCCTGGATTTTCTCTCTCCCCAGTCCCAGAGAGGTATTGTCAATGATAACGAGACGCTCTCATTATCAGTAGGGTTTTCATATATATTGCCGAAATTCTCATTGTCCCCAAAAAGACCTATTGAGAGTCCAAGGTTTCCTTTGAATTCATTAAGTGCTTTTGTCTGAATAAGATCAAATTCCGATGATTCAATTGATATTTTACGTTGTCTTAGTTCCATCCTGCTATTCAACCCCTGATCGATAGCAAAAGCTACATCAACCCTGACGGTATCGACTGCAATATTGGGAAGTACAATAAGGTCGTCGTATAAACTCATTCCAATTGCAATTTTAAAGTTGTCTTTTGCATTCTCGTAAGTCACCTGATCGTTTTCAAAATCCGATTTTGTTGTAGCCAGATTCAGTTCTGCCTGGAACATCTCCTCCCTTGCCAGAAGTCCGGCCTCAACTTTATTTTTGGAGACCTCGTAACTCTTTTGCATGTTTTCGTAAGCCTGTCTGGCAATTTCGAGGCTTTGCTGGGCCTGGTAAACCTGATAAAAAGATGTTGAGACATCCTTTTCCAGTGCCAGCAGCTGAATGGCATAGCTTAGCTGAGTATTCTCAAGTGCAAGCTGCAGTTCCTTAAGCTGCAATTTCGTTCTGTTATATGTGAAGAGAGGCTGGTCAATGTTGAGTGCAAGATTATTGCTGAATCCTTTAGTTGTTGAACCCGCATATTCACTATAAGAGTCCTTGTAACCGAATTTATCTACAAGCGAGATACTTGCATCAGTCAGGATTATCGGTTGTGCGACAGTAAATGTACCGTAACTTTCAGTAGTCTTTGTTGAGTTCCATTTTGAGATAAGTTCGTTAAATGAACGGTCCTGAGTATAACCTATAGGGTTAACTGATAAAGAAAACTGCGACTTAAGGGCTGCATTCTGTGCATTCAGATTCTCCTGGCTTCTTACAAGATTCAGCCTCGCTGTTTTCATTGTCGGGCTATTCGATTCAGCTATTCTCATTGCAGCTTCGAGGGTCAATCCCTGCTGGCAAAAGGATGATAAGAAACCGGTCTGCAAAAGTAAGACCAACAGGAACGATCTTTTTAATCTGACATTTAATTGTCTCATATTGTAGTTGTTATGTTCTTAATACTATAGGATAATCTTTCACCACTCACTGCTGCTTCACCCACTTTACCGCATCCCCGATTACTATTCTGCCTTCTGAAAGATTTGTCAGGGTAACTTTCGCGGTACCCGGAGAAAGGTAATAGCGGCCAAGTCTGTTCCACCCGGGATCAGCGTTCTGGTAGTCAATGGTCATCTCTTCAACACCTTCATCATGATATATTTTGTAATGCATATCCTTAAAGCGGTCGTCTCTTTGCTGGTTATCCATCGGTCCTCCCGGACCTCCTGGCCCGACAGCTCCTCCCGGCCCTTCTCCGGGGCCTCTTCTCCCCGTCATGATCATCTGCTCGGGGTTTTTCCCTATATAACACGATATATCGTAATATCCTGGTTGTTTTATTTCAGCCGACCATGTTACTTCCTTGTCACCGGTACCTCCGCGTGTATAGACGGCAGAAAGAAGATATTTACCATAATAGTTGGTCTCAACAACTTTTTGCCAGTATTCCGGAGCATTCATCCTCCTGATCTGCTGATACATCTCTCTTTGGTTGTTTCTTATTCCCAAAAGTTTTTTAAGAGGGCTTATGCTATCCTTTTTAGCTATCAGAAAACCGCTATCCTCGTTATCAACAATTATCTCGGAAGGATCGTCGGATTGTGGTACTGAAGCAAGTCTTTCCTCGCCAGTGAATTCTTCTATTCTTTCTCCTGACTTACCTGTTTCGCTTATTGGCAGGTTTACCTGTCCGGGTATATTCTTTGCAAACAATGTATTTATCATCATAGCCCTGGGTTGTGCATCAAGCACAACACCGACCTTTTTTGCTTCACCCGGTTCCATGAATACTATTTTAGAAATATCAGCAGCCTCCATTCCGCGGCCTTGTCCGGCAATTGATATGTTCATTCCTCCGCCCGGTCCCTGTGGAATATCAGTTGTCGTGGTTCGACCTCTTCTGCCTTCTGCCCTTGACACTCCTGTCCGGAATGATATATTGAAAAGTCCGGCAACAGGTTCAGGATTGGATACTATAAAAGTGACCTGATATCTCGACCTGTTATCCTCAATTACCTCTTTTGCATTAAGTTTTGTGAAAAGAAATCCGGGTTGTTCTTTTTTATTGAACCAATCGTTCAGATAAGGATAGAATTCAAAACCGAATTTCTGATATATGTCAGTATTAAGTTTTTTAATATCAACTCTTTTGAACTTATTGTCGTCAACATATTTCTCAAACCACTCCCTGAATTCAGAAATGCCGGCCTTAGCCCTTATCAGGTTAAAGAGATAATCGCCTTTTAAAGTAAGGACAGCCCTTATTGTATCGCTGCCGGGATTTTTTGCAAGAAGCTCCCTGAAACTAATATCTTTAAGAATGAGGTTTGCTTTGTCGTTATCAGTAAGCCCGCTCATCATACCACCGAATCTGCTTTGTCCCGGAATGGCAAGTTTTTGGAGGTGCGATTCAAAAACAGCATTTATGACAGGATATTCCGAAGAAAAAAAATTGTTTTTAAAGAAATAGAAACTTGAAGAGAGACGATAACGGGTTGGTTCGTTTATTACATTTCCGTTAGCAAACCTGAAATTCTCCCCGCTGATAAATGTACTCCTGATAAAATCATTGAAGATCCTTACCTGCAGCTCTTTGTCAGTGATGACCTGATTGTTTTCTGCCATTCTTTTTTTCTGTCGCGTCATATGTTTACGGAAACCTGCATTTCTGAGGGTGGAAAATTTTTCAGGCAGCAAGACCATGGATGGTTGTATCTCGGCCCTTGTCTGGGTGCTGGTCTTCGGCAATGAATAAAATTGCACCGGAACTTCAACCAGATGTAATGAGTTGAATGGGTATTTAGTTGAGAAATTCGTCTCAAGATCCCTTAATATCCCCGATACCAGCTGAGGAAGTGTATCTCTGATCTCAGTAAGCTCCTTCTTATAATAATCATGTCCCGGAAAATAATAGTTTGTAAACCTTACCGAATCAACCGTCAGGGTATCTGACTTGTAAGCACCTATTACAAGTGTCAGGCCGGTAAGCGGAGTCTCAGGGGTGAAAAGGATTCCTCCGTTCTCACTCTCCCTCTTCCCCTGCGATATTGCAACAAGTCCTTTTTCAGTATTAACCCTAAGAGTGAATCTTGTAAAATCAATTTTTATCCTGGCAGGATTCGAAGGGTAATAATTCAGTCCGGCAACAGGATACCATTGTGACTCGGGGGTCAGCAAAACGTAGTCATCCGTCAGAAATGTCTGCCTTTTATTAACATTGACCATGGTGATACGATAAGGACTCTTTCTGATATTGTCTGTATAATTTGGATAGCAGAAAGGTTCATTTATTGAACCGCTATATGTTATCAGAACGCTGTCGCTCATGCCAGGCCCAAGGACTCTCCCCGGATCTATTTCAATGATATGACCTGTCTTTTTGAAAGGCAGTTTGCTGCCACCGGAAGTTATACCCGAAACGGATAAGCCTGGATTAAGGGAGAACAGATACCGGTTCAACCCTTCGTTATTATCATTAACAAATTTTAAAAGGGCAGAGGCACTGATAGAATCTCCTTTATGAACTACATTTATGGCAGCATCTGTAACGCTTGCAAAATTCCTGTTTTCAAATTCCCGGTTGACAGCAATTGCCTGACTCTTATCATCAGCTGCTTTTTTATATGAAGAGTAAACATTCAATCCGCATATAGCTGATCCGGCAAAGAAGATGAACATGAATATCCATGAAAAAAGTGTGTGTGTCTTTGATTGTGGCAATCGTTTAAACAGCAGTACGGTAGCAAGAACCAGAGCGAGCCCAAGAAAGAGGTAGAGGAGACGCTGGTTTAAGATACTGCTCAGATTATCGAACCCTATGACTCCCGATTTGAACAGGGGAAGTCCGAATGCCATATAATCGAAGATTGAACCGCTCTTTTCATAGAGCCAGAACATATTAAGTGCCGCAAGACCAAGTAAAATAAGAAATGTTATTGCCTGGTTCCTGATGACAGACATAAGCATAAAAGCAAAGCCGAGACTGAAGATAATTGTCGGAACACAAATGATCAGCAGATAATAGATGTACGACATAAAATCGACAGACATGCTTTTTGAAATTATATTGATCAGCAGTCCGATGGACAAAATGATAAGATCGAGTCCGATAAAAAGGCGAAGTATGCCAAATGTCTTTCCTGTGATATATTCCAGGTTTGACATTGGCCTGGTGTAGAGGACTTCATTTGTGTCCAGTTTCTTGTCTCTTTTCAGAAAGTCGGATGCAAGAAAGATGACTATAATAGCCTGTCCGATGTTCAGAAGGTAGAGATCAATAAGTGGCAATGTGGATGGAATGGAGATGCTTTCCCAGTCTTCTCCTCCGATTGGAGAAAAAATACCGATATTCATAAAAGTTAATATCAGTAAGGCAAGTATTGAGAAGATCCGAAAGAACCAACTCCTCCTTAATGTTTTTGCTTCATAGAGAGATACTGTCAGAATATTATGAAAAAGTACCATGTTTGTAATTTAATGTTATTCAATTATATCGGCATGTAATTTATGCTCCATGTAGTAAACATAAGCGTGTTCTATGTTTGGAGTAATCTGTGTGTATGCGTAAGCAGGAGTATCATCTGAAACGATCTGGACTTCCCATCCTTCTTCGACAGGTATGGTCGATATTACATTATATTGCTCCTTGGCCGTCTCATATTCTTCAGGGTTAAGGGTGAGATTGAAAACATGGCCTTCAGCCTCTTTTACAAGATTCTCGGGGGAACCGGAAAAGACAAGTTCTCCTTTGTTGAGTAATGCCATTCCCTGGCAGGTGGATGATATATCTCCGACTATATGAGTGGAAAGAATAATAGTAACATCATTCTGACTTAATTGTGAGAGGATATTTCTGAACCGGATTCTCTCATCAGGGTCAAGCCCTGTGGTGGGTTCATCGACTACAATTATTTTAGGATTTCCTATCAGAGCCTGTGCAATGCCCAATCGTCGCTTCATACCACCCGATAACCTGTTGGCCTGCCGGTCGCGCACTTCAAGAAGGCCTACCTGGTCGAGCAGCCGGTCTACCTCGGCGATCCTCTCTTTCTTGTTTTTCATTCCGGCAAGTGATCCTGAATAATCAAGAAATTCCCATGTTTTAAGTGAAGTGAAAAATCTGAAGTCCTGTGGCAGGTAACCCAGAAGAGTTCTGAGTTCTTTCCTGCAGCTCTGAATATCCTTTCCATCTACCAGAACTGCTCCTGAAGAAGGTTTCATCAGTGTAACCATAATTCTCATAAGACTTGATTTTCCGGCACCATTAGGTCCGAGGAGGCCGAACATACCTGCACCGAATTCAAGGTTTATATCTTTTAGTGCATGGTTGCCATTTGGATAGATTTTGTTAAGTCCCTGAATCTCAATTTTCATAAAGCCTCTGATAATACGAAATGGATAATCTGTTTTGTCTTACATTGGACTGTATAAAGACGGATTTTATTCCAGATGTGACAAAAACCGGGAAGTTATTTTGCATAAAACCAGTTTTTAGTCAGAACATATTATACTAAATCATTACTGTCCGGGAAATTATCTAATGTTAATTAATATCTCTTATTTATTACGCTCTTGCTTTATAGCATAGTTTTCATGGGATTACCTCTCTTCTTACCAATACTTAATTCCTGAGGAGATTCCTCCCTGCGGTCGGAATGACTGTTCGCTGTACGTGGGTGATGTTGCAGGAGAAGGCGGCGGCACCGCCGCCGCCTTCTCCTGCAACACTCATTTTAAAAGTCTTCTGTCATTTCGAACGAAGTGAGAAATCTGCCTCTCATAACACAAAACATTATTATTCCGGACAATAGTTTTACTAAATTAAACAATTACCATTAAACTCATAGTCGTAGGCTTCGGATTATTGCATTACAAAACTTATTCCTATTTTTGCCGGGTAAATTAATCAGGTGGAATATCAGGTCAATAAACGAAAAATACTCAATGATCCGGTTTATGGTTTCATCAACATTCCGGGAGATTTTGTTTTTGATCTTATTGAGCACCCCTGGGTTCAGAGGCTGAGAAATGTCAAGCAGCTTGGCCTGACAAGTTTCGTATATCCGGGAGCAACGCATAGCCGTTTCCAGCACAGCCTTGGCGCACTGCATCTTATGGACCTGGCAATTAGAACGCTGAGAAGTAAAGGGGTGATGATTTCTTCTTCCGAAGAAGAAGCCACCTTCATTGCTATACTTCTGCATGATATGGGACATGGACCTTTGTCGCATGCGCTCGAAAACTCAATAATAGAGGGTGTCTCTCATGAAGATATAACCCTTCTTCTCATGCAGAAGATCAATGAGTCATATAGTGGTAAGCTTGATCTTGCCATTGATATTTTCAAAGGAACTTATAAGAGAAAGTTTTTTCATGAGCTGATCTCCGGCCAGTTGGATATGGACAGACTGGACTATCTGAGAAGGGATAGTTTCTTTACGGGAGTTATTGAAGGGGCTGTCGGTTCCGACAGGATAATCAGAATGTTAAATGTTGTCGACGACAGTTTGGTGATAGATGAGAAAGGGATATATTCCGTTGAGAAATTTATTATTGCACGCCGGATGATGTACTGGCAGGTTTATATGCATAAGACGGTGCTCTCATCCGAAAACCTGCTGGTCAGAATATTGAAACGGGCTAATGAACTTGCTGCAAGAGGCGTTGATCTGCCGGCTACCCCTGCTCTGCAATTCTTTCTGTATAATAAAGTTGGTTTTGCTGACATTGCCGGCAAAGGGAAATATTCATCTGATCAGATAGCAGAAAAGTTTACACAGCTTGACGATTCAGATGTCAGGGTTTCAATCAAGTACTGGGCTGACAGCTCTGACAGGATCCTTTCAGATCTGTCAAAAAGAATGTTGCGACGGTCACTGTATGCAATTGAACTGCAGAATGAGCCTTTCGCGGAAAAGAGGTTGAATGAGCTAAGAAAATGCGCAGCAAGCCGGATGAATATTGACCCGGAATCTGAAGATTATTATGTTTTTACGAACAGTATTTCAAATCTGGCATATACTCCGGATGCCACAGAGGTAAAGATTTTGTTGAAGGGAGGGAAAACTGCCGATATCTCGACAGTATCAGATATGTTCGAGCACCGGTTTCTGTCGGAAAGAATAACAAAATATTTTCTTTGCTATCCAAAAGAATGTCGATAACTTAAAATAAAAAGCCATGGAATTTACTGCCACAACAATTGCCGATTTCTTAAAAGGTAAAATAGAAGGCGACCCAAATACTAAGGTAAATACAGTTGCCAAGATAGAAGAAGGCTTCAAAGGAGCATTATCGTTCCTTGCAAATATGAAGTATGAGCATTATATCTATTCTACCGAATCATCTATTGTGCTGGTGAATAGTGATTTTGTTCCTGCGGAAAAAGTAAAAGCAACACTTATCAGGGTTGCAAATGCCTATGAATCATTTGCTACACTTCTCCAGCTTGTTGCCCAGGCAAGGCCAAAAAAGACAGGAATTCATCCCACTGCAGTTATTGAATCTTCTGCAAAGATAGGGTCTGATGTATATATCGGAGCATACGCATACATAGGAGAAAATTGTATTGTCGGAGACGGGTGCTCTCTTTATCCTCATGTTTATCTTGGTGATAATGTCAGTGTTGGAAAATATAGTACCCTGAACCCGGGAGTCAAAGTTTATTACGATTGTGTTATCGGAGAAGGGTGTACCGTGCATGCAGGTACGGTAATAGGAGCAGATGGATTTGGATTCGCCCCGCAATCGGAAAGTGAATATATGAAGATCCCTCAGCTTGGGAATGTTGTCATCGAGGATCATGTTGAAATAGGAGCAAATGCTGCTATCGACAGGGCTACTATGGGATCGACGATAATCCGGAAAGGCGTTAAGCTGGATAACCTCATCCAGATAGGTCACAATGTCGAGATAGGAGAGAATACGGTTATTGCAGCACATTCCGGAGTGGCCGGGTCATCCAAGGTAGGTAAAAACTGTATGTTTGGAGGTCAGGTTGGAATAGCAGGTCATATTAAAATTGCTGACGGAACAAAAATAGGGGCACAGTCAGGTGTTCTTGGTGATGTCAAAGAAGAAAATGTAATTATTCAGGGGACCCCGGCTATTGATTTGAAGCAGTTCTTCAGATCTTCGGTGATTTTCAGAACCCTTCCTGAACTTAAGAAGAAGGTCGATTTAATGGCGAGAGACATTGACTCACTTAAGAAGGAATTATAGACTGGAACAGTTTGGGTACGGATAACTGAAAGAAAAGTGGTTATATCGTTTATGATTGGATGTTCCAAAATTTTTTGTTTTTTTGTACCGATTTAATTTTTTATAATAATGAGTGAAAAGCAGAGGACACTTGCAAAGGAGATAAGCCTTACCGGAAAAGGTTTGCATACAGGCATTGATGTGACAGTAACATTCAAACCTGCTCCTGCAAATCATGGATATAAGTTTTGCAGAGTTGATCTTCCCGGCAAGCCTGTGATCGATGCACTTGCCGAGAATGTCACAGATACTTCAAGGGGAACAACCCTTACCCAGAATGACGTTTCAGTTTCTACCATAGAACATGTTCTTGCAGCATTCAATGGTTTGCGTGTTGATAATGCTCTTATTGAAATGAATGGACCGGAAGCCCCAATAATGGGAGGTGCTTCCTGGAAATTCACCGAAGCTATCAAGGAAGCCGGGATAGTTGAACTTAAGGAAGAGAGAAACTATTTTGTTGTAAAGCATAAGTTAACCTACTCTGATGAAGAACACGGGGTGGATCTTATAGTATATCCCGATGATCATTTCAGCATAAATGTTCTTATTGATTACAACTCCAAGATACTTGGGAACCAGTATGCAATACTTGACTCAATAGATGACTTTGAGGAAGAGATAAGCAGAAGCCGGACGTTCGTATTCTTTCATGAACTTGAGCCTCTTTTTAAAATGGGACTGATAAAGGGAGGTGATCTGGATAACGCTATTGTCATCCTTGAAAAAGAGGTGGAACAATCTGAGATAGAACGAATCTCCAGACTTCTTGGCCGTCCGGGTATTACAACCCATACAGCCGGTATCCTGAATAATACAAAATTGCGCTATCCTAACGAACCTGCCCGTCACAAACTACTTGACATCATGGGCGATCTTGCCCTTGTTGGTATGCCGATAAAAGGAAAAGTAGTTGCAACACGTCCGGGCCATTCTGCCAATACAAAGATGGCCAGGATAATACGGCAGGAGATGAAAAAATCACTGTCAAAACGCGATATCCCTGTCTATGATGTATCACAGCCCCCTGTTTATACAATTGAGGATATCAAGAAACGACTACCTCACAGATCTCCATTCCTGTTGGTTGATAAAATCATAACACTCGAGGAGACATCAATTGTAGGAATAAAAAATGTTACTTTTAATGAACCGTTCTTTCAGGGCCATTTCCCAAATGAACCTGTTATGCCTGGTGTTCTTCTGGTTGAGGCCCTGGCTCAGACAGGAGGTTTGCTGGTTTTAAGTACTGTGGAAGATCCTGAAAAATATTCGACATATTTTCTTAAGATTGATAAACTTAAATTCAAGCATAAAGTTGTTCCGGGCGATACGGTAATACTTAAAATGGAGTTGACAGACGTAATGAGGAGAGGAATCATAACAATGTTCGGACAGGCATTTGTCGGAAATACTCTTGTGCTGGAAGGAGAGATGACAGCTCAGGTAATTAAAAACAAATAAAAGACAGATGATCTCAAATTTAGCTTTCGTTCATCCCGATGCCAAATTAGGCAAAGATGTTACAGTTGAACCGTTTGCCTATATTTCCGGGAATGTAGTGATTGGAGATGGTTCGTGGGTCGGCCCCAATGCAACAATACTCGACTGGGCCAGAATTGGGAAACAATGTAAAATATTTCCTTCAGCAGTTGTATCAGGTATACCTCAGGACCTTAAGTTCAGAGGTGAGGAGACAACAGCCGAAATAGGCGATAACACAACTATACGTGAATGCGTCACGGTAAACCGCGGAACTGCGGCAGTAGGAAAGACTGTCGTTGGTAACAACTGTCTTTTAATGGCTTATTCGCATGTTGGGCACGATTGTCTCATCGGGAATAATGTTATTATCGGTAACGCCTGTGGTCTGGCAGGTGAAGTGAAAGTGGATGACTGGGCTATTCTCAGCGGAAGCACACTTGTTCACCAGTTTTCGCATATTGGAGCTCACGTAATGATTGGAGGAGGGTCTAAAGTAAGAACCGACGTTCCACCATATATAAAGGCTGACCGTGATCCCCTCTCTTTTATGGGATTAAATTCTGTCGGACTGACCAGGCGCGGGTTTACAAAAGAAAAGATTGATGAGATCCATAATATATACAGAACAATTTATCTGTGCGGCCTGAATTTTTCACAGGCTCTCGATCAGGTGGAAAAGGATTTCAAACAATCACCTGAAAGGGATTATATTATTGAATTTATAAGAAAATCGGAAAGAGGAATAATAAGGGCCAGGTAAGGCCCTTATTTATTTCTTCTGACCCCATCCCTGGGCTGTGATCCTCACTTCAGAGCCGTCATCACCGACCAGCAGATACCCGAAGTCAGGCGAAGTCATGTGACCGATGATCTTTACTGACTGAACAGCCTGTACTTTTTCAAGCATCTCAAGCGGGACAGTAAAGAGCAACTCATAGTCCTCCCCACCGTTAAGAGCAGGAGTAATCGGATCTATGTTGAACTCTTCGGCCAGTTTTGATGTCTCATAATCGACTGGTACCTTACTGTAATATATCCTGCAACCTGTGTCTGATAATTTGCATATATGAATAAGATCTGACGCAAGTCCGTCTGAAACATCTGTCATGGAAGAAGGCTTAATATCAGCATCATGCAGTGCTGTTAATACTGAAACAGGAAATTCCGGTTTAAGTTGTTTCCCTAATATGTATTCATAACCGGAAAGATCTGGTTGCGTAACATTGTCTTTTTCAAACAGTTTGCGTTCTCTTTCAAGCAGCTGGAGCCCCATAAAGGAGGCACCGAAATCGCCTGTCACACAAATAAGGTCATTAGGACCGGCCCCGTTTCTTTTAATTATATCTTCTTTTTTAACCGTACCTACTGCAGTAACTCCTATTGTCAGACCTGTAAGGGAACTGGTGGTATCTCCCCCGACAAGATCAATATGATATTTTTCACATGCAAGATATATTCCTTCATATATCTCATCAATCTGTTCCAATACAAACCTTGAACTGATACCCAGAGAAATGAGAACCTGCTCCGGCTTACCATTCATGGCATAGATATCTGATATTGCCCTAAGAACAGATTTGTAACCAAGATGTTTCAATGGAGTGTATACTATGTTGAAATGAATTCCTTCAAGAAGGAGATCAGTCGAGACCAATGTCATTAAATTACCCGAATCAATCACTGCAGAATCATCTCCAACCCCGGTTACAGTACTCTTATTCACAGGAATTGCCTTCTTTGTCACATGGTTAATCAATCCAAACTTGCCCAGTTCGCTGATTGATAAATCTTTATTGTCATTCATATCAAAATTTTTTATTTTCACTCCATTTCACAAACCTAAAACCTTGAACCTTGAACCTTGAACTTTGAACCTTAAACCTTGAACCTTAAACCCTTACAATATCCCTCCCAAAAGGGTTCAACGCAATAGCCGCAAGCTTAAAATGCTGCATGCCAAAAGGGATCCCTATAATTGTGATGCAAAGAATTGCTCCGAATACTGCATGAGTGATTGCGATACATATCCCTCCGAAAACGAGCCATATTATGTTCATGAGAATATAAAGGCATCCAGAGGATCTCGCTTGCACACGGGTGTCTCTTCCAAAAGGCCATAGAGCAAGTGATGCCATCTTGAGTGTCTGAATGCCGAAAGGGATACCTATGATAGTTATCATAAGCAGGATGCTTCCTGCAAAATACTCAACAGCTACAATTATGCCTCCGAAAATAAGCCAGATAAGGTTTCCAATGAACTTCATTGATAGCAGGATTATTTATTATTCAAGTATGATGGTTTTATCTTTAGGATATTTTACAGAATATGTAAGTATAATCTGTTTTGTCTCCTGTGGTTTAATCTCAAGGTTCCATTTTATTTCACCTGTCTGATTGTTGAGGTTTCCATTTGACAATTCAACCGGTTCAACTGTAATTCCGCTGTTCGACGAAACAGGAAGCTGATCGTTAAGAGTGATCTTTACAGGATTTGGCTTATTGTTTCTTACTGTCAGCAGAAATGAAAAGGTCTCTGTTTTGTTTGCCCCAACAACCTTTTTGCTGGTGAAGTCTTTACGTTTCTCCCTTTTGACAAGTATGCTGTTATCTGTTCCAAGCGAAAGAGTAAAGGTGTCTGTCATCTGGTTTACATTGATGGTTGATTTTCCAACAAATGAATTCTCGAAATAGAGAGTTGCTTCCCCGCTCTGAAGACTTAATTTGGCCCAATCGGAAATATTTGCAGTAAGGTACGCCAGCGGCGACACTTTTGGCAGTGAAACATATTTATAATCAGCAGGGACAGTCAACCTCTGAATTTCAACTGTCTGTACCTTGCCATCTGAAGGTATTGAGTATGGGGTGGCGATGTCGAATGTGATGGTTGTTTCTCCTACCTGCTTTTCAACAGCCACTGATTCTGCCTGAGCAAGGTCTAAAACTGCTTCTTCAGCCTTTTCTGCCACAGCGGCTTTTTCTAACATAAGAGGAGCATTACTACGTTTAACTCCTGAAGCGGTTTTGTATACAGGTTGAGTAGCATAGTAGTCAATAAACCATGGAGCCATAACAGGAATGTCGCCAGCTATCCACGGAGTGGCATTTGAAAAACTGAGTTTGACATCCTTCCACTCTGTCCCTGAATTCTGATAAACATTCGCCTTGTAAAATATTGTTACAGGATTCCTGATGTCATCAACTCTTATATCATATGAAGGATACCAACCTGCGTTTCCGACAACATAACTGAACAGGAATTTCGCGGAAAGTTGTTTCTCTGATGAGACAGTTACCAGTATTTCTCCCGATGGGAGCTGCCCTTTTCCTATTTTGTCAGAAAGCTGTTTTTGGAGTGCTGCTATCTGTTTTTCATACTCCTTTATTAAGCGGTTTTTCTTAAGAGTTGTTGTTGCTATCTGATCCATATTGTTTGTATACAGATCCATGACTCCTTTTAACTGTTCGATTGAGAATGTTGTCTCTTTTACAAGGATTGCCCTGTTGGCAACAAGAAAGTCTTCTTTGTCCTTCAGGGTTGCGAGGGAGGTCTTCTCATCTTCGACTTTCATCTGGAGAGCTTCAATCTGGTTCCTTAAACTCTTTACTTCAGGTGAGTCTTCAAGATTCTGCAGGTAGTTATTCTGATGGTTGACAGAGAGGATGGTGAAATCTCCGAACCCTTTTACCTGTATGCTTTGAGCATCAATGAAAGGAGAAAGTCCGGCCAGTTTCAGAATTGTCTTTCCGGATGATAATGATACCGATGTCTCATGATCAATCTGAGCACGGTCGGGGAATACAGTAACGTGTCTGATCTCGGCTTTTATCTCCTTCTCAGCCTGTGCTGTCAGGTTAATAAAAGCAGGCATGATGAACATTGAAATTAGAAGTAGTTTTTTCATAATTAGTAAATGGTTAGACAGTATCCTGCAATTTTCTTTGATTATTCTGCTCAAATGTAATTGTTTGCATAATAAGTCGGTCCTGTAAATGCAGGATAAAGTTAAATAATTTAATGGATTCCCTGTTTTTTGGCAATCCCTTAAAACGCCGGTAAAAGCTGGTTTCAGACTGAAAAACTGACGAAAGTGATACACGTAAAATATGTTAAATATCACTTTTTTGGTATTTGTATCATATATTGGACTACTTTTGCAAAACATTAAATATATTATAAATGAGGGGATTGAAAATCGGGAACCTGGCAATAGAGGTTCCTATAATACAGGGTGGAATGGGTGTGGGGATCTCTCTTTCAGGTCTGGCATCTGCTGTTGCAAATGAAGGTGGTGTTGGGGTAATCTCATGTGCGGGGCTTGGAGTTCTATACAGGAATCTTTCTGAGAATTTTCTTGAAGCAAGCATACTCGGACTGAAGGAAGAGATAAGGAAAGCAAGGGAGAAAACCCGTGGGGTTATTGGCGTTAATGTGATGGTTGCCATGTCGAACTTTGCAGACATGATAAAGACTTCGATCTCTGAAAAAGTCGATGTTATTATTGCAGGGGCAGGGCTTCCGCTCGATATGCCTTCTTACCTGAAAAAAGACAGCACTACAAAGCTGATTCCTATTGTCTCATCTGCAAGGGCAGCAAAGATT
>Ga0116171_10000749_pt1 | contig 33774 bp, 27 predicted proteins | sample AD_JPNHW2_MetaG_FD_89798 | JGI IMG/M metagenome (GOLD analysis project Ga0116171, IMG submission 89798) | Active sludge microbial communities of municipal wastewater-treating anaerobic digesters from Japan - AD_JPNHW2_MetaG | ecosystem: Engineered > Bioreactor > Anaerobic > Digestate | place... | reverse complement strand
CGGCAACTGTGTATGATCATCAGTTCCCGTTGGCCCAGCAACGCATGTTAATCCGATATTGATCGATGGTGCATAAGGATCATTTGTTTGGATTGTCAGGTTATCATTCAATGTTTCTGCAGCTAATGGTGTAATGGAAATTGAGAATTGCTGAGAAGCACCTGCAGCAATAGAGATATTGCTGACATTCTGGTCACCTGAACTGATTGTATAATAGGATGGGCATGATAACGTACCCGTCAATTGCTGTGTACCTAAGTTCTGTATCATAAATGTCCTTGTGGCAGTTGAATCAATATGCACTGACCCAAAGTCGATAGAGGACACAGAAGAATAGAACATGGGAGCATTTACCGTACCGGATGCTGGGAATGCCACATCATCCAGCCATGCGCAGTCGCTTCCGGCTACCTGGCTATTATCTTTTGTATATGCCCATTTGAATACATGTGTTCCCTGCGTAACAGGGTAAGTCGATTGATTCCACGCCACAGTACCTGACCAATTCTCTTTTTCAGTTCCATCAATATAGAAGAATAACTTATCATAACCGGATTCTGAAGATACCTTCTTCCAGAAGGATACATTACCGGCTGTGGCTATGTTCATTGTCACCTGGATTGCAGTGGTTTGGCTGTTACCTATCGTTCCTGATTTTACACAATAATTTCCAGTATGTGCATTGGTAGAACCAGAAATAACTGTCCAGTTTGCAGAACCTGACATCGTCCAAGGTAGCGTGGTTGTATTACCTGATTCAAATCCATCACCGATCAGCCCAACCTGCAAATATGAAGTGGAAGCGATGTTGATATTACCGGCTTGTAATGAAATACCAAGAGGTAACAAAGCTCCAACAGTGGCTTCGGGATTGATTGCAATACTACAGGTCAGATTGGAACTCTGGTTCACACCAAGCCCTGAAGGAATATCAATCACACCATTCGTGATCGTCAGTAAAGGATTATTACTTACGATGACAGCGTGGATCGCTCCAACATTAGAATGACCTGTATTGGTGATTGGAAGCACGTAATTAACAGTTTCACCCGGATCGTAAACCCCATTGCCGTTCCCGTTCACTTCCGTTATGGTAGGTGTTCCCATCTGCAGATTAGGTGCATTCACAGTCAGGTTCATATGTGCTGTCCAGGTGTTCTCACTTGCATCCGTAAATGTAACTGTCAACGGAACAATGTGCTGGTCGGGTGTTGAATGTGATACAGAAATATTGAAGGCTGCAGTGAGTGTAGTAGTGCCATTCGCAGCAATATTCACAGGAGATGTTGTGGTTGTATTCAAAACAGCATATGCATCTTCTGTCGATAAAACAGATACCAAACCGTTTGCATCCTGTGAACCGACATTATTGAGTGTCATGTTGATATTGAAGGTTTCACCGGCATCAGCCTGATGATTATTTCCATCTGAAATGGTATAATTACCAACTGTGATATAGGGACCAGCCAGTGGAATCACTTGAAGCGTCTGGATCAAGGGTCTTCTATTGGATCTGGTGATATATATGGTTGCATTACCGGGTTCAGTGAATGGATCGATGGTCAGATTTATCACACCTGTCTGATCGACAAGTCCGGCTCCATGAAGAACGTTATTCATGGAGACTGCTACATAAGAATACGGTTCTGCACTGATCTGTACGGTATTTGTTCCGAGGAACATGACAGAAGGCAAGGACACTGTATTTACAGCAGGTAATCCCATATAGGGCTGAAGAGCTGGATCGCCCATAATGGAATAGATTTCCCAGTAATAATTGATTAGTGTACTGTTCGCCTGAACGACTGCCAGGTTACCTGAGAATACCATTGAACCCATTGTATATACCCAATCTTCAAAAGCTTCTGAATGCTCATGGAATAGAAGATCATATACTCCTGGATGACCTGTTATCCATGGTGTGCCGCTGCCTAAGACCGGCTTGTTGCCGACTGCCCACCAATAATCTTCATTCCAGTATGTGCTGTTGGTTCCGCCGACATAGGCTACTGCAGCTTTATTGGCTGCTCTCAGCATGGCTTCACCAAAACAGGTTGCCGTATCAAAATGATTTGTGAGACAGCAGTTACCCACTGCCACAAAGTACTTATTCGTATTCGTCAGGCTGTTGATATTCGCGATTGACATATATGGGTCATACCACTGGTCCACATCTCCATGTGCGGTGTAGTTGGCATAACTGCAGCCAGAGCTCAAATTGGCTTGGATTTGTGTCTCGCTGCTTCCTGATGTAGGATATAAATAAGTATGAGATGTAATGCCATGAGCTGCGTTATAATAATTATTCGTACCATAGTTGATTTGTCCGTTCGCGTGGGTGGGACCGTATGTATTATCCACACCTGCCATCATGACCACTTCTGACAAATAACTTGGATCCGGCATTTGAAATTGTTCGAACTGAAGAGATTTATCCACCTGGGGTTGCAATTCTGCAACTGTTGTAGCAGAAAAACGTCCAAAATACATTTCAGGCATAAAATCAGTTCCCTGTAAACGGAAATACAGATCGTCCGTCACATGTTCGGTGCTTGTAGTACCCACCCAAGCCGGAATCTGGGGTGTATCACCCACCAGGAGGCAATAAGTTGGAGCAGGATTTGCAGTGGTTGCTGTATCCCAGATATTCTGTAAATATGCTTTGATCGCAGTTGTTGTATTTCCAATCGTACCCGTACCTGTTCCTACAATCGCCACAGATACATGATAACCCTGGCGAGTCTTCATCTCGATGAAAGGCTGAAGGGTTGACTGGAATGTGGCTGGGGTCAGGATAAGATATCCTAAGGGATAACGATTCAAGGTGGAACGTTCATCTCCAGAATAATTCAGGAGAGTCTTTTTATATAAAGATTCAAAGGCAACAGAGGCTGTTCTTGCCTGCAGGGCTTCAGTTGCAGCCATGTCTGCGCCTGTAAAATTCACACGGATATTAACATCAGAGATGATTTTCAGCATTTTTGTGACAGGGTTGTATTGAACCGGAACAAAATCCAGTGCAAACATACGTACACCTCTCATGTACCCTAATTCAGTAACTGAAAATGGCTGTTCTTGAGTATACCTGTCAACGCTGTAACTTGCAGCATTGTACGCAAAAGGAACATCTTCCGGTCTCTGGCTCTTGGAAAGAGACGGTTGGAAAGGCATGAGCGGATACTGAATCTGGTAATCGGAAAGAGAGACTGTCTTTTCCGTTTTATCCAAAATTTCCACATGTACCTGTGCTCCGACTGGTACGCTGATCAGTTTACGCAGTAAGGGCAACTTTGGCAATCCGACCTGGTTGGTTGAAGCATAATCATTTATACTTAACTCGTCGAACACACCCAAGCTCGTATTCACTTCAAGAGTTTGAAGCGACCCCACAGTATAATGGATATTAAAACCATTACTGGTGTTATTGGTCAGTGTCAAACCAGTACCTGATGTCGATACCGGTATTGATTGGGCTGCCCATATGAATGACATCGCTACAAGCAGCATTGCAATCAGCATTAGTTTTTTCATATATTCTCCTTCTACGACACATAATCTTTTATTCATGGTACCTGGGAAAAAGATCTTCATTCGTCGTATAGAATCTAAATAAATTGGTCTTTTTGACCCAGAATACCGTTCTTTTCTCCATAATATAATGCAAAAAAAGAGCCTGAAACCTGTTTTTTATACAAAGAGCGATGGAACTTTTCAATTTTCCATCGCTCACTGGGAAAAATTAGAATTCTATCTTCTTAGCTTTTATTTAAAATGCTTTCTCCAATTTTGCCATATCGATCTTTCCGGCAATTGTCTTCAAGGTTTCTGCGCTGTCGATATTGCTTCCTTCCACAATGATATTGATCTTCTCCCCTACCTGGACTGTCAGTTTCCCATCTTTTGATGAAGAATCAAATTCAATGGTTCCACTGTATCCATTCACTCTTACGCTCTTGGTTCCGGTACCGACACCTGCTCCTGCACCTGCTCCAAACATCTGGGCAAGAGCTGAGGTTTTGCTCATGATCCCACCGACATTAATGGTAATATCTATGGAGCCTTCGTTGTCATTGTAATAATTACCTTTTGCCATGATTCCGTTTCCGCCACCGAAAATCCCGGCAGCCTGTCCCAAGCCTTCTGCATTCTTTTCATTCAGTTTGAACCCGGGAATGGTATCAGGAAGATAGTTAACCAGCTCTTCCGATTGAATCTCACTGATCTTTGACAATGCAAAATTAATCTCATCCTGTGCTTTCTGCATGTTGTTCTGCTGAATGAATCCCTTTGCATTATCGAGGGATTGGATTGCCTCTGCCTGTGGTGTCTCCGCAAGCAGGATCAATGTGAAAGTGAAAAGTAAGCAACTCAAAATTATCTTTTTCATGATACACTCCTTTGGTTGAATCAAATCAAAATCATATTTGCAGACTAAAAACCCTTCCTTTTTTGTCCATAAATTTTCAATGAATGATTGTCGCCCCTACAGGGCTTGTACTATTTTTTGGGTACCTTTCCTGAGGTTCCGTTCCACTCCACCTTAGGCTATGATATCTCGCCCTTGCAGGGTTAATAAGGTAGGGGAATCTAATTCGAACTTCGTACATCGCACTTCGAACTTCTCCTGAAGTTCCGTTCTATACACATTCCTATCCAATACCAATCCCTTTCCAATCGGATTCCAATCTCATTCCAATCTCTCCGGATTGGAATGAGATTGGTATTGGCTTAGTATGGCATTGTTACAACATTGGATTTTTTCAATGCATCGTATGGTTGTTCTATGGTGCTGCAAGGGGGCATAGAAAAACAGGTACATGTTCTGCCACCGTGAGTTGTCTATCTTAGTAAGGACGATTCAAAACCGGGAAGGTTATTTGTTTTTGTTTGACAGATATGCGAATTATCTTATTCGTATGATTAAATAGGAGTATTTTGATGAAAATAGTGCACATCGCAATGATCTTGGTCATGACCGCAGCAATATTGCTTGTTTGCGGATGTGAACTCTTTGCGCCCAGAAAGGCTGAGACGCCCGTGACTCCAGCCCCCTGGAATACCTTTTTCATTAATGCTTCACTGACTGAACAGAATCTCGTTTACAGTTATTCGTATCAGCAGGATGCAATCAAGTTTGGTGATATCCTCAGTTCAAACTTTATATTCCATTTTGCGGTCCAGGATGTAAGCGATTATGGCACTCCTGTGTCCTGGAATTCAGACAATGAAAAGGATATGCTGGTCAATTTACATAAGAATCTTTCCGATAAGAATGTGAAGATGCAGCTTACACTCACCTCGATCCCATCACAACCTGACCAGATCAATGCAACAAATGCCTGGATATATCGAACATATGAGATCCTGATCACTGGCAATTCGAAGGATATTTATATCTATCGTGGACGCTGCGCTTTGTATATGGAGCCTGATAATGGTTTCTGGAAGATCAGGGAATGGAATGATTACCGAACCGAATCAAATCCTTCCTGGGGTTTATTGAAATATTACCAGGATAATACAGATGTTTAGATATATCGTTATTTTCACTTCAATTCTCCTCATCCTAATGACAGGATGCCAGAATATATTCAGTCCCAAGACTGTTTCCAATCTTCAGAACGAAGCATATCCCAATACTTCACCTGATCTTGTATTGAAAAACCTTGAATTGGCTTATCGACAAAAAGATATCGAGTTATATAAGAAATGCCTCGACCAGGAATCATTCCGCTTTGAACTGATCTCTTCGGAAGTCCAGGAGATCAACGCGGGTGTGGATGTGGATCACGATGGCATCACCGATAGCTGGTGGGGATACCAGCGGGAGATCGAATATCACCAGAACCTGTTTCGCAATGGCTCTTCCGACCAGCAATATCCGTCGCCCGACCAGATATACCTGAATCTCACGATCCCCTCACAAGACCAATGGGAACTGGATAACCAGACCGGGCATGAAGGCTGGATCATTATCGCCTGCCTCTTCGATTTAACACTGTCCTTTAGTGCCAGCAACAGCAATTTGAGTGCCAATGGTTCGGCAAGATTCTATCTGAAACCTGTTGCTGACTCACATGGCGTTAATCACTGGTACATCGCCATCTGGCGTGATGAGTCGAATATTTAAATTATGAGCAGAATATTAGCGATAGATTATGGTGAAAAAAGAATCGGGTTGGCGCTGAGTGACCCGATGCAGATCTTTTCAAAGCCTTATAAGGTTGTGCAATTCAAATCCAAGAAGGATTTTATTGAAAATGTCCTAGAAGTGATCAAGGAACAGGATGTCGAATTGGTTGTCCTCGGATTACCCTGGGGCTTTGAAGGGCAGGAAACAAAGAAAACCCTCGAAGTTAGGAAATTTGGTGAATACTTGCAGACACAGATACCGGTTCCATTAAAATTCTGGGATGAGAGATTAACAACCAGTGAAGCGAATGCAGAATTGAAAAAAATGGGATATGATTACATCAAGGCGAGAGAATTTGTCGATGCAGTGGCAGCTTCCCTTATATTGCGCTCGTATCTTGAGAATAAGGAAGATTTATGAATAATTGGCTGAATAAATTCAAGATGTTTTTTAAAGACCTGTATTTCGATTTCACACTTTTAGAAAGGAAAAAGAAGATACTGTGGCTTGCTGTCTTAGTGATTGTAATTGTGATCCTCAGCCAGTGTTTCCTGATCTTTGTCCCGGCGCATTCCACGGAGACCATCATCACGATCAAGAGCGGAGAAACAGCAACGGGTATTGGTCATGATCTGGCAAAGAAGCATATCATCAGAAGCGGATTCTGGTTCAAAGTGTTATCGCGTGTAACTCACAGTGACCGGTATTTGAAGCCTGGGAAGTTCGTCTTTGGCGGTTACACGAATCTCACGCAGACCTTAGCCAAGATTCGAAACGGAAAGAGTCTTACATTAACAATCACAATTCCCGAAGGACTATCGACATACAAGACCTTCCAGATTCTCGCTCACAGTGGGATTGCCTCTTATCTTGAATTTGAGAAATTGAACAGTGATTCCAGCTTTGTCAGGAAACTCACGGGTCATGATTATGGTTCTTTGGAAGGCTTCTTATATCCTGAAACATATAAATTTTCCTCTACTGTCACACCTGATACCGTACTGGCAGAACTGGTTCATGAATTCCAAAGAAAAGTGCAGGATGTCCCGGGTATGAACAACAGCAAACTTGGTTTTTATCGCACCCTGATACTGGCTTCCATCGTCGAGAATGAAGCGGTTGTTCCCAAGGAAAAACCAACGATTGCCAGTGTTTACCTGAATCGCCTGAACCAGCATATGAAGCTTGAATCATGCCCTACAGTTGGTTACCTGCTCGAAAAGAGAGGGATTCACAGGGAATATCTTCTTTATAAGGATCTCGACATCCCATCACCATATAATACATATTACAGCGCCGATCTGCCCCCAACACCGATATGCAGTCCGACTGTATCATCCATCGAGGCGGTATTGAATCCGGCAAAGACCAATTACCTGTTCTTCTTTGCAGATAGGAAGGGTAATAACATCTTTTCAAGCACATATTCCGAGCATCTTCAAAAACAGAAGCAGTTCAGGCAGATGCAGAAAATCCGGGGGTAGAGTCTCGATCTTAGCACTTATTGATTGACAAGAGTGATTGTAATATATTAATCTTTTGTTGAGCATACCATTCAGGAGGCAAAGATGAAAACTTGGAAATTGTTTATTCTTTTACTGGTTTTATCTTCATTCATATTGATGCTTGGATGTGCCGGAAAAGCAATCAGCAATATCAAGGATGCCTCCAAAATATACAGTCCCGATTGGTGGAGGACTCAAACAAATGCTGCCTATATTTATACATACGGAATGGCAACCGACGATAGCATCTCCAGTTCAAGAAGCGCTGCCTATAAAGACGCAATCAGCCAAGCAGTTCAAAATGTGGAACCCGTGGTCCAAGCGATGGTGAATCGGTATATCCAAGAATCCGGGATTCAGGATCCTTCGGTTCTCTCTCTTGTCGGAAAGATCATCAAAACCACTGCAAACAGGAATTACAGCAATGCCCTAATCACAAAGCAGGAAACCATCATCACGGATGATAACCGATACAAGACGATGCTCCAGGTGGGAATACCTGAAAACGCTGTGGAAAAGGAGCTGCTGAATAATATCATGAACGAAGAGACACTGTATAAGCAATTCAAGAAATCCAAGGCGTTCCTTGAACTTGAATCACAGAATCGATAAACATTTCTTATATAAGAAACGGCACCCTGCGGTGCCGTTTCTTTTTTTAAAAATCCTCAGCCAGTGAGAAATAATAGACCGGCTTCGAATTGTTAACAAAATCAGTTCTCCAGGCAATATCCCATTTCAATACGAAATAACCGATATTCATCCTCGGACCTAAACCAAAACCAACAACAACATCCTTTAGTTTTCCATCCTTGGAGCCCCTGAATGACTTGTTATCATCCCAAATCGTTCCTGCATCCAAAAACGCACTCCCCCTGATCTGATTCAAAGAAAGCGGAAGAGGAAATGCCGTCGCCAAGTGGTCGATGAATGGGAAACGAAGTTCGGAACTTAAAAGCACTTTCTTTGGTGCTTCATTATCCCTGTCATAACCCCGGACACCTGTCATGCCATTCAAGACAAAAGTCTGCGGATTACCACCAGTGCTGATACCACCAATCACCCTTCCTGCCAGCGCATATCTCTTTGCAAAGAGTGCATAACCTCGCACATCCGTATAATTCGTCAGAAAATCATTATTCTTCGATGAGAAACTCTTCTGTACCTGGTAATACCCCTTCCAACCCAAGACTGGACCGGTAGGACCGTATTGGGCATTGTCCCATACCGCCGATAATGCCGGAGCGTAAATGAAATCCTTGTCTGTACTTCCAGGAATGTGATACCAGTTCCCATCGCCAAGATCATTTTCAACCCAGTAATCCCAAGTGGATTGATATTGGTAAATATAATGCTCAAGATCGAACCTGAGAAACTTATTCACAGGATATCTTGTTAACAGGTAGAGCCCATTGTTATCGACAAGATTCCTGAGATAGTTCTCATTTCCGTCTGTATAGATTGTTTCATCACGAAGTTTGAACATGCCTATCCCATAATCAATGCGGTAAGGCAGATAGTAGTATGTGAATATGAAATTGGCATCCTTCAACTTCCCTGTGATACCCATTTGGATCCCAAGAGCATTATTGCCCATAAGATCACTCATACTCAGGACTAGTTCCCCGATCGTACCGGCAGATGTGGAATAAGCTGCGCCACCCCAGAGTTGATCAACGAAGAACTTCAGTTTGTAATTCATGATCTTGGGTACCAAAATTGAATCAGGCTTTTCATCTATCCTGGAATTGTAAATCTTGGCAGTACTGTCTTGAGCAACTGAATTCCCAACGTTCATGACAAAACTATTGGGATGTGTAGGCTGATAGAATTCATGCTGGAAATGCCTTGTTCTCTTCCCGTAATATTCGTAACGGGCAAGGTCATAGCGATGATTGAAATCGTCGGTAAATGTCACTTCCGTAGGTGTATGATAGGGCTTCCATGTCAAATTCTTCAATGGATTCTGCTTCGTGTACAAATCCCATCCGTTATCAAAGAAACAGTCATAGGCAAGAATCTCATCATTCATACTTAAATCACCTGTCAGTACACCACTCAGAATTTTGGTTACATCCGCTTTCTGACCATTTACAAGATCAACTGCCTTGAAGTCTGAAATACCATTCTGCTCCGATACATATACAATCTTTGAACCTGAACTATCCCACATGGGGCAGATGGAATTCAATGAATCGCTGGTGACACGATAGAAGGTCTTGCTATTCAAGTCATAGTAATAGATATCATTCACGAGTTTGGAGAAAATACCATTCCTATAGGTCTCAACCTTGTCTGTTCTTTCAGAAGAGAAGGCAAGCTTGCTGCCGTCTGGTGAGAATCTTGGCTGGATATCATCATATCGGTCTGATGTGATCTTTGTGACTTCCCGGGAAGCAATATCATACAAATACAAGTCCGTCTGGAACCCACTCTCACCGCTAAAGGCAATCTGTTTCCCATTTGGAGAAACATCGATCTCGAAGATTACACCGATATTAGGAACCTTGATGATATCGAGTATCTTCCCTTTCTTTGCACTGGCAATGTATATCTTGTCACCTTTTGACGTCTTGGAAACAAAGGCAAACCGGGTTGAATCAGGGAACCAGCTGATGTTATTCCGCTGGTAGTGAAATTCCTCGAACTTCCCTGTGGCTTCACCAGTAATCAGCTTCTGGCTCTTCTTATCCCCAGTTAGATTCTTTTTCCAGATATTGAAACGTAAATCCTTGTTGGAGAAGTAAAGAACACTCTGCCCATCAGGAGATAACCGAGGCATACTATTGAAATAGGAGCCATCCTGCTTGTGGTCAGTCAGTCTTTCAGTACCTTCATAAGGTACCTGGTACGTACTGATGTAAGGATAATAGGTACGCTTGAGCTCGTTCTTCCATCGTAATTCCAATTCCTTGAACTTCATTCCGAATACTTTATTCGAAGAAGTATCCAGATTGTTGGTTACCCGAATGGAAAAAAAGAACTCCATCACTTTTTGTCTTCCGTATTTATCTCTCAGGAAAGAAAGAAAGGATTCTCCTTCCCTGTAGGCATAGTAACCATCTATATTGTCCATGGGTTCCAGGTAGTCATTAAGGATCATATCCATCAGAACCATGTTATTGGTAACAGCATATCCGCCAATTGCTTCATATTCAGGCAAGCCTTCTGAGAACCAGAATGGGAAATTTATCGTGCCCATGCTGAAGAACCTGTTGGAGGCAAAACCCGCATCCAAGGCATTGACATAGGCATGTGTCAGTTCATGAGTCAGTACTTCCTCAAGCTTCTTGTAGCTGCCATCAAATGGTATTACAACCCTATTCTGCAGGGATTCTGTGAATCCACCCACGCCTTCGCTCAGGAGAGGATAGATGACATTCGTTGTTTGAAATTGGGCATGTGTTTCATAGAAGATGATGGGGATTCTAATGAGAAGAGGTGTCTTAAAATCCTGCTTCAAATAATAATAGGCTTCCTCTGCCATCAGGGCAGCAGTTTTCCCAAATTCATCATCCCCCTTCGGGAAATAGATATCGAAATGCAGAGTCTGGATGGTAGCCCATTCTTCCTTAACAGGCTGAACCTTGTTTTGTCCGTAGGAATATGCAGAAAGAAAAACAGACAGGAAGAGCAAGAGAATACAGAGAGAATATTTCATAAATACCTGCTAAAAGACCTTTATCTTGAAGTAGCGTTTGGGGTTAGCCTTGATATCCTTTAAAAGGGACTCGAGTTCCTGTGAGGTTTTCATCAGGGACTGGTAGAATTCCTTGTCATTCATGAGCTTTTGAACTGAACCATCACCCTTGCTGAGATTATTACTGAATTGAATGACATTGCCCGTAATGACTTCCAGTGAATCGAGATTCTTATTGAGCTTTTCGAGCACATCCGGTGCAAGGGCAAGTGACTTATTGATCGAGCCTTTATTACTCTCGATAATAGAGGATAATTCACGGCTTGTTTTCAATAAGTTCTGCATGACCATGGTAACACTTTCGGAGTTCTTGAGAATCACCTGGTTGGCATTGGCAGCCACATTTTCGGAACTGGCAACGGTAGCTTCGAGATTGGCAATAAGTCCATTATCCTTGCTGAATCGATCAACGAGACTATTCACTTCCACCATGGTATAGTTTAAACTGCTGATGAGATCCATCAAACCGGAAGTACTATCACCATATTGGACCTTGGTGATATCCACCAGTTTGTCTTCAGAACCGGGTAATATCTCCAATTGCCTTTTCCCCATCAGGTCGCCTTCCCTGACAGCATAACGTGTACCTTCACGAAGCGGATTCTTCAGTTTGACCAGCACTGTTACCACAACCTTATCCGTCTCCACTTCCAGTGATTTCACCCTTCCCTGTTCCACGCCTCTTACCAAGACAGCATCACCGGGTTTCAGGTCATCCACACTGGAGAAACTGATTTTCAGCGTTGTATAACTTCGCATGTTGAAGTAATCCTTCAGCCATGAATAGCCAAGAAGCATTGATAACAATGCTATCACGGCAATAATACCGACCTTGATCTCGTAATTCCGCTTATGAAGATAATATTCTTCCATGATCATTCCTTGTTTAGATATTCATCATGTTTTAAGTTTCTTCTTTTCAGCCGCCGGGAAAAGAACATTATCCAGTATTAATCTATATCCCGGTGAGTTCTTATGAAGATCGAGCACTGTGGCAGGATCACCGATCTTATGTTGGTAATCTTCCGGATCGTGTCCACCATAAAAAGTGAACGTGCCTTTCCCGATATTGCCGTGAATGTATTTCACTTCATCGGAACCGGGAATATCAGCTAGAACAACCACGCTCTTCTTGAGATACTGTTTGCGAAATGATGTGGTTTGTCCCAGGAATCCGTTGATCACATTCACATGGCATTGGGTCAGCATCGTAGGTACAGGATCATACTTGGCAGAGAAATCGAATAATTGGAAATAATCAGCCTCCGGACCTCTCAGTTGAGCATAATCACTGCCATCTATATCGGAAAATTCATTTTCATAGGGATTGGTACGCAAATCGAAATTCTCAAATGCGAAGGTGCGGGAATAATCCAGTTTCTGCTTGTAGTTCGGATCTATCCCGTCTCCATCGAAAACCGCATCGCAAATATCCACGTTGTGAGCAGCCAATGCGATATCAAAGGTATCTGTCGCATTGCACATGGCAAACAGGAAACCTCCATTTTCAACAAAGTTTCTGATCTTCTCAACGACAGCCTGCTTCAGCATCCATACTTTGGGATATCCAAGCTTATTAGCCATTTCCTCATTGACCCGTACATCATTCCGATACCAGTCCGCATTGCTGTATGCACCATAGAATTTACCGTACTGCCCTGTGAAATCCTCATGATGCAGATGTATCCAGTCATAGTCATTCAATTTACCGGAGAGCACTTCTTCATCCCAGATTTTATCATATTGGATATCGGCATAGGTAAGGGCAAGTGTAACTGCATCATCCCAGGGTTGAAGATTGGGTGGTGTGTACACGGCAATCTTCGGTTCCTTTTCAAGAACGATGGGGTCCATATTCCCCTGTTGCATTTCCTCCAGAATCGAGGCAACTCCGGCAGCATTCACTTCTTCAAATCTGACTCCCTTTACGTTGCATTGTCCTTCCGTCTCCGGGTTATCGGGAATGAGAAATGAACCTCCGCGATAATTCAGAAGCCATCTTACCTGGTATTTATCCTTCAGTGCATTGAACGCTATGCCGTATGCCTTTAAGTGGTCAGTCTGAGTCAGATCCATGGGAATCAGGATCTCAGACCAAACCTGGAATGGTATGATCAGCACGATCAATAATACAAGATATTTCATCCTATTTTAACTCCGTATGAGTATAAGACACTTTTGCCATCCCTATACTGCTGAATAACTACATAAATTCACTGAGTATCTCATTTGATACAAAGAACGCATTGGAATTTAATGCAACAGAATCCTGCCTGATTGTCAACAGATTCATCTTTGCATATTTCTCAATGACTTTTTGATACACCCTTAAGAAGTCCTTGCCGAATCTTTCCTTATACGCTGCAAGATCCAAACCGTCTGCCTTTCTCATATTCATGAAGATATACTGCTGTTCGAAATCTGCATCAGTTTGTTTGCTGTTATTGGGATATATGATTCCTGAATCAACATCCTTCTGATACTGTGAAATGTCATCTGCATTATGATAGAGATTCTTCTCCACCATTCCTGTCGCTCCTGCTCCCAGCCCAAGATAATCCCTGCAATTCCAGTAGGCAAGGTTATGCTTCGATTCAAAACCTTTCCTGGCAAAATTGCTGATCTCATAATGAACATACCCGCTTTTCGTCAGTACTGCGCAAATCTGTTCGTACATTTCTGCGGCTGTATCATCTTCTGCGGATTGCAGACCCTTTTTATAAAATGGTGTATTTTCCTCTATACTCAAGCAATAAGTGGAGATGTGCTCCGGTTCCAGTTCCAACAATCGCTCGATGGAATACTGCACATCATTTTTTGACTGGTTTGGCAGTGCATAGATCAGGTCTGCCGAGATATTATGATAACCGAATGAATGAAGCAATTCGAATTTTTCCCTCACCTGGGATGCCTTATGCTTCCTTTCCAAAAACTCGAGTTCCTTATCCAGGAAAGACTGAACTCCCAGGCTGATGCGATTCACCGGAGTTCCGGCTAACTCTCCGAGGTATTTTGAGGTGACTGTGATAGGATTCATTTCCAGTGTGATTTCCTTGCAGGCTGATGTATCGAAATGCGAAATAATCTCCCCAATCACAAGAGGTGATAATAATGAAGGTGTTCCCCCGCCAAAATAGATTGTTTGGGGTACCATATCGAGTTGCTGTTGATAAAGAGTGATTTCCTTATGCAGTGTATCGATGAATGAACATACTTTTTGGGTGTGATACACTTCGGAATAGAAGGAACAATATCCGCATTTTGTCGTGCAAAACGGGATATGAAGATAAATGTGCTCGATCAGTGGACGAGACGGAAAACCCGATTCCAACGATATTCTCCCGATAACTGGTCACGAGACCAGAATATAATGGCGGGAGTACCTGTGATATCCTTCCGATCAAGGAATCCCCAATACCGGCTGTCAGCACTTACATCACGGTTATCACCCATGACAAAATACTCACCCTGGGGAACTTTCACAGGACCAAACCAGTCTCTATTCATCATGAAATGGTCTTTATCTGCCCAATTATCACGATGCTGTTCCCAATAATCACGAATATCAGGGACAATATCATCCGGCTTCATGTTTTCATCGATGTATTGTTCGTATGGATGCTGGAAGGGCTTACCATTGATATAGGTCACCTTATCCTTCAACTCAACCACATCTCCCGGCATGCCAATGACACGCTTCACGACATTCTTCTTGGAATAATAGGTCAGGTGAAAAAGAGTCAGGCGAGACGGATCGGAACTTTGGAATTCCGTTTTATTCCAGTATATGGGTGGTAATATCTTGATAAAATCCTCACGGGGTTGCGGCTCGATTGGGTCTGCAGGATAACGGAAGGTAATGATCTCCTGCTGCTTGGGGTCTTCAAAGAAATATTTCACCTTGTTCGCTACAAGATAATCGCCTATCAGGAGAGTGCTTTCCATCGATGAGGAAGGAATCTTGAAATTCTGGAATGTATAATTACGAATGATCATTGCCACGACAAATGCGAATAGGATGGCTTCAATCCAGTCCTGCAGCCAGGGTTTCTTTCTTTTCGCTATCTTCACTTTCACGTCAGGTTGCTTTTGTTGTTTCACAGCATCTCCCAATCTATCCTTATGAATTACAAATCTTTGTTTATGAACAGAAATGAGGTGTCAAGGAAAACATTCAGGGAACAGGGAACAGGGAACAGCAGTAGGGGTGCAAAGCGTTGCGCCCGTATAGGGAGTATGCTGGAAGAGAAGAGAATAGCCAATGAACGAAACTCAGGTAACACTCAACCAACAGTCAAGCCTCCGCCAAGCATCCCTCAAGATTTGAGAGATGGTTAATGTTTATTTGGTGGATTGTTGTATGTCGTTTGTATTCATTTCTTTGAAGAATTATTCGGGTAGCGAGGGAGAATTAACCTTGATCTTGACCTTAACGATCTTTTTCTTCGTGACTTGAAGAATCTGCATCCTGCAATTGTCTAAATCGATGTACTGACCTTGAATGGGTATCTTCTCCATCTGGTCGATGATGAGCCCTGCCACGGTCGTATAATTACCATGGGGTAATTCCAGTTCATATTCATCTGCCAGACGGTCAATTTCCACATCTCCGTTCACAATATAGAGATTGTTTCCAATCTTTGAGATATCCCTGCTGCTGTCGTCTTCTATATCGTATTCATCCTCAATATCCCCGACAATCTCTTCCAGGATATCCTCCATGGTGACAATACCGGATGTGCCTCCAAAAGAATCACTGATGATCGCCATGCTTTTCTTGTGGATCTGCATTTCCTTCATCAGGCTGTCGATATCGATGGTTTCGGGTGCAAAATACGGTACGTGCATGATATCCCTGGCGGTCTTATTTTCTATGTTGTCATTCTTGATGATATCATAGATGATCAGGACACCCACAATATGATCGAGATTCTCATGATAAACAGGATATCGTGTGTATCCATTCTCACGAGCCAAAGTCTCCACTTCCGGAAGAGGGGTGTCATCAGGCATGGCAACCACTTCCATGCGCGGGATCATGATGTTCTTTGCCTTCTGCTCATTGAATTCCAGTGCATCTTCCAGCATATTGCGTTGAGGTTCTGCAAGGTCTTCATCCTCAGAAGTCTGGGAAAGGATGAATGCAAGATCATCTTTCGTAATATAGGAAAAGCCTGGTGTCTGTTTTACCCGGAAAAGGCTGAACACAAGACTATTGAAGGATGTGACAGTGAGTACGAGCGGCTTCAATATCACATAGAAGAATCGCAGTACAGGAAAGAGCAGTGGAACAAGTTTGTTGGGATAATCCCTGAAAATGGCTTTGGGTACGATCTCGCCGAATATCAGGATAATACCTGTTAGAATAAGGGCTGAGACCTTTGGATCTACACTGCTTGGTAATCTTTCCTGCAGAATATAGGTGGCAACAGAAGCAATGAGAATGTTGATCAGGTTATTACCAACGAGTGTCGTTCCAAAAAAGCGATCGGGTGACTCGATGAAATGAAGGAGTCTTTTCTTGCCGGTATTGTGTTTGGCTTCCTTTTCGAGGCGCAGTTTATCAAGTGAAACAATCCCTGTTTCAATACCGGAAAAGAAAAAAGAAAAACTAAGGCAAATCAGGAGCATCAGTAATAATAACAATGTACTGAGCATTAAGAGTTAACCTTCTCCTCTCTATACGCTGTTTTCAAAGCCATGATGAATTCATCTAATTCACCATGCAGCATTGCATCGATATTATATGTTGTCAAGTTGATCCTATGATCTGTGACTCTTGATTGCGGGAAATTGTATGTTCTAATCTTAGCAGAACGATCACCTGTGCCTACCTGGGCTTTTCTGCTGCTGGCAATGGCTGCTTCCTGTTTTGAAATCTCCATGTCGAGGAGCCTCGAACGGAGTACATTCATTGCCTTTTCCTTGTTCTTCAACTGTGACTTTTCATCCTGGCAGGTCACCACTATCCCGGTGGGAATATGAGTGATGCGGACTGCAGAGTCTGTGGTATTTACGCTTTGCCCACCGTTACCGGAAGAAAGGAACACATCCACACGAATCTCATTGTCCTTTATTTCAATATCTACTTCATCCGCTTCCGGTAGGACAGCGACTGAAACAGCAGAAGTATGGATCCTACCCCCCGCTTCAGTCTGAGGAACACGTTGAACTCGATGCACTCCGCTTTCGAATCTCATGGTTCCATACACGTTCTCACCAGACAGCAGAAAAATGATTTCCTTGAAACCACCCAGTCCAGTTTCGTTCATATCCATGACTTTCAGTTTCCACTTCATTCTTTCCGCATAGTAGGAATACATCCTGAATAATTCCGCAGCAAAGAGAGCCGCTTCTTCTCCACCTGTTCCTGCACGTATCTCAACAATCGCATTCTTGGAATCGTTGGGATCGGAGGGGATGAGAAGATCATTCAGTTCTTTTTCGAGATTTTCCAGCTTTTGAGAGAGTTCTGCCTTTTCTTCGGAGAACATTTCCTGCATTTCGGGGTCAGATTCCTTCCTGAGCATCTCTTCACATTCCGTGAATTGCTTCGAAATGGAACGATACTGATCATAACTGTGGAATATATCGGACAATTCCTTGAAACGCCGTGAGATTTCCCTGAACCGCCTTTGATCGGAAAGTAAATTTGGGTCGGACATACTGTCCTTTAATTGTTCATATTCTGTCTCAAGGTCATTCAGTTTTTCTATGGGTAGCATGATCTTATCAAATCCTTGTTATTATTGGGTCTCAGTACCACTGAGGTCAGTTACATTCGTATATTCAGAGATATCCATATCCAGGGCAGCCTTCATGGCAATCAAACCAACCTCGACCATTTCATCATCGGGCTGCTGAGTTGTGATTCTTTGAAGAGCCATTCCGGGGACCACCATGAGTTTCACGAGTGGGTGATTGATATTCTTTCCGGATAATTTCAGTACTTCATAGGATATTCCAGATACCACAGGTATTAAGAGAATATGATACGCCAAGCGTAATGACCAATGTGGTGTGCTGTGAAGAATGAAGACAGCGACCAGGGTATCCACTATGGAAAAGAAGAGAATCGCAATAAGAAGCACAAATACCATGAAACTTGTTCCGCATCTCGGGTGAAGTGTGGTGAATGCCTGAATTTTGGAAGGGATCAGTTCAGCATTATGTTCGTATGCATTCACATTCTTATGTTCAGCACCATGGTATTGGAATACACGAAATACATCCTTCAGCTTGCTGATGAGCCAAACATAGAGGACAAAGAATATAATTCGGATCAAACCGGCAAAGAGGTTGAAATAAAAATTGTTTTTATCCAAATGAACAAGGTGAGATGCCTTATAAGGAATGATCCCGAATAAGAGAATTGCCAACCCAAAGGCAATAACATAGGAAACAAAGGACTCCGCCTGATTCCTTGCCTTGGATTTTTCCTTATAATTTTCGTTCTTCTTCTTTTCTTCTTCCTTCAAATCCAGTTCATACCTTTCAGCAGAAAAGGAAAGTGTCTTAAAACCGATGATCATCATTTCAATGAGGGAGACAAAGCCTCGGATGATTGGAACGCCCATCCATTTGACTGTCTGTGTTTTGCTGACAAATGGTTCTTTCTTCAATTCGATTGATTTATCGGCTCTTCGGATGGCAGTTGCCAAGTGTTCAGGACCACGCATCATGACACCTTCGATGACGGCTTGTCCTCCCACAGAGATTTGTTTCTTTTCGCTCATAAATATCCTTTTATATAGCATAAAAAATGCACCACAATCCAAGACAGCATTGTGGTGCAAAGAGTTGAATATCTATTTTTCAGTGCGATTATATTTCTTATTGAATTTTTCCACGCGACCGGCTGTATCCAGAAGCTTCTGCTTTCCGGTGTAGAATGGATGGCACTGACTGCATATATCAACGTTCAGTTTTTCTTTGGTTGAACTTGTTTCAAATTCATTACCGCAGGCACACTTAACTGTAACCTTTTCGTACTTTGGATGAATACCTTGTTTCATTTTATCTCTCCTAAATTAACCTCGTAAAGAATGACATCATTTTTATCAACCTCCTATGTGTCAATAAAATTCGCCTTTACTTCATTACATGGTTATGCATTAAGCATTCCATCATACAAAGGGAATTTGGCAGTCAGTTCAAGGACTTCCTTCTTGATCTGAGCAAGAACTTCTTCATTCTCATGATTTTCGAATGCACGTCTAATGAAACCGGCTATCATTTCCATCTCAGGTTCCTTCATACCGCGGGTCGTCACAGCAGGGGTTCCGATGCGGATCCCAGAAGCCACGAATGGAGAACGGGTATCAAAGGGCACGGTGTTCTTATTCACAGTGATACCGGCAATATCGAGTGTCTCTTCCATCTTCTTACCGGATGGGCTACCTGATTCTTCAGGACCAAGATCGACCAGCATAAGATGAGTATCAGTCCCTCCGGACACCAGCCTGAAACCTTGATTACCAAGTGCCTTTGCCAAATTGGCTGCATTGGCGATCACCTGCTTCTGGTACACCTTGAACTCAGGTGATAAAGCTTCCTTTAGTGCGACAGCCTTGGCAGCAATGATATGCATCAAAGGTCCACCCTGGATACCGGGAAATACCTTCTGGTCAATTGCCTGGGCAAATTCTTCTTTGCACAGAATCAAACCGGCACGGGGACCGCGAAGAGTTTTGTGTGTCGTTGTCGTCACTACATCTGCATAAGGAACGGGATTGGGATGTAAACCTGCAGCCACTAAACCTGCAATGTGAGCCATATCCACCATGAACTTGGCACCCACTTCATCAGCTATTTCCCTGAATTTCTTGAAATCAATGGTACGGGGATATGCGCTTGCACCAGTCAGGATCATAGCCGGTTTGTGTTCATGAGCGAGCTTTCTGATCACATCATAGTCGAATTGTTCCGTTTTAGGGTCAACGCCGTAATGAACGATATTATAAAGCTGTCCTGAGAAGCTGAGTGGATGCCCGTGTGTCAAGTGACCACCATGTGCAAGCTCAAGGGACAGTACAGTATCACCTGGTTTAACAAGCGCGAAATAAGCAGCCATATTGGCTTGAGAACCGGAATGCGGCTGAACATTGGCATGGTCAGCGCCAAAGAGTTCCTTGGCTCTTTCAATGGCGAGTCTTTCGACTTCGTCAATATACTTGCAACCGCCATAATAACGACCATAGAGATCATAGTTGATCTTTCCCGTTTTCTTGCTCCAGCGGTAGGGATAACCTTCAGCATATTTATTCGTCAATACAGAGCCCTGGGCTTCCAGTACCGCACGAGAAGTGAAATTCTCCGATGCGATCAGCTCGAGATTCTCAACCTCTCTTTTCAATTCACTTTGCATGAATTCATACAACTCGGGATCTATCGCTTTGATGTAACTCATGAATGATTCTCCTCATATATCTTAATTTTGTTGATTCTATTTTCATGTCTTCCACCTTCAAATTCAGTGGTAAGAAATATCCGGATCATGTCCTCTGCCAAGCAGGGGGCAATGAATTTTCCGGGAAGGCAGATGATGTTTGCATTATTATGTTGTCTTGCCAAACGGGCAAAGTCAGTGCAATGACATAAAGCCGCACGAATATGTGGTACTTTATTAGCGACAATTGACATTCCTATGCCTGATCCGCAAATCAGGATACCATAATCACATTCGCCATTTTTGACTGCTTTCGCAGCAGCAAAACCTGTATCCGGATAATCCATGGATACTTCAGAATGAGTACCAAAATCAATTACTTCAGCAAGTTTTGCCACAAACGGTTTTATCGCTTCCTTCAAGGCAAAACCGGCATGATCTGAAGCGAGTGCAATCTTCATATATCCTTCTTTATACCCATATGGGATGTATATGATTTATTTGCAGACTAATGATGCTAATGCAATGGAATACAGTTTCGTCTTTGTGCTGTCTCCACGTGAGGAAAGAACAGCCGGAACGCGTGCACCGGCAACATAGGCAGCGAGTTCGGCATTGCACAGTTTGGTCATTCCCTTGTAAAAAACCTGACCGGATTCAATATTCGGGAAGAGTATGCAATCCACATCACCTGCAATAGGGCTATCAAATCCCTTGATCTTGGCAGATTCCTTATCGACCATTATGTCGAAAGAAACGGGTCCTTCAATGATGGCTTTCTTGAATTGTCCACGATCACTCATTTTGGAAAGAACGGCTGCTTCGTAGGAAGACATGATCTTCGTGGAAACAGATTCAGAGGCAGAAAGGAGACCAATTTTGGGATTATCTATACCCAAAGCATTAGCAGCAGCAATGAGATAATTGATTTGAGCTACTTTCTGGCTGAATTCAGGAGCGGGAAGAACAGCTACATCGCTGATGATAAGAAGTTTATGATAGGTTGGAACTTCAATCACGGCAATATGGCTCAAAACTGCACCAGGATTCATGAGACCGCATTCCTTATTCAAGATTGCCTTCATATATTTCTCAGTTGAAAGCAAACCCTTCATTAACAGGTCAGCTCCCTTATCGTTGATCATCTTGACTGCTTTGGCTGCGCAGGCGGTATCTACGGTTTCATGGATGATCTGAAACTTCCTGTAATCAACTTTTTCTTCTTCACAAACACGCTTGATCATGCTTTCGTCACCAATCAGGATACCATCAATGACACCCATATCGACTGCATTGCTGACAGCACATATTGTATGAGAATCATTCGCATAGGCAGCAACAAGTTTCCTGCGGGGTTTGGCTTTGCATGCATCAATCAACTGATCAAGTTTTGTAATGGGCATAAAGTCCTCCATATAATATTTTTTTATTCAAACTTTCTTTCATTTGTACCAATGTCAAGGAATTAAGAGAAAATGAATAACGTTAACTTTGCAAGCTCAAAACAACTTATATATGATGTACCATTCGTTATCAAGAATAATTAAATTTCTATAGATTAAGAATTGGATTCATGCTCGTTATCATACATTTCGATAAAAAAAGACCCCGCTTTTACGGGGTCCTTCATGTATTAGATTTTGTTAATCATTTAAATCAATCTGCGATCTTTACAACCTTCTTAATTGTATGATTAGAGCTAGTCTGCATTTCGATGTAATATACACCGGCAGAGCATCTGCTTCCGCGTGAATCTCTTCCATCCCAGTTCGCAGTGTAGTCATTTGCATCCTTGTATTCGGAGGGAACAAGTTTCTTCACTAACTGACCCTTGATGTTATAGACATTCAAACTTACGATATCGCCTCTCTTTAAGCCATATTTAATGTTGATCTTACCCTGGAATGGATTTGGACCGACTGACTGAAGAGAAGTTTCAGCAGAAGGTGTTGAAGGTACATCGCCATTATTCACAACAACGCGGATAGGTCCATTTGTAACGGTTGCGCCTGAAAATTCTGTATACTGCAGCCAGTAGTAATATACGGCAGGGTCAATCCCAACTTCATTATCAATAAATGAGTAGTTATGAGTTGTGGATTCATTGTATGCCGGTATCAGCCCTTGAGATTGGGAAAGACATGTAGCTGTATTAAAGAAAATCTCAGAGTTTCTATATACTGAATAACCCAGAACATCAGTTTCTGAGTGTGTTGTCCAATTCAAGGTAACATTGCCGTTGTTGGGTGTGGTAGCAGTAAATGTGGCAAGTTCTACAGGCAACGTACTATCATATGTATGACCGCACATGTAAAGGAGTTTATTATAGAAGATGTCATTGGGATCCGTTGTGCCCCATGCATATGATCTGATTGTGATGGTCATGCCATTCCAAAGGCGTGCATAAAGAGCACCCCAATAAAAATGATATGGGTTTGCACCAGAAAAACTGTAATCATCAAGTGTCGGCATAATTCTATCATCACTCGCAAAACCATCAAACGAATAGTGAATTGTACCGTGCATATTTGGATTTGTGGTTTCCATGGTCAGATAGAAGCAAACCATCGTCATATCTGCAGTGGATGTGAGAGTATACTCATAATATCGAGTAGTATCACGAGTAGCTGTATCCCATCCATTGGAAGCGACACCGTGGTCATCACTGTATGTTAGTGCTGGCACAGGATCAGGATTCCCGCGAACGACTGGAGTTCCAAAGATTGGCCCTTCAGTATCACTGCAGTTGCCATTCCAAGTAAGATTCCAATATGCAAATGCATCTGATACGAAGTTTTCTTGAGCTGACAAAATACCGATGCTCAAAATGATAAAAACAAAAAACACCAGTAAACCTTTCATAAAGCACCTCTTTATCTTAGTTATCGATTATCCCCTTATACAAACCAATTATTAATCAATTCATTAATATATGTCAAGTTATTTTTTAACACCTGACGCATTGTGGAATTCAGCTCCTCCATCAATGACTATTCACGTTATAACTTCAAAATTTTGCGCAACATATGACTGCTGCCCGTATGCATTTCAATGTAGTATACTCCAGAACTGCAGACATTACCATTTGTGTCTTTGCCGTCCCATCTTACATCATACGTTCCGGCAATTTTGCCTATATTAATCAGACGTTTAACCAATTGTCCCTTGATATTGAATATGTTCATTTCAACCTGGTCGTCCGTTTTCAAACCATACTGAATTGTTGCTGAATTGACGAATGGGTTGGGGTATACATTCTGTATTGATGTACTCAGCGCAGGAACAGAAGGAGTGACACTCTGATTCACCTCAATCGAAATTGGACTGCTCAGGATTGTCTGCCCTGAAAACTCCGTATATTGAAGCCAATAATAATATGTCACATGATCAGTTCCGACTTCATCATCAGTAAAAGAATAATGCTGAGTATAGGAAGTATTATTCGCAGGTATCAGTGATTGAGTCAGGCAATTTGCAGAACTCACAATGTTCTCTGTATTCCTGAAAACGTGGTAGCCTAAAACATCAGTTTCCGAATATGTTGTCCAATACAATGTGATATTTCCTTCCGTGGTGAATGTAGCAGCAAATGAACCCAACTCAACGGGCAATGTCTGCTCAATATCCGCAATTGTCCAATCATAATCAACTGCATTGGTGTTTTGTAATGTATCAATTCCATGTACTGTAACAGAGTAGTATGAACCATGATTCACTGTGTTGCACCTTGTTATCCGAGTCCATAAAGATTCGCCATCCAAATGGTTCCGACGATATACATCCACCTTGGGTGCAGTGGTCATACTCGCTGGATACGAAAATGTCAGATCAACTGTACCATTAACATTCCCTGACGTTTCCCAGGTATGTTCAATACTATGGTTTCCTTCGTAAACATGTGAAATATTATAAAGATCGACGAAGATATCTGAAACAGATTGTGAACCGGTTAGTGAAAAATCGGTATCGGCAAGAGTTAGAGAATGATTGTTAAAAGATAATGTCCCACTTGTGAATGTGAGAATCGTTGTTGTTACATCATTTGGAAGCATAGCAGAATTTCCAGTACCCGGATTTACATCTATGGCATTCACTTCTGGTGGAATCTGAGCGGCTGAATTCATCGCAAGAACTATATTCGAGTTCAAGGCACCAGTGCCTGATAATCCACCAGAACCATTATAAATAAATAATGATGCTCCGATGATATTTGAATTGATCATAATGGAATGATTACCAAGAGTTATGGATCCATTCGTAAAAGTTAAATATCCAACATTGATATTGTTGGGTAAAATAACCGAATTACCGCTTCCAGGTCTAATTGTCAGAGAATTCATCACTGCAGGTAATGACAATGGATTCATGATCATAAGTGTAATATTGGAATTGGTCCCGGTTTGCGAAGGTATTCCAATGCCACTGTAGATAAAGCTGGGTGATCCGGATAATGTACCATTTATGGTCAGGTTATTATTTCCAAGATTAATGGAACCACCCGCGAAATTCAAATTTCCACAGGAAGTTGGGGTTGTAATCGTTACAGAATGCGCGATTGTGATAATATTAGAAGTAGCATTTGGTATCAGGGATGAATTGACCCAGTTCATACCATCCAGCGATGATTGCCAAATCGATGTTTGGTCCCAGTTGCCTAGGGCAATTGTGCGAAAATCGTCGGTGGCAGTCGTTTCTCTATTGCCATAAATCACTAAATCACGATTATAGAATATCCTATTGATATTATTCGCATTCCAGCCATATACTCTGATTTTCAGAATTTGTCCACTTGTTAATGTTACAGAAAGTGACGAATTAGTATAAGTATATGGATTGGAACTTCCGAAAGCCAGATCATCCAGTAGGGTGGGATAAGAAGCGAAATTATCAGTAGAATATCGAATGGATGCATGCATGCCCGTGTAATTAACCTGCATGACTAAGGATAGATTCGTTATCGTTACGTTTGACATTGCAGTCAGCACATATTCATAATAACGATCTGTCGTTAGGGTTGCTACGTTCCAAGAATTTGAACCGGCTCCATTAGATGTGTAGGAAATCGTTGGAACAGGTACAGGATTGGCACGTGTAACGGGATTGCCAGTAATCGATCCTTCCCCTACGCAATCACCATTTGAAGTTAATGCCCAAGTAGCAGAACATGACTGGGCATATGCTATACCACCGGTAATCATGAAGATAAGAAGAACAATAACTGATTTCATACCATACTCCACTGTTTTTTCAAAGCGTTTTGACTCCCCTCTACTGATTCTGTTTTCCTTTACTCAGATACTTAACTCATTTCTCAGCGTTATTTTTCAATTCAAAATACTTATTTCATAGGAAGTATCGGCTGATAGTTTTCCATGTACTTATATACTTTTTCCTTTTCAGGATTCATTGTATTTCCGACCGCCATGCGATCCTTTACAGAGCCAACAATCTCGGCTTTGATTATGATGACTAATTCCTTTTCTGTTTTCGTGATCTTGTCATATCCTGTCAGATATTTGATCCCTAAAACCCACCAGGGTAGATCCCTCAAAATTGGGATTCCTCCCCGCTCCTTCGTATCTTCAGTATCATAAAGACCACCGATCACAGTTTCTTCACCATTGAACATAACAAGGTCTGTCGTAGATTGACTTTTATTTATGATCGTGGTGATGTCACCGGGAACAGCAGAACTTCTTTCCACACGTGCAGAAAGATGAATTGCTTCCTTACCGTCATCCTTGATAATTTCCGGAAGTACATCTAAAATTACACCTGTTGAATAGAATTTGTCTGTAACGTTTCCAGCTTCGTCTTTTTGTTTCACAGAAAAGTCCTGTCCAACTTGTATATACCCCTTTTTACCAGAGGCAACAACCAAAGAAGGTTTTGCTATTACAGATCCTTTCTGATTAGATTCAATCAGTTTCAAAACCGTACTCACATCGAGTTGTTGCTTTCCAAACTTCCATGTTTTTGATAAATCACCGCTAAATAACGCTGATGGCACGGCATTTGCACCACTGAAATTAATATTGGCATCGACTTTCCCATTAAGAATTGTGCTCCAGTTAATACCGAGTGAATTCAGAAATGACTTATCTGCAATGAAAGCAATTGAACTGATTCGCACCTGCTGTGTATCTAAGGTTACGTCACCGATCTTTCTCTCAGCAATTTCGGGGGTCTTCAGAATCACTACCCCGTTTTGTTCATCAACTACAAAACCAAGTCTTAGCGCAATCATATCCAACGCTTGTCTCCAAGATAGCTGATGTATTGGAATTCCAATGGGTTCATTGCTGTTGCTCAAATTGAGAAGTTTTTTACCAGTATACTTGACTGATAACAATTCAATCGCCTGCAACGCATTGTTCAGAGGCATATCTTCAGAAAGCGTGACGGTTTCTTCCTGTACAACTTGCGCTGTGTCACTGATCGCTGCCAAGGATATTGGCAGACACAATGTAAAAACCAGGATTATAAATAGGAATTTTTTCATTGGATTTCCTTTTTTATAGACAGAGTGATATCTTCAGCAACACCTGTTGTGTTGATCTTGAATTTTACGGTTTCATTCTTATTATCGATGCTTGATAACCAACCATTTTTGACTTTATCTCCAGGAGACAGTATCCGAATGATGCCACTCGGATCCTTCATGAATACACGATTGGCTGTCATACCGATTAATCTTGCCTTATAAATATCAATCAGCGCTGAGCGATTCTGGGGATTCTCAGCACCAGGAATATACAGCTTCATCTTAAAAAGATTTGGCGACACCGCTTGGGATCCTATGCCTTTCATTTGAATCAGTTCAGCATCTGTACCTAAAGAATCATAATATGAATCGAAGACGAGGGTAAAATTGACAGAATCACTTCTCTCAACATTGTCGGAAAGAATTGCAAGATTTTCAACAGTATACAAAGCCCGCTGCTGCTCTAACTGATTTACCAGTTTATACATATCCTTGAATGGCGAATGACCTGTGACAATATACTCATTGTAAGGTGCAAGCTTATCATTGCCTGTACGTGAATAACTGAAATCAAAAATCACATCCGTCCCTATAAACTTACATATCTTCAACAAATACTGGAATGTGATTGGTGAAGTGTCTTGCCGCATGATGAGTTTATCGGAAGTCAGCAATTTCTGCAATTCCTGAGCCTGAGTGTCCGGAGTAGGCATATGGAGAAGATAATTTTTGAGGCTATCTACCTGGACAATCATTCTTTCATTTTTCTTATGCAGTTTATCAGATGTCTTCTTCATCCTCATCTGTGTTGTAAAACTCACAACAAACAAAAGTATCAGAAGGAACAGCAATACAATTGTATTCCGGAGCGTATTACTCATAAATCTCATGGTAACACCTCCAATTTCTTTCTGGCTTTCTTAGCAACATCCGATTGCGGATAATTATCCAAAACGTATCTGAAATTCTCCTTTGCCTTCAGAGTATCATTCATGGCTAAATAGCACGATCCTTTCATGTAGTAGGCATCAGGGGTTTTCTTCTTATTCTCGGCAATAACCTGATCAAACACCTTGATTGCCCCTCGGAAATCTTTTAACATGAACATACTTTCGCCCATCATATACTTGCTGTAGTATGCATATGGGTGATTCGGATATTTCTGAATGAATTGCCTTGCCTTAGCCAGGACTTCTTCATTATTATCGCTATCATAGATAGCGCGCAATTTCTCATAATCTGCAGAACCCTGGTCAACTGGTTCCTTCGTAGAAGTCTTCCGACTGCTCAATTGAGTTTTGGAAGTTGAAGGTGTATTCGTCTTTTGTAACGAATTCGAAGTGGTTGTTTTCCGATTTTCCTGTGGTGTTTTAGGGGTAACAGAAACAGGTTTTTGAATCTTATTCTTCGAGTCATTCGCTTTTTCGACAGCAGTTGAAACCTTCTTTACGCTTTGCTGGGAATTAGCAGAAGTTACTGTTTGAGTTCGACTTACCGGCTTTGGATTATTACTTGTTACAGATTGATTTGTTTCAGTCTTGCCAATCTGTTCCTTTAGTACTGTTTCCATTTGAGGATAAGAAAAAGACATTTCAAAATTCCACACACTGTATTTACCGATTTTCTCATTCGTAACTTTTAATATCTTACCATCAGGGAATAGTTGTGAGAAAGCGAGGACGTTATCTCTTTTGGTTGTTTTGCCAATTACCGTAAAAGATTCCTTTTCACTTTTCAGATTGATGATCCAAGTCATGGGATGGCTGTCTGCAGAAATTGCAAGCTGCTTTAAAATATAACCCCATTCATTTTTACCTTTCATCAGTTCAAGAACTTTTTGCTGCTGCCCCTGTAAGGAAGCGACATTCATCATACCAGCCATATTACTTTCAACTTTATTCTTATATGACCTGTATTCACTTTCAAGCATCACATTTGACTTCTTTTGATGAACAAGATCTGATCTGACAACAAGGAAATTCTTCGTGCTATATGCTGTATAGATGAATAATAAGCATAAGATTAAAAACCCATGCCATGCAAGCTTGAATATCTTTTGTCCTTCTATGATTTTCTTTTGAAGGAAATTAGTATTTATGAATTTCTTATTCCCCGAATCCATTGTTTTCCATGCTAACGCTATTGGAATTGCATATTCAGCAAGATCTTCCTCAGTGATTGATTCCGGAGCATCTTCACCAACTAACATGTTTTTGAAGAATATTCTTGAAACTTCAGATTTGGGGAATTTATTCTGGAAATATGTCACATCATCGTTCTTACTATTTTCACCAGCCAGAATGATGAATTGTGGATCAGGTAATTGAGCTTCATCTTGTTCCAACATTAATTTTGAATATATCTCGTCTCTATTCGTAAACAGATTACTTGCTGTTTGAATTGGGAATGACTTGATGAAAGCCCCATTGCGAACAAGGATACCCTTTTTATATTCATATCCTAAATACAGAATCAGGATGTTGGAATCTTGAGGAAAATCGTAGTTAATATTCAGGATATTCACTAACGATATGTCGTTGGGATCTACTAATGTGTAAAAAAATCTCTTATTTGTATGTGTTCGATTATATCGCCATAAATAATCAAATAGATTATTAATCCCACGATGGACAATGACAGTACAGATATCACCAATTTGTGGAATGACACCAAAAACGGTTTGTTTGTTCTTAATATCTTCTGGCTTAAGGATTTCTTTGTTAATCAGCCGAATAAGACTTTTGGAATTTGCTGAAACATTAAGCGGATACGATGTGAGTCTCTCATCATTGGCATTTAGAGCAATCCTGCCCTGATCCAAAGGGAAATAATCCAAAAGCTTTGTTTCCGGTGAGACGACTTGGGTATCATTCAATACCGGTTCAGATTCATTAGCAGATGTGGTATCGTCAAATTTCAGGACATCTGATAATTGAATTTCAGTATCACTTTCGAGTGACTCTGGTTCCTGACCCGTTCTGTCTGCGTAGAAAGACTTCTCCAGCATCGTCTTCCTCAGATCGACGAGCATAGCGGTACCGTTATACCATCGCATCTGAACGATTTTGAAACTGGGGTTGTCTTCAAAGATACCGAAAATGACTTTATCACGATATTTCATATTCGATCCTTCCTAATGTAACTCCATTTGCTTATATCTTTTTAAGCAATATGGTCAAATTAGGCAAGTTTTTTTTTCTACGCAGATAGCAACTGCATCATTCTTCTCTTATTGTTTGCATAACCCATGGCTGTTTCAGCCGTGACTATTCCTTGTTTATAGAGGTTGAGCAAATCCTGCTCAAGCGTGATCATTCCTGCTTTTTTCCCTTCGGACATCATTTGATATATTTCACCGATGTTTTTATTTCTAATCGCTGCTGAAACAGAAGCATCAACTGATAATATTTCTTTTGCCATGATACGTTTTCCATCACGTGTGGGAACTAATTTTTGAGATATGATTACACTCAATAAATCTGCCAAACGATTGCGAACACGTTCCTGTTCTTCTGCTGGGAATTCCGCTACGATACGGTGAATACTATCGATTGCAGAACTGGTGTGTAGAGTTGAAAAGGATTTATGACCGCTATCCGTTATTTCCAAAACCGTTGCAATCGTTTTGGGATCTCTCATTTCCCCAACAACGATGATATCTGGGTCTTGACGTAGAGAATCGATTGCTCCCTGTGCAAATGAAGGTACATCGACGCCGACTTCTCTATGCCTGCATAATGCTTTTTTCGATTCATGGATATATTCGATCGGGTGTCCAATAATGATAATATGAGCCTGACTTCTCTGGTTATTCATATCAATGATCACATCAAGAGTCGTACTCTTCCCCGAACCTGTGATTCCTGTGACCAAAATCAGACCTGATTTTTCATAATTCAAATCCATTCTATCTAAGATTGGCTTTGGAAAACCAAGATATTCGAGTTCGAATATCTTGGGATTGATTCTTCTAAAATTCACTGCTGTAAAACGTCTTTCCAGATATACATCACCACGAAAACGAGATTGTTTTTCTCCATGTTCAAACGCGATGTTTAATGAAAAGTCTATATTTTTATGTGTATAGAAGAATTCTTTTTGTGTTCTGCTTAGATAACTCAGTATTAGAAAAGTGGTTTCTATTTCTGAATATGTATCGACTTGAGGAAAAGGCATTTTCCTTCCGTAAACTCGGTACCATATCTTGGATTGAGCTCCTGGTGCTCCAAAATCTATGTCTGATGCATCAATTTCTTCCATATAATGCAGAAGCATGAATAAATGCTGTAAAGCTTCTTCCTGCCATGCAGGATTTTTCTCGATCAAAATATCAAGTTTCTGACACAATTCAATTCCAGGCAAATTCAGGTTCTGATATTTCTCGAGTTCGTTGCGAAAAGAAAGTCCCATGTTACTACCTCATTTATTCGTTATTTTCGTATCCATTGAAAGAACTGATTTTGATCAATGATCTTTTCCATTTTAAATAGAGAATGGTCATCAGATTTATGGTAAATCTCTTCGTTAGAGATTCTTCCTTGTAAGTCAGAAAATCAATGATCTTCTTTCTGCTGAAGTGTTTGATGATAGCATCTGATTCCGCTTTGAGTGAAGTGAACAGATAGTTGATTGATAGAAATGATTCCTCGCCCCAACTTTCTCCGGAATGGATGTAGTCAACTTTAGTATCACCCAGCCAAACTGAGATATCACCATTGTCTATAATCAAAATGCTTCCCGGATCATCCTGCATTTGAATTTCCGCACCTGATTTATATTCGTGAGTCTCTGCCAATTCATGAAATTCATTTCGATCTTCCGTATTAAAACCTCGAAGCATTTGAGTATCCAATGAATTTGCCATATCATCATAGATTCCGGATGCTGATCTTAAGATGTTCTTCAACATGTCATCATGCTGTCTTAAGCCAGTTTCCACTACCCTGAAAAGTTCATCGGGAACGATGGGTTTCGTTAGGTAATGGAATGCACCACCTCGGACTGCCTTCATTGCAGTTTCAATACTTGAAAATGCGGTAGTAATGATTATTACAGCAAGAGGATCGATATCCTTTATTTTTTTCATCAACTCAAGACCCGTCATATTTGGCATAAAGATATCCAAAATATAGAGATCGAATCTTTCAAGGCTGATCATATCAAGCGCTTCATAACCATCACCGGCAGTTTGAACTTCATAATCTTTATTTTCCAGAACCTTGGCGATCAATTTCAGTATATCTTGCTCATCATCAACGATTAATAACTTGTTATTCATATCAAACTCCATTAAGGAAGATATAGATTTTTGAAATAGCACCAAAACGAAACCTTGTTCTTCATGGGTGCTCGTCCTGCCATCGAAGATGGTTTTTCAAAAGAGAGATCCACTCTCATGGATCGAATATTCGCTAGGGTTGTTGTAACGTTTCCACTGGCATCAAAATATGTAAAACTCATTGACTTGAACCATTGAACTGCCCTATAATCACTTAGAGATTGGCTATGACAAGTAACGAGCACATCTCTCCCCAGTTGATTCACGGTCGATCCTTGTCGAACCCAAACAGTATCCGCCGTAGTGCTTAATGAATCCCCAAATACACTCCACATGGTCCTGAATTTAAACTCAGTCGACGACGCCGTAATAATAGCAGTGCCATCATGAATTCCAATACCAACCATACCAAGAGTGCTCTGCAACTGATTACAAAGATGTTCAGTACTCTTATGAAGTGGGACTGTATCGGCAAGGTCTCTCGAGTTAATCTGAATATTGAATAATGTAGTCATCATCGTGGTCAGGAATAAAGTACCGATGATCAATGCTGCTATGATTCCAATCATTTGATCCATTCTTTCCTCCTAATCCACTTTCCGATATAGCCTGGTCATGGTTACTGATTGAATAGAGGACGGGGTCGTCATTACCGTGACCGTCATTTTTCTGTAATTCGTAGTGGATGCAGTGGAAGTACCCAATGAATCAACATTCGCTACCGCAATGGCAACACTATATATCATGTCATTGGCAATAGGTTGTACGGTTCTTGATCCACCATAATTCGTACTGATCTGATCTATGGTCATCGACTTGCTATATAACTTGGCATCTACTTCATCCATATATCTTTGAGCAAGATTTGTAGCTTGCAGGATATAGGTTGATTTCGTCAGTTGATCAACTTCTGCAAGTATACTTTTATTCGTTACCATTGCCAGTTTGGTAAATAGTACCACTGCCAACAATACCAGAATCATTTCCCGGGTTCCCATGATCAATCATCTCCCGATGTGGCATACGCCACTTCTGCCAAAGATGTCAATCCATCACGAATTCGAGCCAAGCCTGATTGTCTCATGGATAGCATACCATGACTTTCTGCAAGGACCCGAATCTTCTCTTCGTCAATTTCATTACCAGCCTTAACGATAGCTTCCCTGATATCCGGATAAAAATACAATGCTTCAGCGATATTAATACGTCCCTTGTATCCGCCACTGCACTTGGGGCAACCCACTTCTTCAAAGACTAATCCTTTATCCAAGTCTTCCTGTGTCATT
>Ga0116171_10000746_pt1 | contig 33856 bp, 33 predicted proteins | sample AD_JPNHW2_MetaG_FD_89798 | JGI IMG/M metagenome (GOLD analysis project Ga0116171, IMG submission 89798) | Active sludge microbial communities of municipal wastewater-treating anaerobic digesters from Japan - AD_JPNHW2_MetaG | ecosystem: Engineered > Bioreactor > Anaerobic > Digestate | place... | reverse complement strand
TATTCTTAACACCACCGGGGTTTGGCTGCGTGAGTCATCGTCTCAGACCCTGGTACACAACATTAAAATGAAGATCTTTAAAAATCTCACCGAGCAGGAGGGCGAGTTTTATTCCCGCATGAACGCCGGTGATATTCTGACGCGCATTCAAAACGATCTCGACATGGTGGGTTACAACGCCCGGTATATCGTGTTTATGATCGTCTCGACGACGCTGATGTTTTTTGCCTCGGTGACCTACTTCTTCACAATCAACTGGTTTTTGACGCTCTGTCTGCTGATCGTACTCCCGTTTATCTATCTTACATCCAAACGGTTCTCCAAAGAGATGCGGCCGCTTTATACCGATAACCGCGACAGAATGACCCGCCTTTCCGAGATCGCGCAGGAGAATATCGACGCCAATAAGACCGTGCGCGCCTTTGCCCGCGAGGACTATGAATACGACCGGTTCGAAAAGGCCAACGAAAATTACCAGACCGCTGTTTTAAAGGCCAACAAAACCTGGCTCTCGATCTGGCCGATCCCCGAATTTTTATCGCAGTTTCTGACGGTTATCGTCTTGACAGTCGGCGGAATTCTGACGATCAAAGGGAAAATGCAGATCGCGGATCTGACCGCGTTTACGGCGCTGATCTGGGCGCTGTCCACCTCGATACGCAACATCGGCAACTTCTTAAACGATTTCCAGCGCTTTTTCCCGAGCGCAGACAAGGCTATGGAGATCTATTACGCCCAACCGCGCATTATCAGCCGCAAGGGCAGCATTGCACCCGGGCGGTTTAAAGGTGAAATCACCTTTGAAAACGTCTCATTTAAAATCAAAGACACTACAATTGTTAAAAATATCTCTTTTTCCGTCGGGGCCGGAAAGACCCTCGCCATTGTCGGCGAGACCGGAAGCGGAAAGACCACGCTCATCAACCTGCTCGCGCGATTTTTCGATGCCTCAGAGGGCAGCGTAAAAATCGACGGCGTCGACGTGCGCGACTATAACCTTCAGGGACTGCGCAAGAACATCGGAATGGCCACGCAGGATGTGTTTCTGTTCTCCGATACCCTCGATGGCAACATCGCATTCGGCGATCCCGATATGTCCGAAGAACAGGTGAAGGTGAGCGCGGTTCGGGCTGATGCGGACGAGTTCATCTCCAAGATGGTAGAGAATTATGACACCATCGTCGGCGAGCGGGGCATGGGCCTTTCGGGCGGCCAGCGGCAAAGAGTCGCTTTAGCCCGCGCGATTGCCATCGAACCCGCGATTTTAGTACTCGACGACACCACCAGCGCAGTCGACATGAAGACCGAGCGCTATATCTGGGGGCAGCTCCAGTCGCTGCCGTTTTCCTGCACGAAAATCATCATCGCCCAGCGCGTTTCGACCGTCGCCGAGGCCGACGAGATTCTCGTGATGCAGGGCGGCGAGATCACCGAATGCGGAACGCATGAGGAATTGATCCGCAAACCCGGATTTTATCGCGATATCTATGAGATCCAGTCGCAGCAGACGGAATGAGGTAATTCAAAATGGCGCGAAATAAATATGACATCGACGAGTCGCTGGATTCCCCGTTTGATTTTAAACATTTCATCCGTGCGGGCGTCTACGTTAAAAAATATAAGTCGAAATTGATTTTGGCATTCACCGTGAGTTTGATCAGCAGCATCGCCGGTTTGTTTACGATTTCGCTCTCCGGTGCGGTCATTGACAAGGCGATCCCGAACAAGGACACCGGAATGATCCTGACCTACGGCTGCATTTTGATGGGGTGTATTCTGCTTTCGATTGTGCTGGCCGTTGTCCGAATGCGTTTAATCGCTATCGCCGGACAGAACATTATCTTTGACATCCGAAATGACCTTTACAAGCACATGCAGACGCTGTCGTTTTCTTTCTTCGACAGCCGCCCGCACGGTAAAATTCTGGTACGGGTCATTAACTATGTCAACTCCATTGTCGACATTCTGACCAACGGCGTCGTCAACTTCATCCTCGAGATGTTCAATATTATCATCATTCTGGGGTTCATGTTCCTAAAGGACGTCAGATTGTCGTTGTATTCGCTGGCGGGCGTGCCTTTCTTTCTGTTGATCGCGTTTTTGCTGCGGCCCAAACAGGTCAAAGTCTGGCGCAGATTCTCCAACAAGAGCAGCAATCTGACCGCGTTTTTAGCCGAGAACATCAACGGGATGAAAGTCACGCAGATCTTTGCGCGCGAGGAATATAACCGCGACATCTGCAAACGGCTTTCGCTGAACACAAAGAGCGCTTGGCTAAGGGCGGTCATGACCGGCGAAATCATGAACTTCTCGGTCGACACGGTCGCGAACGCGGTGACTTGCCTGATTTATGTTGCGGGCGTGCTGCTGCTCTCTCCGACCGCCACGGTCGGTACGATTGTGGTAATGACGGGCTACGCCGGGAGGTTCTGGGGCCCGATAATCTCTTTGGCGGTCATCCTGAACAGCTTTATGACGGCGGTGGCATACCTTGAAAGAATCTTTCAGATGATGGATGAGAAAGCCGAGATTATCGACGCGCCCGATGCCGAAGCGCTGCCCCCGATTCGAGGTGAAATCGAGTTCAAAGATGTGCATTTCGAATACGAAAAAGGCACCGAAATATTGCACGGAATCAGTTTTAAAGTCAACCCGGGCGAGAGCGTGGCGCTGGTCGGCCCGACCGGGAGCGGAAAATCGACCATCGTCAATTTGATCTCACGATTTTACGATATTCAATCAGGGCAAATACTCATCGACGGACATGACGTCAGCAAGGTCACGATGAATTCGCTGCGCAGCCAGATGGGTATCATGATGCAGGACAGTTTCGCTTTCACCGGCACGATCGCGAGCAACATCCGGTACGGAAAGCTCGATGCGACCGACGAACAGGTGAAAAATGCCGCGAAAACCGTTTCCGCGCATAGTTTTATCACACAGCAGCCCAAGGGTTATGAAACCGAGATCGCCGAGAGAGCTTCCGGATTGTCACAGGGGCAAAAACAATTGATCGCTTTTGCGAGAACCATCATCAGCGATCCGAAGATTTTAATTCTGGATGAAGCGACAAGCTCGATTGATACCAAGACCGAACGGGAACTGCAAAGAGGTATTTCAGCGGTGCTCAAAGGCAGGACCAGTTTTCTGATCGCGCACCGGCTTTCGACGATCCGCGACTGCGACAAGATCATGTATATCGACAGCGGAAAGATCATTGAAAGCGGAAACCATGAGGAACTGATGGCAAAACGGGGGGCTTATTACAAATTGGTCACCGCCGGTCATGAGACGGTTGTTTCTTAAATTCGAAATTGCGGAATTTATCGGGAAGTAAAACATAAAAATCAGTTGACTTTTTAAAAAACATCGGATATACTGTGCTCATCGACAGCAAAGGGGCTGTGGGTTTTATACCCGCGGCTTTTTTTGTTGTCTATTTTTACAGAGAGAAGGGAAAATATGAACACTCAGGTTATACTCGATACCTTATGGGTTATTATCACCGGCGCCTTGGTCTTTTTTATGAACCTCGGCTTTGCCGCGGTTGAAAGCGGTCTTGCACGTCAAAAAAACGCAGTGAATATTCTATCCAAAAACTTTATCGTGTTCGCGGTCTCGTCACTCGGCTTTTTAATTTTAGGCTGGGGGTTGATGTTCGGGGACGGCAACGGCTTCATCGGTCTAAAAGGTCTGTTTATGGTGGGCGGAGCGGATAACTCACCTGCTGTCGGGGATGCTTATCAAGGCGTATATTCCTCGATCGCCTGGACCGGAATTCCGCTTTGGGCAAAGTTTTTCTTCCAGCTGGTATTTTGCGGGACAGCCGCGACCATTGTTTCGGGTGCTGTGGCAGAGCGTATCAAGTACATCTCGTTTATCGTTTTTTCTCTGTTCCTGACCATGTTCGTCTATCCTATCGTGGGTCACTGGATTTGGGGCGGCGGATTTTTAGCCAAGCTCGGAATGCTCGACTTTGCGGGCGGCTCGGTGGTGCACTCGGTCGGCGGATGGGCGGCGCTTGCGGGTGTGATACTTTTGGGACCGCGTATCGGAAAATACGGCAAAGGCGGAAAAGTCAATGCGATTCCGGGGCACAACATGAGTTTAGCCACTATCGGTGCGTTTGTTCTGTGGCTCGGATGGTTTGGGTTTAACCCCGGTTCCACAATGGCGGCGGAACCCATGTCGATTTCGCACATCGTTGTGACCACGAATACCGCCGGAATCATCGCTGTTTTAACGGCAACAGCGGCTTCGTGGATTATCATCGGCAAACCCGATCTGGGGATGTCGATCAACGGGCTGCTGGCGGGTCTTGTCGCAATTACCCCTTGCTGCGCGTATGTCAGCGTCACCAGTTCAATTATCATCGGTGCTGTCGCAGGAATTATAGTGGTGCTTTCGGTTTTGTTCTTCGATCGTATGAAGCTCGACGACCCGGTCGGAGCACTCTCGGTGCACTTGGTGCACGGTGTGCTCGGTACCCTGTTTGTCGGTTTGTTCTCCGAAGCGGGCGTAGGCCTTGCCACACAGAACGGTTTGTTTTTCGGGGGCGGTTTTGATCTGCTCGGTAAACAGGCCTTGGGTGTACTTTCGGTCGGCGCATTTGTTTTTGCTGCATCGGTCGGTATCTGGCTGTTGATCAAAGTGACGATGGGAATACGCGTGACAGCGCAGGAGGAGATCGAAGGTCTTGATGTCGGCGAACACGGCAATCACGCTTATCCCGACTTTGTCACCATCGAATATAACGAAACGGCTGGATCGTTTAAAGGAATAAAAACAACTGTCACGGGCACGGTTCCCGTCGAGCAAGCTCTTCCTGTTCAGGTTAAGAAGAATGAAGGAAAAATCTCGAGCGGCGTAAAATTCACTAAGGTTGAGATTATTACCAAGCAGAGCAAATTCGAACAGCTTAAAGAGGCAATGGATCAGATCGGCATCACCGGCATGACGGTGTCGAATGTTCTTGGGTACGGCGCACAGGGAGGGCATCTGGAATTTTATCGCGGCGCTAAAATTGAAACGCATCTGTTGCCCAAAGTCAAAGTCGAAATCGTCATCAGTAAAGTGCCCGTCCGCACAGTAATCGAAACCGCCAAGAAGGTCCTTTATACCGGCAATATCGGCGACGGAAAGATCTTTGTTTATGACGTTGAAAACATCGTCAAAGTACGCACCGGAGAAGAAGGCTACGATGCTTTGCAAGATGTAGAATAAAAGTCAAAAGTTGAAAGTTTTCAGCGCAAAGCGATATATCCGAAAAGCATTCTCCCACTAAAAAATAAATCCTTATATCTCAATATGACTTCCTGCCCCGAACGAACTTCGTTCGGGACGGTTTTTTGCGGGCAGACGGGCTCGGGTCTGCGTTGCTTTTTAGTTGCCAACCGCTTCATTGTGTGTTATAATTCGTTGCGTATTTCATTTTTGAGGATAAGCTTGAAAGATTAGTTTTCAAGCTCCTCTGCGAAGGGACATTAAAACATGAAAATCTCAGTCAGCGACACACCCGAACAGCTCGGAAAAACCGCAGCCGAAGAAGCGGCGCGAGTGATTAATGCGGCAATCGCAATCAAGGGCTGCGCGCGGATTCTGCTCTCGACGGGTGCGTCTCAATTTCAAATGTTCGAAAATCTGATCAAACAACCGGTCGACTGGACGAAAGTGGAGATGTTCCATCTCGACGAATATGTCGGTCTGCCGATTACTCATATTGCGAGTTTCCGAAAATATCTGACCGAGCGGTTCGTCGGGAAAGTGCCGCTCAAGGCTGCGCATTTTGTCAACGGCGAGGGCGACGTAAAAGCCAATATTGTCAAACTGACAAAAGAACTGCGCGAAGCGCCAATTGATCTCGGCGTGATCGGAATCGGCGAAAACGGGCATATCGCGTTCAACGACCCTCCGGCCGATTTTGACAATGACGAGGCCTACATTGTGGTCAATCTTGACGACGCCTGCAAACGCCAACAAGTCGGCGAGGGCTGGTTCGCCACTGTCGGCGACGTCCCGAAGCAGGCTATCACGATGACTCCGAAACAGATCATGAGGAGCGATCGGATCATCTCGATCGTGCCGCATAAAGTCAAGGCTGCCGCAGTTAAAAATACTGTTTACGGCGAGTTGTCCCCAACAGTACCGGCGACGCTGCTCAAACAAAAAGCCGATTGGATTTTGTATCTTGACAAGGCCTCGGCGGAACTGCTTTGATTTGTTTTCATAGGAACGACCCTATGAGGCCGGCGGTTCATACTATATTAATATGAGCACTCTGTTTAAAATTCCGAATATAATGTAATGATAACTGCGGCATACCACGCCGTAATTCTATAATGGAGCAGGCGCAAATGCAGGAAAGACATATCCGTGTGGCGAAATTCGGCGGAACGTCGTTAGCCGACGCCGAACAATTTAAAAAGGCGGCGCAAATCATCGCGCAAAACCCCGACCGCCGGTACATCGTCCCCTCCGCTCCGGGCAAACGCTTCGGGGCTGATATCAAAGTGACCGATCTGCTGCTGTCGCTTGCCAAAAAAGAAACAGACCGCATGCAAGTGCTGGACGATATTTTCGCGCGGTATGACGAGATCATCGCGGGATTGGACATAACGCTCGATTTGTCCGAGAAACGCAAAGACATCGAAAGGGCTCTCGCTTCCGATATCAAGCATCCGGAGTGTTATGTCGCGAGCCGCGGCGAATATCTGTCGGGACTTGTGATGTCGAAATTGCTCGGTTTTGAGTTTATCGACGCCGCCGAGGTCATCTTCTTTGACGAAAAGGGCAATTACGATCCCAAAACCACCATTTCCGTGCTTTCGAAACGGCTCTCGGGCTGCCCGTACGCCGTGATTCCCGGATTTTACGGAGCTATGCCCGATGGGACTGTCAGAACTTTTTCACGCGGCGGCTCCGATGTCACCGGCTCCATCGTAGCGAGGGCTGCGGGTGCGGATCTATATGAAAACTGGAAAGATGTGTCCGGCTTCTTGATGGCCGATCCGCACATCGTCGACCACCCGCGCACGATCAGCACGATCACCTACCGCGAACTGCGCGAGCTCGCCTATATGGGCGCGACGGTTATGCACGAGGACGCGGTTTTTCCGGTGCGCGAGAGCGGCATCCCGATCAACATCCGAAACACCAACGACCCCGATGCGCCCGGTACGATGATCGTCGCACATACCGACCGAACGGATTTACAGAATGTCATTACCGGAATCGCAGGTAAAAAGGGCTTCTGTATCTTCATCATCGAGAAAGAGATGATGAACGCCGAGATCGGCTTCGGCCGGAAGGTGCTTTCGGTTTTAGAGAATAACAATGTCAGCTTTGAACATATGCCGTCGGGCATCGATTCACTGTGTGTGATCGTCAGCGAAAAGGATATCGAAGGTCTCGAAAAAAAGATCATGGATGAGATGATGATCACCGCACAGCCCGATGTGATCCGGCTCGAACGCGGGCTTGCGCTGATTGCGGTCGTCGGACGCGCAATGAAGAGCGCCATCGGCACTGCAGCACGCATTTTCCGCTGCATCGCCGGAGAGGGCATCAACGTACGCATGATCGACCAGGGCAGCAGTGAGTTAAACATCATCATCGGCGTTGAGGAAAGCAGTTTCGAACCGGCCATCAACGCCATTTACCGCACCTTTGTGAAGTAACCGAAATAAAGCAAGTGTAAATTGATATGCTCATGCAAAGATTGATTTTTTAAATATCCCGCCGCGCGGTACCTCACCTTTTCACTATTTACTATTACCTATTACCTGCGGCAACTGGCAACTGCTCATTTACATAAAGTATAATCGCCGCTTTCCGAGGTCAACCTAAACCTTGGGAGGCGGTAATTTTTGTGGATTTTTCTGTTGAAGACGGCGGGTGCGTTCGTTGCGATTATCGCGGCGGTGCGCATCATGGGCAAGCGGCAGGTCGGGCAGCTTCAAGTTCCGGAACTCGCCATCACGATCATCATCTCCCAAATTGCCACCGAGCCCTTGATTAACGAGACCATGCCATTTTTAAAAGCTCTGGCGGCGGTTGGACTGCTGGTTGTGTTGGAACTCGGAATGTCGGCGCTGACGCTCGCAAGCCCGCGGATCAATAAATTCTTTTACGGTTCCCCGAGCTTTTTGATGAACATGGGCAAGATCGATCATACCGAGATGCACAGGCAGCGCATCACCGTCGAGGATATCTGCGAGGGGATGCGCCAAACGGGCTGCCCGAATCCCGGGGAACTCTCCTGTATCGTGCTTGAGACCAACGGACATATGTCGATTTTTTTAAAAAAAGACCGCTGTGAGGACGGAATTCCGGCGGTCGTGATTGCTGACGGGAAAATCAATCCGAACGGCTTGAAATTTTACGGCCGCAACGAACAGTGGCTCCGCGATTTGCTGCAAAGTAAAGGACTCGTGCCCGAGGATGTGTTTTTGATGACCGCAGATGCAAAAGACGGCGTCTATATCGTTGACAATTCTGACCATATGAGATAGAATATAATAAGGTTAGTATGCAAATGAAATGCAATGACCTTATTCTATTTTATTGGAGGAATTTCAAATAGAAGGCGATATATGGTGGTGTATCACCGCAATCGCATTTCTGCTGTTCGCGTTTTTCACCTGCGCGGCTCAGACCGCGGCGGTCACCATTGCCGATTCCCGGCTGAAAAAGCTGGCTGAGGAAGGTAAAAGATCGGCTCAGAGCATTATCAGGATGACCTCGGAACCGTCCCGATTTTACGATAGCTTGGACACCGGGCGCATCATGCTTGCACTCGCTTTTGTCGTTTGTACTTTATCTGCGTTTTCTGCGGGCGTCACCGTTTGGTTTATCAATGCAGGCGGATTCGCTTCGGTTCTATCGTCGCTGTTATTGTTTTTCATCAGTGCCGTTGTCTATCTGACATTCGGCTATTGGTTTCCGAAAAAGCTCGGCGCGCATTACTGTGAAAAGATCGCATTGAGCTTTTCCGGTTGGCTCAAATTGGTTTCAAACCTGAATTATCCCATGACCGCTTTTGTCAAATGGGCGGCGGGAGGGTTCGCACGCATTTTCGGCGTGGTCCCCGGTGAGAACGACGAACAGGTGACCGAAGAAGAAATTCGGATGATGGTCGATGTCGGGCAGGAAAAAGGCGTGATCGAGGACAGCGAAAAGGCGATGATCAATAACGTCTTCGAATTTGACGACCGTGTCGCAGCCGAGGTCATGACCCACCGCACCGAGATTTGCGCCGTCGAGAATACCGATACCGTTGATGAGGTTTTGAAACTCGCCATTGAAGAGGGATATTCACGTCTTCCCGTTTACCGCGACGACATCGACACCATTATCGGAATTGTCTACGTTAAAGACCTCTTAAAATATGTCGGGAAAAAGCTGCCGGCCGATATCAACGCCGAGAAAGTCATGCGGCCTCCGTTTTTTGTACCCGAATCGGTCAGCTTGAGTGAATTGTTCCGAGAACTCACCGGACGCCGTATCCAACTTGCCATCGTCGTCGACGAATACGGCGGTACTTCGGGGCTCGTGACCATCGAGGACCTGCTCGAGAGCATTGTCGGCAATATGCGCGACGAATATGACGACGAGGAAGACGAATTCGTCAAAACCGGCGAAGATACTTATGAAGTCGACGGGAGCATGACCCTTACCGATTTGGAGGACCTGCTCGATGTGGAGCTTCCGGAGGGCGATTACGACACGGTGGGCGGTCTGTTGCTGTCGCAGCTCGGGCATATTCCTGCCGCAGGTGAACGCACGGAAATTGAGACTGCGGGCCTGAGATTCACGATCGAGGAAGTTGACAACCTCAGAATCGCAAAGGTTTTGATCACCGAATTACCCGCGTCGGAAATGAATGACGAAAGGAAATCTTAGCATGAACGCCGAACTTGTCGCCCAGGTCAAACAGGCCGAAGAAGCCGTCCGCAAACAGGTGGAAGCGGCAAAGCGTGAAGCCGATCAAATTGTGGAAACGGCTCGGGCTGAGGCGATTAAAAAATATGATGAGGCTTTCGATCTTACGCATAAACAACTGATCGAGGGCACTTTTCAGGCCGAGCGTGAGAGTGCGGCGGCTTTGGATCAAGAGATACAAAACGGCAGGCAGAAAATCGCCGAGACGATGGAATGTGCTGAGAAAAACATCGAGGCAGCCTTAAAAATCGTGATCGGAGAGCTTGTCGCAAAATGATCGTCGAGATGAAAAAGGTCTCGATTCTGGGACTCTTAAACGAACAGGACGAGATTTTAGAAAAATTGCAGCGGCTGGGCAAAATCCAATTTATCGGGGAGACCCGCGACGCCGAAAAGATGAAGCGGGTCGAGATTCATATGTCTAATCGAACCGAAATCGACTTTTGCATCGATTTTCTCTCAAAATACCGCGTTGTGACCAGAAGCTTGCTTGCTTCGCTTGACGTTGTGGCGCGCCCGGTCGATGAAAAGACCGCAGCCGTTTTAGCAAAAGATGAAAAACAGCTTGAAAAAGCTGTGGCAAAAGTGCGGGAATACGAGAGCCGCCTTTGTGAAATAAACGGCGAGCGGGAGCGCGCCGAATCAATGATTGCGGCGCTATTTCCCTGGCTTCCGGTAAAAATGCCGCTTTCCGAGATACGTGATACCGATTCTGCATTGGTTGCTGCAGGTTCTGTTTTACAGCGCGACAGCGCGGGTTTTGCCGCCGAAATCGACCGGCTCGACGGGATCGTTTTTGAGGAAGTGTACGCAGATGCCGAAAATACATATTATATTATTGCTGCGCACAAGAGCTCCGTTTCGGCGTGGGACGAGACCGCCAAACGCTTCAACTGGGCCAAGGTGGATTTTTCCGAGTTTACTGACACAGCCGAGGCCGAGACCGAACGGTTGAAAAAAGAGATCGTCGAACTTGAACGGGACAAGGAATCGATTGAGGCCGAAGCGGGCAGTAGTGATTTATTAGACTATTTTGAAAACATGAGCGACCTGACCGCCATCAAAGGCGGGCTGCTCGACGCAAAAGCATTATCCGAGGACACAATGCGCTGTTTCGCCGCCGATGGCTGGGTTCCCGTCGAGAGCGCAGAGACGCTGAAAAAGGCAATTGCCGAGGTTACTGATAATGTCGTGGTGGAGTTTTCCGAGGTAACCGAAGAGGACGAGCCCCCGGTGCTCGTGCGAAATAATAAAATCATACGGCCTTTTGAGTCCGTGACAGATTCGTTTTCACACCCGAATTATCGTGATGTTGACCCCAACGGATTGGTGGCGGTTTTTTATTCGTTGTTTTTCGGATTAATTCTGGGAGATGCGGGATACGGCATAATCTTATCGCTTGCCTGCGGCGCAGTGTTGTTGTTTTTGCACCCGAAACCCGGCATGCGCAAGAATATGGGCGTGTTTTTAGCCGGGGGACTGGGTGCGATTCTTTCAGGTGTCATTTTCGGGAGTTGGTTCGGAACCTCTGTTATTCCTCCGCTGCTTCCCGTCACCTCTTCGACCGGCATGCCGATTCAATTGGAAATTCCGCTGCAAACAATGGTTTTTACCATCGGCATCGGCATCGTACACATGTTCAGCGGTTATATCGCACTTGCATTAAAAAACATCAAACAAGGCAAGGTCTTTGCCGCGATTTTCGATCAGGGTTTTTGGATGCTGCTGATCGTCGGAATTCTCATGCTGGCGGGGCCAATGGCGATTCCGGGTGATACGGGTGCTCTGATCGGAACCATCGGAAAATGGACTGCGATCGGTTCCGCGGTCGTGTTGGTGCTGACGCAGGGGCGCTCGTCCAAAGGGTTGTTCGGAAAACTCGGCGGCGGCCTCGGATCACTTTATAATATCTTCGGATTCGTCGGTGACGCACTGTCATATACACGCCTTTTTGCTCTGAGCTTATCTTCGGGTATTATCGCCTGGGTCTTTAATATGATGTCCGGTCTTGTCGGAACCAGCGTTTTCGGCATCATCTTTATGGTTATCGTTTTGCTGATCGGACATGCGCTCAACTTCTCACTTTCGCTGCTGTCGGCCTACGTTCACACCAGCCGCCTGCAGTATGTCGAGTTTTTCGGCAAATTCTTCGGGGGCAACGGCGACGAGTTTGTACCGTTGGCCAGAAACACGCAATATATCGAAATCAAGTAACGGCTGTAACGGGTAAACCCGTTCAACATAACACATCAACACGGAGGTTTAAAAATGGAAAGCATCATAACAACCGCGGCTTCCGAACCTGTATTCACCGGCGTTGTGCTGGCGTTCATCGGTTCGTTCATCGCGGCGGCAATCGCAGGAATCGGTTCGGCATTGGGCGTCAAAATTGCGGGCCAGGCGGCAGCAGGCGTTGTCACCGAGGACCCGAAAAAGTTTGCAAAAGTTTTGATTCTTCAGCTTCTGCCTGGTTCCCAAGGCCTTTACGGCTTCATCGTGGCGGTCTTGATCTGGGTCAAAATCGGCGTTTTCTCGGGCAATCTCGCAGCGCTCTCGTTGGAACAGGGCATGATGTTTCTACTGGCCGGTATGCCGGTCGGCATCGTCGGTCTGTTTTCGGCTATCTACCAAGGAAAAGTCGGCGCAAGCGGATGCGCTCTCGTCGCCAAACGTCCTGAGAGCAGCTCCAGAGCAGTTACAATGGCGGCGATCGTCGAGACATACGCGCTGCTGGCGTTGATCGCGTCGGTTCTGATGTGGCTCGGTATCAAGGTCTGAAATTTATGAGCGGAATCGAGAGCATTAAGAATAAAATCGAGGCCGACGGCGCAGCCCAGAGCGAGCGTATGCTGGCTGCGGCAAAAGTCGAAGCGGCTCGCATCAAGCGGGAAAATGAAGTAAAAATCGCCGAGCTGAAGTCACAGACTGATGCCAAGATGACCGCCGTACGCGCCCAAAAACAACGAATCGCCGCGTCTAACGCCTCCCTTGCCGTGCGCAAAGAAATGCTGGCCGCGAAAAAAGAGCTGATCGACCGCGTCTGCGACGAGGCCGTCAAGCGGATTGCTGCATTCAACCCCGCTGAGTACGAAAAGGCGATTTTGGACTTGTTTGCGCAGTGCACGATCGAGGGCGGCGAACAGATTCGGTTGTCCGAAAACGCCAAAGCCAAACTCGGAGAAGGCATCATCGGCAAGATGAACGCCGCGCTTTCAGGCAAAAAAGTCATACTCGGCACATTCACTTCCGAGATTGCCGACGGATTTATCGTACAGGGCAAAAACAGTCGTCAGGTCTGCACTTTCGAGGCCGCGCTGGAGCTTGACCGCGATAAAATCGAGGCTCAAATTGCAAAAATCCTGTTTTGATAGGAGAACACAGATACAGTGAGCGAACGGTACTATTACGCGGTCGCAAGAACCGCGGAGTTGGAAAATAAACTGCTTTCACGGGCAAAGCTCGAACAGCTGACGGAAGCATCCGACGCGCCGTCGGCTCTTAAGGCGTTGTCCGGAACGGTCTATGCCGAGAGCGCCGATGTGCTGCAAAAGCCGGAGGAGTTCGAAGGCATGCTGACCGCGCAGACGCGGGCGGTGCTTTCGTACATCCGCGAGGTCTGCCCGGACAAGGCGCTGGCTGATCTGTACCTGATTGCTTATGATATCTTTAATTTGAAAGTGCTGCTGCGATGTGAAAAACTCGGCGAAGACCCGGCACGGTTGATGTCGGCACTCGGTATTTACGAGCCGCCGATGCTCAGAGACGCCTTTGAAGACGGCGATTTTTCTAAGTATCCGCATGCCGTCGGAGAAGCGGTCGCCGCAGTGCGAAAAGCCCTCTCGGCGGGTTCGTCGGTCAGCGTGATCGATTTGACCCTCGACCGGGCGCAGTATACCGCGCAGTCGGAATACGCCAAAAAGTGCCGCAATGATTTTATTAGAAACTATGTGCGTGTCAGCATCGATCTGGCCAACCTCCGTGATTTTTTGAGGACGCGCACCGGCGGCAGAGGCGCTTTCTACGCAGTGTTCATCGAGGGCGGAACCCTGCCCGTGGAGTTTTTTGACGACTGCTTCGACAGCACCGACGCGCTTTCGAAAAAGCTCGGCTTCACCTCGTATGCGGGACTATCCAAAAGCGCGGGTGAGGGGGATCTGACCGCGTTCGAGCGCGACTGCGACGACTATCTGACGGAAACAGTGCGCGCGGGCAAGAAGATCGCTTTCGGACCTGAGCTGCTTATGGGCTATGTGGCGGCCAAGCTGACCGAGATCGCCCAGCTGCGGATCATCCTTGTGGGCAAGATCAACGGGATGCGCCCCGAGGTTATCCGGCAGCGTCTGCGCCAACTGTTTTAGGAGGATAGAGCATGACGGGAAAAATTGCAGTCATCGGCGATCGGGATTCGATTTTGGCGTTTAACGCGCTGGGCGTGACTGTGTTTGCCACTTTCGACGAGCGCGAGGCTTCTCGCAAGATCGCCGAATTCGAAAAAGAACATTATGCAATCATTTTTATCACCGAACCGCTGGCGGAGAAAATGGAACCCGTCTTCGCCGCCTACCGCAACAAGACGACTCCGGCGCTGATTTTGATCCCGAATAACGCGGGCAGCACCGGAAAAGGGCTTGCGGCGGTCAAGGCGAGCGTCGAGCGCGCCATCGGCACCGATATATTTAAGCAATAATCATTGTCCTACGCGAGTTTTCACACAGGAAAGGATCAACAAATATGGCCGGAACAATTACAAAGGTCTCGGGGCCGCTCGTGGTCGCCGACGGCATGGACGACGTAAAAATGTATGACGTGGTGCGCGTGAGCAATCAACACCTCGTGGGAGAGGTCATTGAACTGCGCGGCGCTAACGCATCCATCCAGGTCTATGAGGAGACCTCGGGGCTCGGGCCGGGTGAGCCGGTCGAGACCACAGGCGAACCCCTTTCCGTCGAGCTTGCTCCGGGCATCGTCGGAGGAATTTATGACGGGATTCAACGTCCGCTGGAGGTCATCCGCGAAAAAAGCGGCGACTTTATCGGGCGCGGCATCACCGTCGACAAGATCGACCGTCAAAAGAAGTGGGATTTTGTCCCGACCGTCAAAAAGGGCGACAAGGTCGTTCAGGGTGACATCATCGGCACGGTGCGCGAGACCGAGATCATCACCCATAAAATTATGGTGCCCAAGAGTTACGAGGGCACAATTAAAGAAATCGAAGAGGGCAGTTTTACGGTCGTCGAGCCGGTAGCGGTTATCACGACCGCAGTGGGCGACAGGCAGCTGCAGATGCTCCAAAAATGGCCGGTTCGTATCGGACGGCCCTATGTTGAAAAACTACCGCCGCTGGTGCCGATGATCACCGGACAACGCATCATCGACACCTTCTTCCCAGTCGCAAAGGGCGGTACCGCCTGCATCCCGGGTCCGTTCGGCAGCGGTAAGACGGTTGTTCAACACCAGTTGGCCAAGTGGGCCGACGCCGAAGTGGTCGTGTATATCGGCTGCGGCGAGCGCGGCAACGAGATGACCGATGTTTTGAACGAGTTCCCCGAATTAAAGGACCCGAAAACCGGCGAGTCGCTGATGAAGCGCACGATTCTGGTCGCAAACACCTCGGATATGCCGGTCGCGGCGCGTGAAGCGTCGATTTATACCGGCATCACGATTGCGGAATATTTCAGAGATATGGGTTATTCGGTCGCGCTGATGGCCGACTCGACCAGCCGCTGGGCGGAAGCTTTACGCGAGATGTCGGGTCGTTTGGAAGAAATGCCCGGCGAAGAGGGCTACCCGGCTTACCTCGGCAGCCGCGCCGCCGAGTTTTATGAGCGCAGCGGAAAAGTCAAATGCTTGGGCAGCGACAATCGTGAGGGTTCGCTGACGGTTGTCGGTGCGGTCAGCCCGCAGGGCGGCGACTTGTCCGAACCGGTCACGCAGGCGACATTGCGCATTGTCAAGGTCTTCTGGGGTCTCGACTACGCGCTGGCCTACCGTCGTCACTTCCCGGCCATTAACTGGCTCAATAGCTATTCGCTGTATCTGGAACGGTTGGAGGACTGGTTTTCAAATCACGTCAGTTCCGACTGGGTGCGGGTTCGCACCGAAGCCATGCGGCTGCTGCAAGTCGAGGCTGAATTGCAGGAAATCGTCCGTCTGGTCGGTATCGACTCGCTGTCCGTAGCGGATCAGTTCCGCCTCGAGGCCGCAAGGTCGCTGCGCGAGGATTATCTGCAGCAAAACTCCTTCTCTGACACCGACAGCTACTGCTCGGCGCACAAGATGTACAAGATGCTGCGCAACGAGATTTTATTCTATGAACTGGGCGAAGAAGCGGTTGCCAAAGGCGCGCTTTTATCCGACATCATGGCGATGCCGGTGCTGCATGACCTCGCCCGTGAAAAAGATATTTCGGAAGACGATATCAAGGAATTCGACCGCATCGCCGACGACCTCCGCCGCCAGACCGCGGCAACGCTCGGCGAGACCAAGTAAGGAGGTAAACCGATGTATAAGCAATATCAAACCATCCGCGAAATCGTCGGGCCGCTGATGCTGGTCGAGCAGGTCGAGGGCGTCAAATACGACGAACTGGTCGAGATCACGACGCAGGACGGCGACAAGCGCCGCGGCAGAGTGCTTGAGATCAACCGAGATAAAGCGCTGATCCAGCTGTTCGAAGGTTCGCAGAGCATCAACCTGCGCGACAGCAGCGTACGGTTTTTGGGCAAGAGTTTGCAGCTGGGCGTTTCGGAAGATATGCTCGGGCGCGTTTTCGACGGACTCGGCAACCCGCGTGACGGCGGCGCACCGGTCATCGCCAAAGAGCGGCTCGACATCAACGGCCGCCCGATCAACCCGGCCGCCCGCGACTTCCCGTCCGAGTTCATTCAGACCGGTATCTCGTCGATCGACGGACTGAACACGCTGGTGCGCGGCCAGAAACTGCCGATTTTCTCCGGCTCGGGTCTGCCGCATTCGCGTATCGCCGCCCAAATCGCCCGTCAGGCAAAAGTTTTGGGCACCGATACCCAGTTCGCCGTCGTCTTTGCCGCCATCGGTATCACATATGAAGAAGCCGATTATTTTATCAGCGACTTTCGCGCCACCGGCGCCATCGACCGCACGGTGTTATTTATGAATTTGGCCAACGACCCGGCTATCGAGCGCGTCGCGACCCCGCGTATGGCACTGACCGCCGCCGAATTTTTGGCCTATGAGATGGGCATGCACGTGCTGGTCATTTTGACCGATATCACCAACTACTGCGAGGCGCTGCGTGAAATTTCCGCCGCCCGCAAAGAGGTTCCGGGCCGCCGCGGCTATCCGGGCTATATGTATACCGACCTCGCCTCGATTTACGAGCGCGCGGGCCGTGTGCGCGGACGCACCGGCTCGATCACCCAAATTCCGATTCTGTCGATGCCCGAGGACGACAAAACCCACCCGATCCCGGACTTGACCGGCTATATCACCGAGGGGCAGATCATTTTGTCCCGCGACCTCTACCGCAAGGGCATTCTGCCGCCGGTCGACGTGCTGCCGTCGCTTTCGCGTCTGAAGCAAAAGGGCGTAGGCGCAGGAAAGACCCGTGAGGATCACGACGGTCTGATGAACCAGCTGTTCTCGTCTTACGCGCGCGGCAAAGAAGCCAAGGAACTCGCCGTCATTTTGGGCGAAGGCGCGTTGTCCGAGATGGATAAGTTCTATGCCAAGTTCGCCGACGCGTTTGAGAAACGCTATGTCGGACAGGGCGAAACCGAGGACCGAACCATCGATCAGACCCTCGACATCGGTTGGGATTTGCTGACCATCTTCCCGAAATCCGAGTTAAAGCGTATCAAAGAAGTTTACATCGAGAAATATTACCCGAAGAAGGACTGATCCGATGCCCGTCACCAACGTAAGCCCGACCCGAATGGAGTTGACCCTGCTCAAGCGACGGCTTACCACCGCAAAACGGGGTCATAAATTGCTCAAAGACAAACAGGACGAACTGGTTAAAAAGTTCATCGAACTGGTACGCCAGAACCGCGAACTGCGGCTTGAGGTCGAAAAGGAGCTCTCGGCTGCATTCGGCAACTTTGTCATCGCCAGCGCAGTCATGAGCGCGGCGGGACTGGAGTCGGCGCTGCTGTTTCCGATGCAGAGCGTTTCGGTTGAGGTCAGCACACGCAACGTCATGAGCGTCAACACGCCCGTGTTTGAATTAAAGCGCGAAAACGTCGAGACGGCGCTGCCTTACGGCCTTGCACAGACCTCCGCGGAACTGGATTTTGCTCTCGAACGGTTGCAGGCGGTGTTTGTAAAATTGATCAAACTGGCCGAGGTCGAAAAAAGCTGCCAGTTGATGGCCAAGGAGATCGAGCGCACCCGCAGGCGCGTCAACGCCCTCGAATACGTCATGATTCCGAATTTTATGTCGACGATTCGCGCAATCACAATGAAGCTCGACGAAGCCGACCGCAGCACGCGCGTCAACCTCATGAAGATCAAGCAGATGCAGGGACTATAATATCGGATAAACCGGCGGCAGATTGCCGCTGTTTTATTACCATGACGTTGTTAATATTATACAGATATGTTATGTTAAATGAAATTTGGAGGGTTGATTATGAGTTTTAACGAACTCGCATGGAAAAGGAAAAGCATCCGAAATTTCAAAGCGGACGAAGTGCCGATTGAAAAGATTACACTGTTATTGGACGCCGCGCGGTCTGCGCCGAGCGGGGGTAACCGTCAGCCGTGGCATTTCTATGTGATAAGGGATGCGGCAGTCAAGAAACAGATTTTCGAATCCTCCGGCGGACAGCATTTCATTTCGGAAGCACCCGTAAATATCGTCGTTTGCGCCGACCTTGGGAGGACAAGTGCCCGATACGGTGAAAGAGGTCGTAGTTTATATAGCATTCAGGACACCGCCGCCGCGATAGAGAATTTGCTTCTCTGTGCAGCAGACGAAGGCCTTGCCGCCTGTTGGTGCGGAGCATTTGACGAACAAGCCGTTTCGGACGTACTCAATTTGGACAAAAACTTCCGCCCGGTTGCCGTGATTCCGGTCGGATATGCGGTCAATGAATCGCCCAAAACCCCGCGCAGGCCGATTGAGGAAATCACGACTTTCATCGGATTTGACGGCGAAGCTGTTCCGAAAAACGAACCGCAGCGGATTAAAATCGAACATAGCAATATGAGCGGAGCTCTTTTAAATGATTTGAACCTTGAAAACAGTGAGTTTTCCAACATCAATATGCGCGGATTCAAGTTTAGCGATATAAATTTGTCAGACGGCAAGATATCCGATTGTAATTTGACAAACATGAAAATTTCGAATTGCAAACTTGTTGGGTTTACCGTAAACGGGAAGAGGATCACTGATTTATTGGACAAAGAATAAGCCGTTTGTTGCGCACCGGGGAAGGGAATTTATGAAAAGAATCATTGCGATTTTTATGATTTTAGTGTTTCTGGCCGGCTGCTCGGTTCAATCGGTCTCGGTTTGGTCTCGCCCCTCTGTGCCCGCGTTTGAACCGTCAACTCCATCAAAATATGTGAAACCGCTCAAGCCTTTGCCAGGATTAGTCTCAAAGATTGTAACTGCAAAAAGCGGAGAATTTGAATACCGACTTGACGAATCCGGAAACGCCGTTATTACCGCATGGTTCGGAAACGGCGCAATACTGACATTGCCGGGTAAGTTGGACGGACACACCGTAAAGGGATTTGGCATATACGGGGAAGAAAACGGCGAGCAAGCTCTTATGAAAATCCAAAAAATCATACTCGGGTCGGATGTAAGCTTTTTCCCGACCGGATTGCTCTGGCGGTGGCGGGAAAGTCCACTGTCCTTAGAGGTTGAACCCCAAAATCCCTATTTGACCGTAGTGGATGGGATATTGTTCAATCGCGAAATGACGGTTTTATATATGTTTCCAAAAGAGCGCACAGGCGTTTATACAGTGCCGGAGAGCGTTAAGGAGATCGGCGACGAGGCGTTTTATCATTCTTTGTTGACCGAAATCACCTTATCCAAGGGATTGGAACGAATTGGACATTCGGCGTTTGATTCGAGTACTTTGACTTCAACTCAAGTTCCGGAAACGGTTTGTTATGTTGGCAACAACGCGTTTAATAATTGTTATGATTTAACAGACATTTATGTTCTAAACGGCGATATTGAAATGCCCGACAGCTTTCCGGTGAATTATAATACAAAAATTCACACCTCCGCCGGTTCGGCGCTGCACAAATACGCCTTTGACAATTACATACTGGTCGAGACGGAAAATAATCAATTTTTCTCCGATCCGTATATCTATACCGAAAAGACTAAGGAATCGGCAACGTTGCCCGACATCGCCGTGAATCCCAGCACGGCGGGAGTCGCACCGTAGCTTTGCTATCATAAAGCCGGAGGGTCCTACGAAGAAAATGAGTTTATAGATGTACAGAGTACAGCGGATTGTTACAAGGGTCTTGAGAGCGGTAAATACGATTTGATACTCGTACCGAAAATCGATGGATTAATAAAATATCCCGAGAAATATGAATTTATAAAGTTCGCTGAAGATGCGCTTGTCGTTTGCACCAAACAGCAAAGTCTCCATACGGATATATCTTCGCAAAAACTGCTTGATCTTTATTTAAAGGGAGAAACGATGTATTGGGACGAGGCGAAAATGCAACGTATTGTGCCGTATATGACCGCCTCAATGCGCAATCTGTTCCCGTTGTTAAAATACGACGCTCCCGGTTACACCGAGAACGTCGTTCGGTCAAAAGTTGTCTTCGAATTTGACGGGATATCTTTATATCATCGAGGCGGCATTCATGCGATGTTCTACGATCAAACCTTCACAGTGGACGGCAAGACATACGAAGACAACGATTATCCATTCAGAGTTGAGTTTTATGCCGTGTTTTTAAAGAGCCAACCCGAAGACGGGTTGGTGCGGAAGACAGTCAAATATCTGACGAGTGAAAAAGGTCAGCTCGATAGTGTATGGCCGACCTTGATCGGAATTAACGGCGATCCCGGTTGGATTTAAAATAAAACACAAGCAGGGCGGCTAATTTCCACCCTGTCTATGTTAAAAATGATAAATTACAGTTTCTTGGACATCGTGACGAAACCGTCTTCCTCAAAACCCTCTTTGGCATAGAGTTCTTTTGCAGCCAAATTCGTCGAGAGCACCTCGAGGGTCACAGAGACCGCTCTGCCCTTGAATTCGTGATCCAGCCAATTTAAAAAGCCGATGCCGAATCCGTGGTGGCGAAACAGCGGATCTATGTAGATTTCGTCGAGGATGATGACATTGCCGGATTCCTCATTGCACCAGTAAGTGGTGATCAACGCGTAACCGGCAATTGCGGCAAGTTCGGGCTCGACGATGAAATATCCGAAGATATTCTCGTGCCCCGAAATGACCTGATTGAAGGTCAGCAGGGCGCTGTCGCGGTCATAACCGCGCTTTGTTGCGCCGGAGTTGTAAAAATCCTCGCAGAGTTTACAGAAAGTTTCTCGGTCTTCGGGCGTAATTTCCCTGACGGTCATGATGAATGGCCTCGTTATTCAGATTGACGCCGCTCTGCACGGCGACATCAAAATTATAGTATGCCTTTTTATAAAAATCAACATGAATTTTTTACGATTTGACGAAGCCGGAGATTTGTGATAAAATGTTCGTGATAACCTTTCGGAGGGGAGTAAATGACTATAAAAAGAAATAAGAAATTTACCGCGATTCTTTGTTTCGCGATGGCAGCGATATTGATCCTCGGATTTTCCGGCTGCGCAGCGGTCGGAACCAAACAAACCGCAAAATTGAACGAACGCCTCATGGCGATGTTCACGCAGTTGGACACCGCAAAGGATTCAGCCGTGTTAAACGGAACCGCGACCGATGACTATATCCGTCAATATTACGATTTGAGGCAATCCTTGGTGAACCTTTCGCCGTATCTGCCGGAGGGCGGCGTCGAGATGGACAGAGATACTTATAAAGGATTTTTAGAAAAGATAGAAGCAGCCGAAGCGGCAGTCACGGCATTCGTTGAAAAATAGCTCCGCAAGACGCAAAAACGCCGACAAAGCCGGCGTTTTAATTTTGTTTGAATTGTAAAGCCAGAAGAATCCGGTCCGTATATAATCGATTATATAACCTGCACTCTGATATAATTGAGTTGCTTTTTAACCTAAGATCATGTCGTCAGGAAAGGCTTACTGTACAGAGTGCCGGGGGTGTTTCATCTGAAAAATTTATAAACAAATCAATTCTTTTGGAGAATTTGTGATGTTCTCACAGCCGGTTTCGGTCACAAAGATCACATCTTCGATGCGCACGCCGAATTTGCCTTCGAGATAGATGCCCGGTTCGACCGAGAGCACCATGCCGGGCTGCAATACTGTGTTGCAGGAAGGGGTGAAACGTGGGTTTTCGTGGATCATCACGCCGAGCCCGTGCCCGAGTCCATGCCCGAAACAGCCTTCGTATCCTGACTGATAGATATAGTCGCGGGCGATTTTATCGATGTCGCTGCATACTTTGCCCGGGGCAATCGCGGCGAGCGCGCGTTTTTGTGCTTCCAGCACGATCTCATAGATCTTTTTCATCTCATCGGAGGGTTCGCCGACGCAGACGGTGCGGGTCATATCGGAGCAGTAGCCGTTGTGTTTACAACCGATGTCCATGGTCAAAAAGGCGTTGTTTTGAATCGGGCTTTCATCCGGGACACCGTGAGGCATCGCCGACTTTTTGCCGCTGACTACAATCAGGTCGAATGAGACGCCCTCGGCACCGCGCTTTTTCATCTCGTCCTCGATTTTGGCGGCGAGTTCCTTTTCGGGCATGCCGACCTTGATCTGCGGCAGAATTGCGGCAAGCGCTTCGTCGGTGATCTGCTGGGCTTTGCGCATGGCCGCGAGTTCCTCTTCGTCCTTGATCATGACCGCGCTCTCGAAAAGATCGGCGAGGTCTCTTGAAAAATCGGGGTGGAATTTCGGCAGCGTCGTCTCATACTGGCGGGCTGTACGCACAGTTGTCTTATCGTCACGCAGAGCAACTTTTTTTGCGCTGATTCCATCCAGAAACTCAACCAGTTGATCGAACTGTTTATCGATCAGACAGACCTCAGCGCCGGTGACGGCTGTTTTGGCTGCTTCGATATAGCGAAAATCGGTGTAAAACACACTTTTTTCACGCCCGACGACAACGGTGCCTGCGCTTGAACGGAAGCCGGTCAGCCAGAAGCGGTCGTTTTCATCGGTGAAGATCGCCGCGTCGATACCCTCCGGCAGAAGTTTTGCAATCTTTTTCGTGTGGTTCATTTGTGTTCACACTTTTCTTTTAGTATTTTGAACATCGTGGCAGCGTCGCGGGTCTGGGTTCCCGCGGATTCGCAGACTATATAGGGTGTCATGTCCTTTTGTACAATTAATTCGGCCAGCGGTTCAAACTCCGGCCCGTAGGCGCTGTCGGAAAAGGTCAGATGGCGCTGTTCGCCTCCTGCGAGAGTGTATTCGATTTTAGAAAAATGGATGTGCATGCGCTTCAAACGGTCGCTGCCGAGAGAGTTTTCAATCGCCCTGAGGATTTTTAAATAATCGTCTTTCGTTTTGACGGAGCCGTTCGTCATCGCATTGACATGCCCGAAATCAATACAGGGCAGCAGCCTCTCATCGATCTTGCAAAGTTCGCAGATCTCTTCGACTGTGCCCAGTTGATTGACTTTTCCTAGGGTTTCGGGGCACATGACAACATCGCTCATTCCGGTTTCGTCGAGTGCTTTTTGAGCGCGGATTAACGTATCTTTTGCGAGTTCAACAGCATGGGCACGGGAGATTTTCGAAGCTGAACCCGCATGGACGACGATGCGTGTCCCACCTAATTTTTTAACTGCCTGTGCAGCCAACAAGATATAATAGACGCTCTTAAGACGCTTTTCCTCGATGATTCCGGAAAGAGAAATATAATAAGGCGCGTGGAGGGAGATCTCCATCCCGATTGCGGCGGTCTTTTCATGTAATACTTCGGCGGTGTTTTCGGCGAGGTTGACACCCCGCCCGCATTGGTATTCGAAGGCGTTCAGACCGAAATCCGAGATGAATTCAGGCAGAAAAAGGTTGGATTTATATTTGGCCGCGAATTCGTCACAGCCGCCTGCCGGGCCGATTCTCAACTGCATCTATCTTCTGTTCCTTCCCGCTTTTGTCAGGCGTTCGAGCCGGCGTTTAAACCGGACAAACCGTCCGAGGTCGGGACCGAGCGGATTTACGAGAAATACCGTCATTCCGGCGTTTTTTCCGGCCCAGACGTCGGTGAAAATCTGGTCGCCGATAACAGCGCCTTCGCTTGTCGGTTTACCGATAATTTTGGAAGCTCTGATAAGCCCGCCGCACTTCGGCTTTTTGGATTCCGGTATGCAGATCAGACCCGTTTTTTGCGCAAACCGTTCGACGCGTGCGGGTTTATTATTCGAAATGACTGTCAGCATAATTCCCGCAGTCTGAAGCTCGGCCAGCTTTTCTGCAATCGCCCCGGGGATCTCATCGCGACAATCATACGTGATGGTGTTGTCGAGGTCAAGCGCAAGCCAGGTGATTTTATACGCACGCAGCATCTCAACGGTGATATCGCAGAGTCCTGTTAACATCCGGTCCGGTGTGAATATTCTTCTCATGTTTTCCTTTACATGCAAAAAGCGGGCTGAAAGCCCGCTCTGATTTGCACAGATCTTATCGACTGTTCGTTTGCGCTCAGGGAAAGGCCTCAATAAAACTTGCGCTTACGGGCTGCTTCCGCTTTCTTCTTGCGCTTCACGGACGGCTTCTCATAATGTTCCCTCTTGCGGACCTCGGCCAGGACGCCGTCTCTGGCGCACTGCCGCTTGAACTTTTTCAAAGCGTTATCGATTGACTCGTTTTTGACATGAACTTCGGCCATTGTTATCCCTCCCTTTGCTTTATAAGCAGGGGTTATGGCGAAAGTATATCATAGCCCGTCGGCTTTGTCAACCCGCCCGTGTCAAATTTTTGTTGACTTTGGCGGTTGTGATGTTATACTGATGCTTGCTGAATAAACCGCTGTGCACGGCGGTTTTCCGTTCCCTGTCGGTTCCGTTTAAAATGGAATATCGTCTCAAAATTTGTTTTAATGCGGTACCGAATTATAAGGAGCAATGCATTTTGGAGGTCTCTCACCGATGCACCTGGTCAAATCAAAAAGTTTCTACCGGAACATGCTGTTGATCGCGGTTCCGATCGCTTTACAAAATCTCATTTCCTTTGCGACCGGAATGATGGATACCATCATGTTGGGGTTAGCGAAAAACGGAGAAACGATGCTGTCGGCGGCGGCACTCGGCGGTCAGCCGATGTTCATTTTATACGTCTTCGGATTCGGGATGTCCGGTGGTGCAACGGTCCTGGTCGCCCAGTACTGGGGCAAACGGAACATGGAATCGATTCGACGGATTTTTGCGATGATGATTAAATTTGCGGCAGGGATCTCATTTGTTTCCGCAGCGTTGTCTCTGTCGATCCCGCGACAAATCATGCGGCTTTATTCCGATAACCCCGAGATTGTCGAAATGGGTTCGCAGTATCTCTTTATCATGGGATTTGCGTGCATTACATACGGGATCAGCACGATGTTAATCTGTCTCTTCCGGGCGGTGGAGACGGTCAAGGTCTCGGTCGGAATCAATCTTATCTCATTTGCGTTGAATGTATTTTTGAATTGGGTGTTGATTTTCGGCAATCTCGGTGCGCCCGCACTCGGTGTGCGCGGTGCCGCGATCGCCACCGTGATCGCCCGGCTTTCGGAGTTTTTAGTGATTGTGCTCTACCTGTTCTTTTTTGATAAAAAGCTCGGATTCAAACTGAGGGACTTGGGGTTGTTCGATAAGCAGCTTGCAAAGGATCTGGTCCATTACGGCACGCCGGTGCTGCTCAATGAGGGTCTTTGGGCGATCGGCATCTCGGTGCAGGCCTCAATTATGGGGCATATCGATTACGCGAAGGGCGACCCGGTCGCGGCCAACTCAATCGCAAGTATGCTGCAGCAGCTTGCCTGCCTTGTGATCTTCGGCATCGCCAACGCCGCCGCAGTCATCACCGGCCGCACGATCGGAGAGGACGATCACAAAAAGGCGCGAGAACAAGCGACGACCTTCCGATTGATTTCCTATGGAATCGGCGCGGCGTCATTTGCGCTGATCTTTTTCATCCGCGATCCTGCCGTCGGATTTTACAACATTGACGAAGCGACAAAAGTGCTTGCCCGGCAGATGATCACAGTGATTTCGGTTATCACTTTTTTTGTCTCGATTGTCGGTATCTGCCTTGTCGGTATTTTACGCGGCGGCGGTGATACGCGGTTTTGCATGTTTCTGGAGATCGGATCGCTTTGGTTTCTCAGCGTGCCGCTAGGATATCTAGCTGCGGCGGTTTTACGGCTGCCGGTGCCGTTTGTGCTTGCGGCGATGAAATTGGACGAACCGACCAAGGCAGCTGCCTGCATTTTCCGGGTCAGGGGTGGGAAATGGCTCAGAAGCGTCACCCGATAAAACCCGGATTTTGTTTAAAACTGATTTAGATTTCGTCAAAAGAACGTCGGCATAAGATATTCGGGTGCCCGCGGCAAAAAAATTCGCAGATTTTCGCCGCTTCTTGATCAAGACACACGGCGATAATTTTTGTATCGGAACCGCGAGCCGTTCGAATTGTTTTTCGCAGCAGGAATTCCGCATTATCGCCTGTGAGAAGGAGTTCGATCTCCCGGTCTTCCGGAGGGTTTCTTACATTTTGAAGTAAAACAGCGTTGATTATACAGAAGATTCCGATAACCGAGAGAGCAAGAACCACCCATAAATCAAACGTACTCATCGGTTAAGCGGGGGCATGTTCAACGGATTTACACCTTTGTCACAGCATTCCCGATCATCGCCGCGGTCATTCGGGAGCCTTAAAAAGCGGTCGCGGATGCAAAAGCGCAGTTTGGACAGCGGAATCTTGAATTCGATGACGCCGGAACTGTGAGGCGCAATCGTGACCGGCTCGTAGAATAATACGAATTCGCTGCAGGTCAGATAGAAGTTTTTCCAATCGAGGTATTTTTTCAGCAGCACGGGATAGTCCGGAAACAACCCGAGTTCCTCCGCATTGTCCTGGGCCTGTGCAAGCACTTTGTCAAAAATCACCTGTTTATAGCGGCAGGCGGGTTTGAAAAAGTCCTCAGGCGTGATCATGGTTCCGCTTTCGGTCAGCCAGGTCTGTGCAACCCGCACCGTTGTCGGGTTGGCGCCGCCCTCATAGGTCAGCGTATCGACCGTTGCCGAGAATAAATCCCGTGCGGCCAACTGTGCTTCATAAGTCACGAGAAATTCGTGCATATTGAAAGGACGTTTGTCTTTGACGGAATCCAGATAGTCTTCGACTGCGGCGGGATAGAGCACCAGCCGTGCATAATTTCGGTCGGCAGAGGCAAAATTCTGGTACCAGGCGTTGATCTTTATGTAGTTGATTGCGGCACCGGTTGTGCGCAGTTTGGGCAGGGTGATTTTGCTGCGCAGTACGGGCGTCTCTTCGTAATTTAATATGTCGCCTGTCGTCTCACCGATCACCTCATAGCCCACACATCCGCATTTGAGCAAGGTCTCGTTCATAAAAGCATCGCGCTCCTTTTAGAATTTGGGTTGCATTCCTATTTTACGCCGCTGCCTCCCGATTGGTGCGAACATGATCGGGCACGCCTAAGATTGCGGTGAAAAATGTAAAGTTAAAGTATAAAATTTCGGTTTTTTGCTTTTCAAAACGGGATTAAAATGACGGATGAACACAGTTCGCCGCTGCACATTAACTACCGATTGTAACGGATTTTTCTTTTAAATTTTAACGATACATTTTTCACTTGCAAAAGTTTCGATTGTTGCATTCAAAAAAACTGTGTAGTATAATGAACCCAATACTTTGATTGGGCGGATACTGAAAGGAGTCATGTGTAATGGCGGAAGCAAAAAAACGTTGGTTCGATCGGCGCGACGGAAAACGTATCAAAGATTTGGACGGCGTGCATTACATGATGCCTTATCTGATGCCGAAACGCTGCGATTCCGAAGTGTACATACAAGAAAAGATAGACGTCACAGAGGTAATCAAGTTCGTTGCATCCAAAAATGGACCTGATGCGCCGTATAAGACAACGGCATTTCATGTGTTTGCCGCGGCTGTTGCCAAAATTGTCATCCACCGTCCGATTTTAAACCGATTTATCGTAAATAAGCATATATATGAGCGCGAAAAGGTGTCGCTTTCATTTATGGCGAAGCGCACGTTTTCCGACCACTCCGAAGAAGTTTTGGTCAAGGCCATCGCAGACGGTGATACCGTTTTGTCCGATATCAGCAAACGGGTCGTCGGCGACGTCACAAAACTGCGCAAGGGCGGCACAAATGACATTGATGAGGCCCTCAACTTTTTTAAAAAAATGCCGCGCTTCCTCATGTCTTTTATCATGATGATTTTCAGGTTGCTGGATAAATACGACTGGATGCCTAACTCCCTCAAAGACGGAGACACTAATTACTCAAGTGTATTGCTTTCCAATCTCGGCAGCATCAAATGCGGTGCGCCTTATCATCATCTCAACGAATACGGAACCAACTCCATTGTGGCAACCATCGGTGTCATCCACAAAGAACCCGTCTACGCCGACGACGGCAGCTTCGAAATTCGCGACGTCGTGGATTTCGGCATCACTTTGGACGAACGCATTGCCGACGGCTTCTATTTCGCCAAATCGGTGAAGCTTCTCAAATACATACTCGCCCATCCCGAAATGTTGGATAAGCCTTTCAAGGAGGAAGTTGATTATGACGTTTGACGCACCGAATATTCCCGCCCCGTGGCTGTCATCATACGGCAATGTTCCCGCGCATCTGGATTACCCGGATATCTCGATGTTTGATTTTCTCGAGAGAACCGCCAAAAAATATCCCGATTATTATGCCTATGACTTCATGGGCACAAAAGTGACTTTCAAAAAATTCATCGCCGATATCCTCGACTGCGCCAAGGCCTTCAGGGCCTTGGGCATCAAGGAGGGAGACCGCGTGACCATCTGCATGCCGAATACCCCGCAGGCCGTCACGGCGTTTTATGCTTTGAACGTCATCGGCGCGCTCTCCAACATGATCCATCCGCTCTCGGCGGAGGGCGAGATCGTGTTCTTTCTCAACTTCTCCAAGAGCGTTGCGGTCTTGACTCTGAATGCGTTTTATAACAAGATCGCAAATATAAGGCCCCGATTAATGACCTTGAAACACGTCATCATCGCGACTATTCAAGAGGAATTGAACCCGATTCTGAAAGTCGGTTTTATGCTGACAAAGGGCCGCAAGATTCCGCCGATTCCCGCCGACGCGGACATTATTTGGTATAGGGATTTTATGGCTTCGGGCAGAAAATACACCGGGAACTGCCGCGTGACCAAAAAGGGCATGGATCCGGCGGTCATCTTGTACAGCGGAGGCACGACCGGTACGACCAAAGGAATCCTGCTTTCCAACCTCTGCTTTAACGCCCTGTCGATGCAGACCTTTGCGGCGGGCGACTGCATTGATCCGGGCAGTTCCATGCTCTCCGTGATGCCGGTGTTTCACGGTTTCGGCCTCGGCGTCTGTATTCATACCGCGCTCACGAACGGCTGCAAATGTATTCTGGTACCGCAGTTCAATGCCGAGTCTTATGCGCAGCTGCTGAAAAAACAAAAACCCAACGTCATTGCGGGCGTCCCGACGCTGTTCGAAGCGTTGCTGCGCAACAAAAATATGGACGGCGTCGACCTTTCCTGCCTGAAAGGTATTTTCTCGGGCGGAGATTCGCTGTCGATTGAACTGAAAAAGAAAGTCGACAAGTTTTTACGGGAACATGGCTCCAAGGAGCAGGTGCGCGAGGGCTACGGCCTGACCGAGTGCGTCACCGCCAGCTGTCTGACGCCGCGCGGCTTCTTCAAAGAGGGCAGCATCGGCGTGCCGTTTCCGGATACCTATTATAAAATCGTGAAGCCCGGCACCAAGGTGACCGCGGCTTACGGCGAAGAGGGCGAGATCTGCATCAGCGGCCCGTCGGTTATGATCGAATACCTCGACAACCCCGCCGAAACCGCCGACTGCCTTCAGATTCATGAAGACGGCCGGAAATGGCTGCACACCGGTGACCTCGGTGTGATGGACGCGGAGGGCTTCGTCTATTATCGCCAGCGGCTGAAGAGAATGATCGTCTCCTCGGGCTATTCGATTTATCCGTCGCAGCTTGAGAACATCATCGACGGGCATGAATATGTCCTGATGTCGACTGTCATCGGCGTACCCGATCCGTATAAAGTTCAGAAAGTCAAGGCGTTCATCGTCCTGAAACCGGGTTACGAGCCGACCGACGAGGTCAAATCCGAAATCTATAATCATTGTGTAAAAAACATCGCGAAATACGCGCTGCCGTATGAGATTGAATACCGTAAATCTCTGCCTCAGACCCTTGTCGGCAAGGTAGCCTATACGGTGCTCGAAAAGGAAGAAGCCGAAAAACTGGCCGCCGCGCACTGAAGAAATAAAACTTTTAAAGTAAAAAGTGAAACGCAGCGGGCATATCGTCCGCTGCGTTTTCGTAATTGGTTTATCTGTTATGTCTCTTTTTTTATCTCGGACGCGGTAATGGAAAAAAAGATGCCGACAGGGAAGAAAAGGCTGTTGATCACCCGGAGAAGAAGGCGGACGAAAGTGAGAAATTCCACCGCCGGTGCAGCATTCATCCACGAAAACAAAATGCGGATATTCATATAAGTACCGGCGATCAAGACAAAACCGAGCAGCAGCCCGAGGAAGATCAAAGCTGGAGTTCTTTTGATCACCTTGAAAGCGTACAAGACCGCGCAAAGAGCCGCTAACAGGGGGAGTACCCCAATCAGCAGATTGTAATAGGCGAGGAGCAAATCGTACTGACGCAGTAACTGTAAAAAGGAATAAATCGCGAAGGGCAGCCCGAACAACGCTCCGGCGGCCCAGACTAACATCGGGTTCTTAAGGTCTCTGCCTGAGGCGCGCATGATAAATAACAGAATCGAAACAACCAACAGGGTGAGCGCTTCAAGCAGCGCCAACGCGTTGCTGGGCGTTTTGTAATACGATAAAGATGCGCCGTTGACGAGCGGATCAAATAAAACATACCCCAACAATCCGGCTGCGCCGATCAGTGTAAGAATCGCCGCCCACAGGGACAAAGGGTTTTTGGGCAATACCGCAGATCCCTTTTTTACGGGAAAAACGGCTTCTTGAACGGGCGCGGTTAATAAGGTTTTACCGCAGACGGGGCAGAACGCCGCCCTGACGGAGAGTTCCGCTCCGCATTTTTCGCAGGTCTTTGACATATGAATCACCTCTTATTAAGAATACCACATATTACCATTCCGGTCAAGCATTATAGAACATTGTAACTTTAAAAAGGAAAAGAGTTATATTGAAACTCATTAAAACCGAGAGGGTTTTACAAAAATACCATCAGCGGGGCTTGTCAAACGGTGATTTTTGGTATAAAATAAAGGCGTATATTTTTGCCAAGGCAAAATGTGATTTTTTTGCCGGGGTAAAACGTGTAATCTTTTACCTTTGGCATAAAACGAAATTCGGAGGGTCAATATATGATCAGTGCAGGCGACTTCAGAAACGGTGTCACATTTGAAATGGACAATAACGTCTTTCAGGTTATCGAATTCCAGCACGTCAAACCCGGCAAGGGCGCGGCGTTTGTGCGCACAAAATACCGCAATGTCATCACCGGCGGCGTGGTTGAGCGCTCTTTCAACCCGACGGAAAAATTCCCGACAGCCTATGTCGAACGCAGACAGATGCAATATCTCTACGGCGACGACGATCTTTATTACATGATGGACAAAGAGACCTTTGAACAGGTCCCGATCAATAAAGGTGTTGTCGGAAACTCTTTTGATTTTATCAAAGAGAATATGGATGTCACGGTTCTGTCCTATAAGGGCAGCGTCTTCGGCATCGAGCCGCCGACATTCGTCGAACTTCTCATCACCAAGTGCGAGCCGGGCGTGCGCGGCGATACTGCCACCAGCGCGACAAAACCCGCCACGCTTGAGACCGGCGCCACCATCCGCGTGCCGCTGTTCGTCAACGAAGGCGAGACCATCCGTGTGGACACCCGCACGGGCGAATATATGTCGAGAGTATAAATCATCGACCGATCAAAACGGAGGTAATCACAAAATGAATCTGACTGAAAAAGCTGCGTATATCAAGGGCTTAATCGAGGGCATGGGCATCAAAGCCGATACCAACGAGGGCAAAATCTACGCTGCGATCTGCGATCTGCTCGCTGAGATGGCGCTTGAAGTCGAAGACCTGTCCAACAGCGTCGAGGAGATAGACGAGAACATCGGGGAACTCGATGATGCGATCGGTGCGCTCGATGAAGACCTCGATGACCTTGAGAGCGTTGTCTATGAAGACGAAGATGATGAGGACGATGAAGAAGCCGACGACGACCTTTACAAAGTGACCTGCCCGAAATGCGGCGACGAGGTCTACCTCGACGAAGACACCATTATGGAAGGCAAGATCGATTGCCCCAACTGCGGCGAACCGCTAGAATTTGACGTCTGCGACTGCGGTTGTGACCATTGCGGCGACGACTGCGATTGCGACGGATGCAGTGACGAAGAAGACGAGGAAACTAAAAAGTAAAATCCGAATTCCGATTTTTACAGACGGGCAGGGCTGCCGCTCTGCCTGTTTCACTTTCAAGGAAGGTAATCATCATTGAATATCCCTGTCTATTGTTCCACCGGTACGTTTTTAGGTCGTTATAACGGCCGCGACTGGCGGATTTTATCTGAATTGGCGGCGCAAATCGACGCCGATGGCTTTGAGCTGATGGTCTTTTCCAACTGGTACGGTGAATTGGATGAACTCGCGCGTACCTTGAAAAAAAGCGGATTGTACTTCGGCAGCTTGCATACCGAAAAGGGTATCGGAAGCGATCTATCGGAAGAAGACCCTGAAAAACGGAAAGATGCGCTCATTCGGTTAGAACAAAACTGCGCGCTGGCCGAAAAACTCGGCATACAAATTGCGGTGCTTCATCTTTGGGGCGCACCGAATTCGGACTTATATATAGGGCGGAATATTGAGTTGTTCGCGGAATGCAAGAAGATTGCCGAACAATACGGCGTGACGCTGGCTGTAGAAAATATCGTCTGCGCCGAAGGCGATCCGCTGGATGTCTGGCGCGAACTTGTCCGGGTATATCCCGATATCCGATTGACTTTCGATTCGCGCATGTGCGCTTTTCACAAGGAATTTGACGCATCATATGTGCTTCCCTATTGGGAAGACGGCCATATCGCCCATGTCCATTTCGCCGATTTTTCGGGCGGGTTCAAGGAATTCGACGCAATCCGAAAGATTTTACATCCGGGGGAAGGTGAAGTCGATGTTTCGAGGCTGGCAATGCAGCTGAAGTCCAAGAGATATTGCGGCGCGGTTACGATGGAATCACCGGGGCTGCGGCAGGACGGCACGGTGGATTTTTTAAAATTGAATAACAGTTTGAGAACGTTGAAAACTGCGTTTAATCAAATTCAAAACTAAGAATTCGGATTTTGCCGCCCGGCGAACTCACACGCAAGTGAGTCTCTGCAATCAAACACCGGGGTCGGAAACACGCGTTATGAGGCCAGGGGCTGCGGGCAATAAAACGCGTAAGAAACCGCATCGTGCCCGGTGTTGGTTTGTCAATGATGTGTTACAAAAAAGATAAGAAAGAATCTCATTGATATAGGAAGGCCGAAAGGAACTGTTTTGGAGATTTCCAGGCGAGAGGGCGCATAGGGAAGGAATTGTATTT
>Ga0116171_10000745_pt1 | contig 33873 bp, 28 predicted proteins | sample AD_JPNHW2_MetaG_FD_89798 | JGI IMG/M metagenome (GOLD analysis project Ga0116171, IMG submission 89798) | Active sludge microbial communities of municipal wastewater-treating anaerobic digesters from Japan - AD_JPNHW2_MetaG | ecosystem: Engineered > Bioreactor > Anaerobic > Digestate | place... | reverse complement strand
GGGGCTATAAACATAAAGCCGATTTAAATATTTTAAGTGTTGATAAAAAGCAGCATTACAGTGTGATCTCGGCTATATATAAATCAGACAACATTGAGATCAGCATCCCTTTTACAGATGATGCCTCTATTGAAAACGCCATACATTGCTGGTCATTAATGCTTTACCTAAAGTATCCCCATCCGGTTATTGCTGAGAGAATGCAAAACCTGGTTGCTGTAGCCATGCGTCTCGAGCTAAAAGCAGGAATTAATAACTGTTCAATAATAAACGACAGCTACAGTTCTGATCTTAATTCGCTGGTCATTGCCCTTGATTTTATGAACCAGCAAAATCAACATCTTAATAAAACGGTGATACTTTCGGATATTTTACAAAGTTCGCTACCGGATGATGAGCTATATGGTGAGATCGCCAATCTGCTTGTTGCTAAGGGTGTCAACAGGATTGTAGGCATCGGGCCATCTATTTCAAGACATGAAAAACTATTTCCAATTAAAAAATCTTTCTTTCCGGATACGGATACTTTTCTTGAAAAGGTCCCCGGGTCGGGTTTCCATAATGAGACCATACTGATCAAAGGCGCGCGTATTTATGTTTTTGAACAGATAAGCCGCATGCTCCAGCAAAAATCTCACGAAACGGTTTTGGAAATAAACCTTAACGCCCTTGTTCATAACCTCAATTATTACCAGCACCGGCTCAATAAAGGCACCAGGGTAATGGCGATGGTCAAAGCATTATCATACGGAAGCGGCGGTTATGAAATTGCCAATGTGCTTCAGTACCATAATGTTGATTACCTGGCCGTGGCTTACGCTGATGAAGGGATAGAACTTCGTAAAGCACAGATTTCCACTCCTGTCATGGTTATGAACCCGGAGGAGGAAAGTTTCGACCTGTTAAGCAAATATAACCTTGAACCGGAGATTTATAACTTCAGAACACTTCGCCTGCTCATTGAATCTATAAATGCATATGATACCAAAGGGCCGCAAAAACTGCCCATACATATAAAAATAGATACCGGCATGCATCGCCTCGGGTTTTTACCCCAGGAAACCGACGAATTAATCGCTGTATTAAAGCAAAATGAATCTGTTGTTGTTAAATCGGTATTCACGCACCTTGCCGCCAGTGAAAATCTTCTTGAAGATGATTTTACAAAGAAACAGATAAAAATTCTTGAAGATGTCTGTGCCCGATTAAAACAAAATTTAGCCGAACCATTTATGATGCACGTGTTAAATTCTGCCGGTATATCACGTTTCCCGGAGGCGCACTTCGATATGGTACGTCTCGGAATAGGCCTGTATGGCATATCGTTTTACGATGAAGAGCAACAAAATCTTCAAAATGTAAGTTGCTTACGCACGATCATTTCACAGATAAAAATCATTTCACAGTCCGATAGTGTAGGTTATGGCCGGAAATGGACAGCCGAAAAAGAAGCAAAAATTGCCATTGTTCCTATCGGTTATGCCGACGGGCTCAACCGCCGGCTGGGTAATGGCAATGGTTTTTTAATTGTCAATGGTATTAAAGCACCCATCATCGGCAGTATTTGCATGGATATGTGCATGATCGATATTACCGGTATTGAAGCTAAAGAGGGTGATATCGTATATGTATTTAATGATGCCGCCACCATTAAAGAGCTGGCTGAAAAACTCGAAACCATTCCTTACGAAATCCTCACGTCGGTTTCAGGAAGGGTGAAGCGTATCTATTACTATGAATGATTCTGTTCTGAGATCAATTCTTCAAACAGGCTGACATATTTATCTTTCCAGGCATTGAATGAATAACGTTCCTCAACCGTTTGGCGGCCTTTTAATCCAATTTCTTTCCGTAGTTCCGGTGATTCGATAAGCTTTGATATTTTTTCAACCCATTCATCGTCGCTTCCGGCCAGTAACCCGTTTTCACCATCCTGAATAATTTCGGTATTTACACCTACCGGCGACATAATGGCCGGTATTCCCAGCGCCATATACTGCAAACCCTTGAATCCGCATTTACCTCGTGCCCAGTCATCGTCAGGGAGGGGCATAATCCCGATATCAAATTCCGAAATATCCTCAATCTCTTTTTCTTTGCTCCACGAACAAAATTCAAGATCAATTTCTTTTACATAATTATGATTTGAAATAAGCTTAATTTTTACTTTTCCGGGATATTTTTCCAGTATCCTCTTCAGAAAAGGAACAGCAAGGTCAAAATGCTTGAGGGTAGTATATGAGCCTGTCCATCCGATACAAATCCGATCAACAGGCTTATGTGTTTTTAAATCAATATTATCTGTATCCAGGGTTGTCGGGACTATTTTCACATTATTGGCGTATTGTTCTGCATACTTAGCCAGATAATTATTTCCGACAAAAGCCATATCGGTAAGCCCAAGGATTTCGGCAGTTTTTGACGGGCGTTTCAGCCATCTCAGGTTTTTATTTCCTTCCGAAACGTCCATCAGCCATATGGCGTCATCAAAATCCAGGATTATTTTTGCCCCGCTTTTTTTGAACCTTTTTTCAAAGAAAATGCTTCCAAACATCACGGCTTCCCTGTAAATAAAGATGATATCAAAGTCTTTTGCCCTCTTTAAGTCTCTGTAACGGAGAAAGATACTTTTTAATAAAATTATAAATTTCTGAAAATAGTTCCCGGTACTATAAAAATTTTTATCGTCCTGTTCATTAAGAAGATATGAAAATTCGTACGAAAAGCCTTTTTCCTTTATATAAGCGAGATATTGTTCAACCCGGAACCGCTGCCCCGGCGACCGTCCCGGCCGATGAGCAACAATAAACAATATTTTTTTCAAAACTATTTTCTTTTTGAAACGGTTTTCAGTATCGAATCCATGATAAACATTCCATCGGTATTTGAAAGCTCAATGTCGCATGCGCGCTCAGGGTGAGGCATCATGCCAAAAACATTCCTCCGGGCATTGCATATGCCGGCGATATTATCAATAGTACCATTGGGATTGGTTTCCTCATTGATATTTCCTGCAACATCGCAGTATTTAAAAAGAATCTGATCGTTGTCGTACAGCTCTTTTATTGTCTTTTTATCGGCATAATAACGCCCTTCGGCATGAGCCACGGGAATTTTTAAAATGCTTTTGGGATCAATATATTTAACAGGAGCCGCTTTTTTTGATACCGGCTTTATAAAAACGTTCTTACATATGAATTTCTGGTTGTTGTTATGCAATAAAGCCCCGGGCAATAATTTTGCTTCGCAGAGTATTTGAAAACCATTGCAAATCCCCATCAGATATCCACCATTATTGGCATAATCAATCACTTTTTCCATAATAGGCGAAAAGCGGGCAATTGCCCCTGACCGGAGATAATCGCCATATGAGAAGCCGCCCGGCAGAAAAATAAAATCACACTTCTGTAAATCCTTGTCTTTGTGCCACAAGGCCACAACATCTTGTTTTAAAATCTTTTTTAAAACGTATAAGAGATCATGATCGCAGTTTGAGCCCGGAAAAATTACAACGCCGAATTTCATATTATTATCATTAGTTAAGCAAAGATATATGCTTTCATCAAATTACAGGAACAGTTATTAAACAATTTTTCAGTTTATTTTAAAAGCAAGCAAACCATTTTGCCGTATTTCATCCAACTCAATGCCGTTAAACACTTTTTCCCTGTATAAATTCAGGAATTCTTCACTAACGGATTGATTAAAGACCATAAGATCATCGGTATTGACGGTGACTTTAATGCCATAATCATACAATTTCCGAATCGGATGTTTTTCAATGGATGCCGCCCTACACAACATCACATTACTTGTAGGACAAATATTAAGAACGATTTTATTCTCCGCCAGCCACTTCATAACTTCTTCTGATCCGGCAGCTGAAATACCGTGCTGTACCTGATCCAATTCAAGAAATTCAACAGATTTTCTTACAAATTCTGCACTTCCGTATTCACCGGCGTGGGCAGTTAAAACCATCCCGTTTTGTTTGGCTTTCCGGTATAAGGGAATAAAACTTCTAATGTCACCAAAAAGTTCATCTCCATATAAATCAATTGATTTAAAATATCCTGTGTCAAGAAGCGTCTCTGCTTCGTAGAGCAGTTGTTTTAAATCATGTTTCCGATCAAGTCCCAGTTGCGGAATAAAAAATATTCCCGGAGCTACTTGCTGATGTGCCCTTTTTACCAATTCTGTAATTCCTTCACCTGCCTGACCGGTAACTTTGTAAAAACGTGAGTCTACGCTGATCTGTAAAACTTTTATTCCGTCAATACCGGCCTGCCTGAATGTGGAAGTCAGGGTATATTCAAAAAAATCTCTTTTTTTCAAATATTCGTCAAAAGTATTGTCGAGGTACTGTTCAAAATCGGCAAAAGCCGGCATCCTTTCGGGTGGTCTGATTAATCCGGTTCCGCACCATTTTTCAAACTCAGTCATACGGCTACCCAGGACAGCATGATTATGAAGATCGCTTTTAGGTATTCCGGCAATTCTATTCACATCACCAGATTCAAGAGCTTCCTGAAATTCAAAAGTTGTCATGACATTATGTTCAACAATCCTTAATTGATTTTAACTGATATTAATACTGAACGCGCATAAAATGAACATCAAAAGTAACATAAGTATCTATTAAAGGGATATTAAATAATAAATAAAACGGATTTTATGGCAGGTCGAAACATACATAAACTGCATATCTATCAATGAGTTTACAAACGTTTACAATAAAAATGCCTATGGCACACGAGCCAGGCTTTGTTGCTTGTGCGAGCATGTCTGAATGCAGGCAACTTCGATATAGAACGGCGGGCAGGTAATAAAAATTCAAGGTCTATTGAAGAAAAAAAAACCACTCCGTGTGGAGTGGTCATCCTATGAAAGAAACAGCATACTATTGCTGCGCAACGAATTAGAATTTAAATTCAAAAAGAAGTACTATCGCGAAAATCATAAGCATCCAGGCAGCAAAAATAAGCCAGAGAATGTATGTTTTTGTTGTTTTCATGGCTTTGATATTTTGGGGTTGCATTGCTATTAATTTATGAAATGTAATATAAAAGTAAGATGAGAGCCCTGCAACAGACGGCACATTCTGTTAACGGTTGACTTTTATAAGTTAACGGTCGTTTTTGAATGTTTTTGTGAATTGTTATTATTAACCATCATTAGTTTGATGGCTAAAAATAAAGAAAACAGCCCACTAAACAAACAATGTCCTGCCTGAAAAATATGTTTGAACTTTTTTGTTTGTCCAGACACAAAAAATGCCCCGAAAAACGAGGCATTTTCTTTTAGAAAGTGAAGAATTTTTAATCCTTGTAAAATTTCAGGGTTTTTTCTCCCCGTACAGTAGTGATCTTTATGAAATAAATTCCGCTCAACAAATAACTTACATCAATGTTTTTCTGTAAATCCGGGCTTGTGGCATATATAACCTGCCTATTAATATTCTGTCCTAACAGGTTAAAAATATCTGTTTGAATTTCCGGGGTACCCATCCCTTTAATATTGATTGTCAAAATATTGCTGACAGGATTGGGAGAAATTGTAATTAAAGAAGATTCTGTTTCAGATATTCCTGAGCAATCAATAACATTTGCCACCACGGCCGTCCTGTTGCTGATGCAATCTTTTTCTTTAACTACCCAATCATAGAAGTAAAAATAATACGGATACGTTACCGGTGATCCGGCGCTGCTGCGTATCACAGACAACAGGCTTCCACAGTTTACCGGATAGGATACCCCGGCGGTATTCCGGTACCATCCCGGTGCGGAAGGACCAACCAGACGCAGGCCTGTATCAACGGGAACATTAAAATTCAGCGTAACCGTATTGATACCTGCTGTTAAATTTACTGTTGCTGAGGCCAGCGTGGTTCCAGACGAATTCTGCAACGAGATTACTTTCCCCGTCTGGGCTGCATTGGCATATATTTTAACCGTTTGCAATACAAGAGGGACATTGCAATTAAAAACTTCATAATTTACGGTTGCCTGTGTAAACATTCCGCCGCCGCCAACACTATCCGTTTTTCCGCAATGTGTTATTGCTCCGGTAGTATTATCTTCGGCATAATAGGTTGTTGTGCTGGCCAGAACAGGCGTTGTATAGGTATTTCCGCTATAAAGCGGGCTTGTGCTTGCCGTTGAACTGTACCATTTTATTGTTCCGTTTCCTGTAGCACCAAGCACTGCAACTGAAGGGTTACACACTGTAGTATCATTTCCAACCGGACCTGCGGGCTTGTTTACGATGATATAATCCGTTTTTACCAGGGAATTTGAGCCATGTGTATTGGTAGCCTGTAATGTTACAGTGTATGTGCCGTTAAAAAGATAGGTATGTGCCGGATTTTGAGCCGTTGAAGTTCCTCCGTCACCAAAGCTCCACTGCCAGCTTGTGGGAGAATTTGTCGATTGATCTGTAAATGTAATATTCCCTGAGCAACTTAGGGAATCATTTGCTTTGAATTTTACTACAGGAGCAACATTTGGATTGGGATCGTATCCGTCCAGGACTGTCACGCCTGTACTGCCCGGGTCAAGCCAGTTGCTCAGACGGGTTGTGTTTGTTCCGCCGCCTGTCCATGAGGCGCCAAATTTTCCATACCAGTCGGAAGAAGTATTTCCGCAGGAGGCATAACCTCCATGTAATTGCCCTATGATCCGATGGTTATTATCATATAAAGGAGACCCCGACGAACCGCCTTCGGTTGTTGTTCCGTCGCTCCAGCTGGTAATTCGCCAATGGCTTCCGTCGCCGGGAACAGAATTGCTCAGGTAGGTAGTACTTGTAGCCCCCAGTGTTGAATAGCTGAATTTTTTGATATCGGCGGAAGGATGATGTATTCCATATACTGTTCCCGTAACAGAATTATCCACGGTGCGGTTCCAACCCGAATAATAAACATTACAGGCTGTCGGTGGTGTACTGTTTATCTGAACAAGGCAAAAATCCGATGTTGAATTTTTGGCTTTCAGGGCGCCACCTGATACAGTATTCGCGGTTGGGGCTGAACCAGGATTGGTGCATGTTGCGCTTTGATAATTAAACCAGAACACCCATGTCGATGGACTGCTATAACAATGGTTAGCGGTTAAAACATAGGGTGTGCCATCATTATTTGTGTTGTTAATCATTGCTCCTGTACAAAATCCTGACCCGCCGACAACCAGCATGCAAACAGAGCGTATCTGATCGGCCCAGCCTGCAGCCTGTGTACAGGCTACATTAAGATTGCAACTTCCGGCATCGCCAAACTCCTTTAAAAACTCTTTTATACCCCGGTATCCGTGAGTAACCCTCGAAATGTTCAATTCACCAGCAAAGGCGGCATTTGCGGGCTCATAATATTCTATATTAACAGCATCACCTTTTACAAGCGTGGTTGCAAAAGCCCTGTCATCCTGGTTGTTGTAATCAGTAAAAGCTCCTATTACATCGGAATGATCATCATTGTATATAAAAAGCTTTGCTCCAGGGGGCAAATGATAGTTGTCAAAGGTCAGGTTGATCGTTTGTGCATCCTTTGAATAAATTCTGAGACGCCAAAGCTTATCACCGTTGGGTAAAACTTCATTTATCCCGCTGTTCGCAGGATTTAAAATCACATCAAGATTTTGCCCGAAACGCCAGGGAATATCTTTTACCTTGTCGACAATCAAATCTTCCTGTTTTAAGGCTTCAACATCAACAAATGGCATCACAGCTGTTGGCACATTGGAAATTAATTTTGATGAATAGCCGGCATCAAAACTCAGAGGGCTACCGCCCTGGCTTACCTGGGCGTTGCCTTTTCCGGCAATGGCTAAAATAAGCCCCAGACATACTATCGTCAAGAAACTTTTTTTCATTTTTTTAGTAGTTGTTTTTTGCAAATTTATGACTAATTTTTGTTTTTTCATCATAAACGAATATCAAATGGCCCGGCTTTGTCAAAATACCCTATTTTTGTAAAAAAAATTTACATGAGGAGTAAAATCAGGGTGCGTTTTGCCCCCAGCCCAACAGGGCCTTTGCATATAGGAGGTGTACGTACAGCCTTATATAATTTCCTTTTTGCAAAACAGCATGGAGGTGATATGATACTGCGCATTGAAGATACAGATCAGGTTCGTTTGGTCAAAGGCGCTGAGGATTATATAGTTGAATCATTAAACTGGTGTGGAATAAAATACAACGAAGGCGTTGGCATTGGAGGCCCTCATGCACCCTACCGGCAATCTGAACGCAAAACAATATATAAGCAATATGCATTAAACTTAATTGACAGTGGTTTTGCTTATTATGCCTTTGATACTGCTGAAGAACTGGATAATCTGAGGAAAAAATCCGAAGCCGAGAAGAAGACGTTCCAATACGATCAGAAAAACCGTTTACAACTTAATAATTCGCTGACTATTTTCGACTCAAAAACCAAAGAACTCATTGAATCGGGTTCCCCTTATGTCATAAGGCTCAAAATTCCTGAAAATGAAAAAATTATTATAAACGATCTAATCAGGGGTGAAGTAATTTTTGACTCAACCCTGCTTGACGATAAAGTGATTTTTAAATCAGACGGATTGCCTACCTATCATCTTGCCAACGTGGTGGATGACTATTTGATGGAAATCTCCCATGTGATCCGCGGCGAAGAATGGCTTCCCTCCGCGCCTTTGCATATTTTACTTTACCGTTACCTGGGATGGGAAAATGAAATGCCCCAATTTGCCCACCTGCCACTTTTATTAAAACCCGACGGTAATGGCAAGCTTAGCAAACGCGACGGCGACCGGCTGGGATTTCCTGTTTTCCCGCTGAGATGGACGGATCCTTCTTCCGGGGAAGTTTCATCAGGATACAGGGAGTCGGGATATATTCCACAGGCGTTTATTAATATGCTGGCATTACTGGGTTGGAATCCCGGAACTGAAAAAGAAATTTTTTCCATGGAGGAACTTGTTGAATCATTTTCTTTGGACCGGGTAGGCAAATCCGGATCAAAGTTCAGCCCCGAAAAAGCCAAATGGTTCAATCATCAGTACATGCAAATGAAAACGGACACCGAGCTTGCCGGGATATTTATGCCTGTGTTGGAATCAAAAAATATTCAGGCCACACCTGATTTTGTTGCTAAAATATGTGCACTGGTAAAAGAGAGGATAACCTTTGCACACGAACTTTGGGAACAGTCGTCATATTTTTTCGTTGCCCCGGCCGAATATGACCCCAAATCGGTAAAAGACCGTTGGAAAAACGATTCACCGGCGATCATGACCGAGTTGAAGAAGATTATAAGTGATTCTGAATCTTTAGTTGCCGAAGCCCTGAAAAAAATCGTGATGGACTATATTGCCGAAAAGCAATATCATTTGGGACAAGTGATGAATGCCTTGCGGCTGCTGCTGGTCGGAGCGTCAAAAGGCCCCGACTTATTCGTGATCATAGAATTAATCGGGAAAGAAGAAACTGTTTCCAGGATTGAAAACGGCATCAAGCGGTTAAGCGCTATATGAGCATTCAGGACAACTGGCTGGCACGGACTGAGCTCCTGATCGGAAATGCAAATGTTGAAAAGCTCCGCAATGCCCATGTTCTTGTGATCGGGCTTGGCGGCGTCGGAGCCGCGGCAGCCGAAATGCTTTGCCGGGCAGGGATAGGGACTTTGACCATCGCAGATTCTGACATTATTCAGCCCAGCAACCGCAACAGGCAAATCATAGCGCTGAAAAGCACCGAAGGACAGAAAAAGACCGAAGTCCTTGCCGGACGCTTGCGGGATATTAACCCGGACATCAAGCTCATCACGGTTGACAAATACCTGAAAGAAGATCCTATGATTGAACTTTTGAGCAAAGGGTATGATTACGTGGTTGACGCCATAGACACCCTGTCGCCAAAAGCTTATATGCTGCTGAACGCTGTACAATTAAACCTCAACGTTGTCAGTTCCATGGGTTCCGGCGCCAAGCTTGATCCTTCGAAAATTTGTGTAGCCGATATTTCAGAAACGCATACCTGCACCTTTGCTTTCGACATCAGGAAGCGGCTGCGGCGGCTCGGCATATCAACAGGTTTTAAAGCCGTATTCTCAACGGAACAGCCTATTAAAGAATCCGTTATTTTTCATGATTCACCCAACAATAAAAAATCGCTTGCCGGAACGATTTCATATATGCCGGTGATGTTTGGCTGTTACTGTGCCGCGGTGGTGATAAGGGATTTGATTGGTGTTTAAAGTAGCTGTTGGGAGATAACTTTCTTTTTAATATTAAAGTATTGGGTTATTTGGTAGCGTTGAAAACGGGTGCATACCAATGTATTGGCTATTTGCACGCGTTACAAACGCGCGCGTGCAAGGATATTGGCTATTTTGGTGAGTAAAGAAAAACATTTCTATATAAAAACACAATGGGGAACAAACTGGTCTTGTTTGTTCCCCATTCATTTTGCGGAAGCCGTAGCTGCCGGTCAATGCCAGGTTACCGTTAGGACGCCTGCGCCTTTCGGCGCCGGTTACCTTCACGTTCGTACCAGATTACCAGAGGCACCGCACACTCACCAGCTAAGGTGTTTCCTGCAGGCAAAAGACCCACATGGATCAAAAGCGCGGAAAACGTATACATGTCAACTCCGGCAACATGACACAAACTGTAAAAGAACTTGCCCGGTTGAGCCAGCGTATTATTGCTCACCTGGTAAAACAAAAATAACTTACCAAAATGCCGATGTCAAGTATTCTTAAAAAATAAGTTATGAACAGTTTATGAACAGGTTTTATGAACAATTGTTGATAAGTTTGCTGTTTAAACAGACCCGGTATCCTTCTATGAAATGCCCATTACCCTATAACACCAGCCGTACCAACCCATTAAAACCTTAAAACCTGGCACAAAACTCAACAGTAAATTTATCCTGCCGTTCATCAAGGGTATGATAAAAATATTTTTCATAATTAAACCGGATGGTTGCAAAAGACAGTTTGTGAAATCCCAGCGTCAGGCCAAAGGTCAACCGCTGAGGCTCATAAATACCTTTTTTCATATTTCCCGAATAAAAGTCATACCGGATGGCGGGAGACACCGTCCTTATCATTCCTTTTTTCAGCTGAAAATTATAAAGCGCATAGGCAAACATACTGCTTTGGGTATAGGAGCAAGCTGTATCTACAATGGTTTTCTGGGCATATTCGGTATTAAAAACAAAGCCTTTGTTTTCGTACCTGAGACCATAATCCTGCATTTCGGTTTTTTTCCGGCTGATTATACCTTTTAAATAGTTGGCCTGTATGGTCAAGCCCTTAAACGGCCCGACCACCACCCTGCCTCCTCCGGCATATTGCGTGGTCCATTCGGGATTGTTCACCCCTGTACCGTTTATCACAATTGCCGAAACCGAAAACGGTATTTTCCCTTCAAACTCATAAGATATTTTTGCTCCAATATCCCTTAAATCCTTGCAGATCCGTTTGTCGATAAACGGGCGGTTGGCAAATTCAAATTTTGACGGATTCAGTAAATATTCCGTGCTGAAAGGCGCTTTCATCTGCCCTAATGATATGGTAAGGTTCTTTACCGGAATAAAACTGGCATAAACATCAAGCATTTTTATCTGCCCTTCGTCGCAAAAATCTATTTCGAATTTATAACCGAAATATTTTCCCACATTTCCCGACATGCCAAAACGCGCGTTGCGCACGTCAAAGCGGCCTTTGCCATCACTTGTATTCTGCTCATACTTTGCCCTGATCACACCGGTAACAGACGGCAGCCATTTTTTCAACATGGCTGCCGTATCTGTCTGTGCTATTGATATCTTGCTTAAAGATACCGTACAAATAACAAAAATCACTGTCAGGATTCTTTTCATTATGAGAATTTTAGCACAAAAAAATTAATTATTTATCACATCCTGATGCACGGATACTAAACTTAATGCTTTCTTAATATTAGCTTTACTATTTCTTAATCCATCCGGCCATTTGTGTATCTTTTCACCGCCGGCAGTTAAAACGTGAGGGAAGAACTTCCGAATAGTGCAACTATATTGATTTTTTTATACCTTTGCACGTTTTTTAAAATACTGTTTTTAAAGCTATGGAACAAAAATACAAAGAGTACAAGCAGCTGAGTCTCACCCAAATTTCTGCCGAAATAACGGAATACTGGAAACAACATGATATTTTTCAGAAAAGCATTGATATCCGCAAAGGACATAAACCTTTTGTTTTTTATGAAGGCCCGCCCTCGGCCAACGGCCAGCCGGGAATACATCACGTGATGGCGCGTTCCATCAAGGATATTTTCTGCCGCTACAAAACACTGAAAGGCTGTTATGTTGAGCGCAAAGCCGGGTGGGACACCCATGGACTTCCTATTGAAATCGCCGTTGAAAAAACACTGGGCATCACCAAAGAAGATATCGGAAAATCCATCACCGTAGAGGATTATAACCGCCAGTGCCGTAAGGAAGTGATGAAATACAAGGATCAGTGGGACGACCTTACCGTACAAATGGGTTATTGGGTCAATCTTGATAATCCTTATATCACTTTCGACAATAAATATATTGAAACCGTCTGGTATTTGCTTAGCAAATTATATGAAAAAGGATTGTTGTATAAAGGCTATACGATACAACCTTATTCTCCGGCAGCAGGAACAGGATTAAGTTCCCATGAACTCAACCTTCCCGGTTGTTATAAAAACGTAAAAGACAATACCGTAGTAGCTCAGTTCAAGGTTGTCCTCAACGATCATCCGCTGGTGAACGACTTACAGAAAAGCCCTCACGGAGAGCTGTTTATCCTGGCCTGGACGACAACACCCTGGACACTTCCTTCCAATACAGCCCTTGCCGTGGGCGCCGATATCGATTATATTGCTGTTGAAACATTCAACCAGTATACACACCTTCCTGTTACTGTCATACTCGCAAAAGACTTGAAAAACAATTATTTTCCGGAAAAGAATGCCGATCTTGTTTTCGAAAACTATAAACCCGAAGACAAGAACATCCCCTATCGGATCATTGCGGAATTCAAGGGAAAACAAATGAGCGGCATACGTTACGAACAGCTATTGCCTTATGCACAGCCCCAAGATGGCGATGCCTTTAAAGTTGTTTTAGGCGACTTTGTCACTACCGAAGACGGAACCGGCATTGTTCATATTGCGCCGAGCTTCGGCGCCGATGACTTTCGCACAGCAAAACAGCATGGGCTCGGATCACTGACCCTGGTCGACAAACAGGGAAGGTTTACCAGTGAGATGGGGGAATTTGCCGGGCGTTATGTTAAGCAGGAGTACGAAACCAATGTCGATAAGCAATCCGAAACCAATGTCGACGTGGAGATCATCATCAAGATGAAAAAAGAAAACCGCGCCTTCAAATCCGAAAAGTACGAACACTCTTACCCGCATTGCTGGCGAACCGATAAGCCCATACTTTACTACCCGCTTGATTCGTGGTTTATCAAGACTACAGCCTGCAAAGACAGGATGATAGAACTGAACAAAACCATCAACTGGAAGCCCGAAAGCACGGGGACCGGGCGTTTTGGCAACTGGCTCGAAAATCTTGTCGACTGGAACCTCTCGCGTTCGCGCTACTGGGGTGTTCCACTGCCCATATGGGCAACCGAAGACAGGTCGGAAATGCTGTGCATCGGCTCTGTGGAACAGTTGAAAAAAGAAATAGAAAAATCGGTGAAAAAAGGTTTCATGAAAACAAATCCCTACACGGATTTTGAGCCTGGAAATTTCACGGAAAAAAATTATAACACCGTCGACCTTCACCGTCCTTATGTAGACGATATCGTTTTGTGTTCCGCTACCGGAAAGAAAATGTTCCGCGAGCACGACCTTATAGATGTGTGGTTTGATTCGGGATCCATGCCTTATGCACAATGCCATTATCCCTTTGAGAACATGGATTTTTTCAAATCCAACTTCCCGTCCGACTTTATTGCCGAGGGTGTGGACCAGACCCGCGGATGGTTTTTTACCCTGCATGCCATCGCCACCATGCTTTTCGACTCTGTAGCATATAAAAATGTGGTTTCCAATGGCCTGGTGCTCGACAAGAACGGCAACAAAATGTCTAAACGCCTGGGTAATGCCGTTGACCCTTTTGAGACCATCGCAAAATACGGCCCCGATGCTACACGCTGGTATATGATTACCAACTCACAGCCTTGGGACAACCTGAAATTTGATTCGGAAGGCATAGGAGAAGTCCAGAGGAAGTTTTTCGGAACTCTTTATAATACATACGCCTTTTTTGCCTTGTATGCCAACATTGACGGTTTCACGTTTAAGGAAGCTGAAATCCCCGTTGGCCGGCGTCCTGAAATTGACCGCTGGATACTTTCGGAGCTGAACACGCTGATCATGCAGGTGGACGAATGTTTTGCCGATTATGAGCCTACCCGTGCCGGCCGCCTGATACAGGATTTCGTCGACGGCTACCTCAGCAACTGGTATGTACGCCTTTGCAGGCGTCGTTTCTGGAAAGGCGAGTATTCTGAAGATAAAATCGCAGCCTACCAGACACTTTACACCTGCCTCGAAACACTGGCAAAGCTATCTTCACCCATAGCGCCATTCTTTGCTGATAAGCTTTTCCTCGACCTGAACTCGGTTACCGGCCTGTCTGGGGCACAATCGGTTCATCTCACCGACTTTCCTGCAGCAAACGAAAAAAATATCGATAAAGATCTGGAAGAGAGAATGCAGCTGGCACAGAAAATATCTTCGATGATATTGTCGCTCCGCAAAAAGCACAACCTGCGCGTCCGCCAGCCCCTGAATAAAATCATGATCCCCCTGGCCGATCAAAAAATGAAAATGCAGATCGAAGCGGTAAGGAATCTCATCCTCTCTGAAGTAAACGTCAAGGAAATCGAATACATAGAAGGTTCGACCAACATACTGGTTAAAAAGATAAAACCCGATTTCAAAGCCTGCGGCCCGAAATTCGGCAAGATGATGAAACAGGTGGCGGCTGCCATTACCGGATTGTCGCAGGAGCAAATCTATGATTTTGAGAAAAATAAAAAGTATAGTATTTCGGTTGACGGTTCCTGTATTGACCTCGAACTTACTGATGTGGAAATAATTACCGAAGATATCCCGGGATGGGTGGTTGCCGTTGCCGACAATATCACTGTGGCTCTTGACATTACCTTAAATGATAACCTCATCGAAGAAGGCGTGGCCCGCGAATTCATCAACAGGATCCAAAATTTAAGGAAAGATATGGGATTTGAGGTTACCGATAAAATTTCCCTCGAGGTGGAACAACATGCAAATTTATCCAATGCCGTTGAAAATAATTTTTCATATATTTGCAACGAAATTCTGGCTGAATCAATAAATTTCGTCGAGAATATTTCCGGTAAAAAACACAACATAGAACTTACAGATGAAATAAATACGTTTGTTTCTTTAACCAAAGCTTAATTGTTAAAAATATAATCCATTAATAAAAATTATCATGCAAAAAAAGGTTACAAAAGCTGTTGTGAAAAAGGCAAAAGCCACTCCTAAAAAGAACGTGGCTGTAAAAAAAGCCGCTCCAAAAAAAGAAACAACGCCAAAGAAAGCTGTTAAAAAGGCTGCCGTAAAAAAAGTTGCCCCGAAAAGCGTAAAAGTTGCCCCGAAAATTGTAAAAGCTACACCAAAAAGTGTAAAAGCTACACCAAAAAAGAAAGTGGCAGCAGCAAAAACAGTAACAAAAAAAGTTGTAACCCCTAAAAAAGCTGTTGCGAAGAAAGTTAACACTATGCCGAAAAAGAAAGTTGAAGTAAAGAAAACCGTTGCCAAAAAAGTTGCAGCCCCCAAAAAGGCCGTAAAAAAAGCTGAAGTTAAGAAAGCTGTTGTAAAAACGGCCAAGCCGGCACCAAAGAAAAAGACAGAAGTGAAAAAGGTTGCTCCAAAGAAAGAAATAAAATCCAAGAAAATCACAAAACCTGTTCAGGCTAAAAAAGTTGTTGAAGTAAAAAAGCCCGCGCCGGTAAAAAAGGAGATACCAACCAAGGCCGCTCCCAAAAAAGAGGTAAAGAAACCCGTTGTAAAGATCGTTGAAGAAGCTGAAATCATCATACCTACCGAAAAAACTGATGCACTGGGCAAAAACAGGTACTCCGATGAAGAATTGCAGGAATTCAAGGAGATCATCCTGAAAAAGCTGGAAGAAGCAAAACGCGACCTCGAAATTCTCACCGAAGCCTATTCAAACAGCGCCGGGCAGGATATCAACGACACTTCCCCTACTTTCAAGATTCTTGAAGAAGGTTCGCAGGTGCTCTCGAAAGAAGAAAACAGCCAGCTGGCCATGCGCCAGACCAAGTTCATCAAGAACCTGGAGAATGCCCTGATTCGTATTGAAAACAAATCCTACGGAATTTGCCGGGTTACCGGGAAACTTATATCCAAAGAACGCCTGAGAATTGTTCCTCATGCCACCATGAGTGTTGAGGCCAAGCTTCAGCAAAACAAACAGAGGTGACCCTGACGGATACAAAAAAGAGGCTGCTGGTATCGGCATCTGTCGTATTTATCATACTCCTGATCGACCAGATTATCAAAATCTGGGTAAAAACACATTTTTACCTGGGGGAATCATACCATGTTTTTGGTTCGGACTGGTTTCAGATACACTATATTGAAAATTACGGCATGGCCTTCGGCATGGAATTAGCCGGCAGTTATGGCAAAATACTCCTCAGCCTGTTCCGCATCTTTGCTATCTGCGCTATTGCCTATTACATCGTTTACCTGGCCAAGAGAAAGGCAGGAATATTTCTGATCATCACCATCTCCCTCATCTTTGCCGGGGCTATCGGCAACATCGTCGACAGCGCCTTTTACGGGCTCATTTTCAGCGACAGCACACCTTTCGACAAAGCGGTCCTGTTCCCTGCCGGAGGCGGTTATTCAACATTTCTGCATGGGAAGGTGGTCGATATGATTTTTTTTCCCCTTTTCACCGTGCAGCTGCCCTCATGGCTCCCATTCTGGGGCGGACAGCCGTTCACTTTCTTTGACGCCATTTTTAACATCGCAGACGCCACCATCACCACAGGGGTACTCACTCTTATTCTTTTCCAGAAAAAACTCTTTAAAACGCAGCAAAAGGCCATCAGCGCCGAAACGGATACTCAGCAACCACAGGGCAAATAAAGGTCATCGCGCGGGTTGATCAGCATGACCGGCAATTTATATTTATTGTCAATGATCTTTTTTTCTTTAAGACCGAACAAAAGGTCGTCGACGGCTACTTCTTTGGTCGCCATAATAACCACCATATCTCCTTTGTTGTACCAGGCATAATCAACGGCATATTTATCAATATCGCACTTTATATCTGCCTCATTGACCATTTGGTAATTTACATCAAGATTTGCATAGAGTTTTATAACAAGCGCCATATTGCTGCGCAGGGAGGCGGCAAAATAAGAATCTTTGTAATTTCGGGTGAGTATGGTGACTTTTGTTTTATTCAGGGCGCTTATATGCCCCGCCCAGGCCGACTTTTCTTTCGACTCCCGGTTAAAGTCCAACGGCAGGACCATACCTCCGAAAAACCCCTTGCGCGGCATTTCATCATGCACCACGATGACCGGCACGCGTAAATTCCGGTAATCCGTTACTATGGCGCCGGGGCTAAAATAATTATACGGGCTCTTCTGCGAATTCAGGCCGGCAATGACGGCAATAGCATTTATCCGCTCGTATATTTTATTAATCACCTGGTTGACACCATCTTTGAAAACATACACATTAACGGCAACATTGTAACTGCTAATAATATCATTGGCTATGGCAACAAGTTTATTTTTTACGGCGCTTTCGGCTTCGTTTTCATTGGCATACAGGCCGAGGTTCTTTTTATTCAATGCATGAAAAACTGTGATCTCACATTTGAACAGCGATGCCAGTTCCACGGCACAGAGCAGCGCATTGGCGGCGGCCTTTGAGAAATCGTACGGTACGAGGACCTGTTGTTTGACGGCTTGTTGTTCCATAGTTGTATGAGGGGCAAAGATAGTTGTTTTGGGGATATGTTGGAGGGGGCGGTGGCTATCGTAAAGGGGGTTAAGTGAAGAAGCCGCCTTGTGCTAAGGGTTAATAGAAGCCGGTTACATAAAATTTTTTACACTCTCGTTACATGAAGGCCGGAAGGTCTTTCATTTGAGTCGTTAAGGATCGCATTGAACCCAGCGAGCTTATCATAAGAGCCGAAAGGGCTTTCATGCGCTTCGTCAACCCTTACATGAAGGTCGGAAGGGCATGTATTTGAGTCGGTAAGGATCGCATTGATCCCGGCTGCCTTATCAAAAGACCCGAATAGGCTTTCATTCGCTTCGTCAACTGTTACATAGGGGTCGGAAGGGCTTTCATTTGAGTCGTTAAGGATCGCATTGAACCCGGCAAACTTATCATAAGACCCGGAAGGTCTTTCATTCGATTCGTCAACCGTTACATAGGGGTCGAAAGGGCATGTATTTGAGTCGTTAAGGATCGCATTAAACACGGCAAGCTTATCATAAGAGCCGAAAGGGCTTTCATAAGCTTCGTCAACCATTACAGGGGGCAGATTAGGCCGGAAGATAAATGAAAGGATCAGGGCTTTAAAATAATTTACCTTGTATTTCTTTTTTTGGATAGAAGATTCCAATTATCACAAATGGATTATTTGCCCTTCTTCTATGCCATTCCTTTGTTGTCCCAAGGAACAAGTACAAATCTTTGTTTTTGATAAAATTATCCTCATACTGTTCCCTTACTTTTTTTAATGCTATGCTTTCGTTTCCATCAGCACTCTTTAGGCAATTCCAATATAATGCACCAATTTCCCAATCTTCTATCATCAGTTTGCTTTCTACACCTGTATCATCTATGAAACGATAAAAAAACTTGTATGGTAATTTGGGAATCAGTGTTTCAATAGGTTTTACGGTTTCAAACAGATTGCCCTGTTTTCGTAATTCTTGCCATTCATCCTTCCAATCACGATCATCTTCCTCAATCTCCAATCCCAATATTTTTGATGGTTTGAAAGTGGCCAAAGAAATATTTTTGGGGTCTTTTGAATCATTAAGCAAATGAGCCTTGTTAGTATATACTTTGTTAAGGCAATAGTCTTTTCTGCTCGCCCAATTTCCATTGGTATTTATTGTTTCGCCAATAATAATATCCTTAAAATCATAATTTGCCGGAGAATGGCTTTCAGGACGAAAATCATCTTCACGCTTGTTCAGATCAAGTTCAATCCATGTGTATTTTACATTATATACTTTGCCTGAACCTTTTAAATCAATCAAAAAGCTTAAAGGTACAGGATAAATCCTGATCCAATCACCGTTTTCGAGTATACCGGCTGTACAAACAAGTTCATCATAGCTTCTTGACGGCAAAGGATATGTGGTAACGGTTATTAGAACTTTTTTTCGCGCCATCAAATATGTTTTATTTCATAGGAAAAGTCTTTCAGGCCCCCAATGGATTCTGCCAGATGTTTTCTGTGGCATTGATGTATATTGGCCTCGAAACAAGTCAAAGCCAGCCTATTTTTATGCACAAGAAGGTTTAATATTTCCATTTGCTTTGTTATTTCATTTTTTAAGATGTTTGTCTTGTAAAAAGTAAATAGTTTATCGTAATCGGCCTGCGTATTTAACTCCTGTCGCTTGTCAGATTCTATGCCGACTTCCGGGATATGAACGTATTCAATGCCTACACCATTACAAGCATTTTTAAGCTGACTTTTACTAAAGCCGTATTTCATACTTAGCGGATTTCGGCGCACATCGCACAAAACTCTAATTCCATTTATGATAAGTTTGTTCAAATACTCTTCGAGCGACAAACCCTCGTAACCTATAGTGAATAAAACGGTTTCGGTTTTGTTTATTTTTTGTTGATCAACCCGCGCAAGTTCTTCCTTGTTCAAAACGGTTGCAGCGATAGTACTGTTTATGGCAAAATACGGATAGTTCTTATAAGTCAACTTAATAAGATCATCTTTGCTCAATCCCTTGTATTGGCTGACAATAAATTTCAGGGCGAACTGGTCCTTTGTATTTAATTCGCTTATGTAATTTGTTTGATCTGTTTTTTTCCAACTATTGCCCGATTCTTCAACCAGTTTGTATTTTGTTAAAGTCCCTAGATCGGCGTTGGCCTGAAATGAGTAACAACCATATTTGTATGGTACAAAGTGAAACGATTTTTCTGTTTGTTGACGGGAAAATAAAAACAATAACTTTTGCAGGCTCATTTTATCCAACTCACCGCCAAATGCCTGTATTAAGGCCAATAATATTTTTCTTCGGTAATACATACTGCAAAGTTATAAACTAATCATCACTTTTGTTTCATTCGTTTGATTTAGTTTTCACATTGTTGTAAACAGCTGTTTTAACGGCTTTAATTCCAGGTGTCCTAAACCGGAATAGCGGAAAAATTGGAATATACAAGTCCATTTCCGGATTATAAAATCGAATTATATAAGTTAAATATTATACTATTGGGGTGTAAATTGCATATCCGTGCCAGCAGGGGATAAAATTATTTGTACGGCAGGAGTGAAATCTTAATTTTCGGAACCTTTTCATCCCCTTTGTAACTGTAGTAAAAATCCGAAGCCCATTCATTTACATTATCGACCTTAGGGCCTAAAGTAATTTGTTTCACTCTCTTTTTTATTGACTCAAGTTCTATATATACTCTAGGTGGGATTACATCCATATCGTATTTCTTTGGGAATTCGATTCCTTTCACTACCAATCGCACTTCATTTTCGTTTTTGTAGGCATCACTTTTAAACAAAAATGCAATATTGTTCAGGCATACTTCTAAAGAAGTTTTATCCTCTGTTTTATACTTCTGTATTTTCTTTTTTAGTTCTGCCATCAAATCAGTTAATTCCTTAGATTTCTTTGAATTTAGATTTGGGATATGAAATTTTGTAGATTTATTATTTACAACATAAACGACCCGATAAAAGTGTATATCACTTTCATTGTCAAGACGGGCTTCTTTTTTTTCATCTGCGAGCAAATCCTTGACGTCTTCAATAAATTCTTGTGTATGAAGGGTGATGGAACATCCTTTGGCCTCTATACCAGCTTCTTTCCCATAAAACCGCCACATATTTAAGTCGTTATCCTTATCATGGGTAACAAAGCTACCAATAAAAGGTTTTGGTGAAAAAGTTTCAGTAATAGAACCATCTTTACGAGAAACAGAAGGTTTATATTTCAGAATTTTAAAGAACTCCTTACCTTCGGAGGGATCGTTCATAAAGTTTCCTTCGGATATTCGGAATTTACTATTCTCAATTATTAATTTTTTAAGTCTGGATAAACTTGTGTAATGAACACATTCTTCTTTTATCAATAACTTGTCCTTAATATTATTAACGGACTGCTTTATAGACCACAACTCAGGGTCTTCTATCTTCTCGCTTAGTTCTTCTATATAATATCTTGCATACTTGGCCCAAATATCATTCTCATCGGTTATAAGTTTCAGATATTTTTCAAAGTCCTGTTTTATTTCTTCCGGGTCAACATTATTTTCTTTTTTTGCTAGTCCTCTGTTATAATATGCATTTGCAAACTCTGGATTAATTTTAATAGCTTCATTATAATCATCAATCGCACCATCATAATCTTCGTTAAACACTCTTTTTATATTCCCCCTACTAATATAAGCATCAGCATAACTAATATCGATTTCTATTGCTTTAGAGTAACACTTTATTGCTTCCTTGTAGTCTTTTATAGCAAACCATGCAGCACCCATATTATAAAATGCAAGTTCATAATTTGGATTAATTTCTATGGCTTTCTTATAATCGTCAATCGCGCTATTATAATCCTCTTTATTATATAATGTGTTTCCCCTTAAAACAAATAATACGGAATCCGTCGGATTGATTTCTAAGGCTTTGTTATAATCGGTAATTGCATTATCATATTCCTTTTTATTATTCCATGTTTTTCCTCTTAATACATATAATTCAGTGTTCTTTTGTAATTCCAGTTCCTCATCTGTAAGCAACGTTAAAATTTCATCATACTTTTCTAGGTTAAAAAGTTTTTCTATATTTTCAAAAGGGTTTTTGGTGCTATTTTCCATAATACTAAAAGGTTGAAAGTAAAATCTTGAACATCTGTTTAATCAGCCTCATCAAATTGGAGATTCTTAGATAAAATATTTTTAAAAAGCAGGGATTATTATCATTAAGTCGTCATTTTCTTTTCTTTCCATCCGAGCACTGCTTTTCTGTTAAGTCTAGCAATATCACAAAAAAACTCATTAACGACTAATGGATCTCCCTTAGGATTTTCATTTGCATTTCTAACCATACACATCGTGCAAAATTCTTTATCAACACAATAAGTACATTGGGGAAAATCTTTATTGCGCAATCCTCTCAAATATTGCACTTTCTTAGAATTGTTCCAAATATCATAAAGAGACGTATCTTTTACGTTACCAACAACATAATCCTGCCAGCCTGCACATGGATACACATTTCCGTTGTCTGCTAAACAAATAGAAGAATGACAAACACTACAAACAAAATCGTCCGATGTAATATTTTTTTTCTTTTCAGCTGCCATTTCAATTTGCTCCAAATATTTTACATCATTCGTAGCTTTATAGTTAATCACTTCTTTGATTTCATTAATTGACAGGCGATTACAAAGATTTTGGGTGGTATGATTATATCTTGCTATAACAACATAATCATCTCCGACATGAATTTTATGTTTTTTCGCCCATTTTATAACATCATTAAAACTGTTTTTGTTTTGTTTCAATATTGGACAGCTTATTTGCAAAGGAATATTGTTTTCAACCATTTTCAGAATTGCATTCATGGTTTTTTCAAAACTTCCTTTCATTTGGGTTATCTCATCATGAATATTGGAATTCATCGAGTATAATGAAACTTGAACGCCTAAAAGGGGATTCATCTTCATTTCTTTGACAATTTCATCATCAAGCAATGTTAAATTACTAAGCACATTAACTGAAAAATCATATTCTCTGCATTTTTTTAAAAATTCGCAAAAGTTTTTGTGTAACATTGGTTCGCCACCACTTAATGTCAAATGCAATAATCTCATATTACTACATTGTTCTAAAACATTATAAAATAAGTCAGGTTCAATATGGCTTACCTTGTTATCATGTGGAATATAACAATGTATGCATCTCTCGTTGCACTTACTCGTAATTTCAATGTGTAAATTTGTAAGCTGAGGTTTGCCATTAAAGTATTCTTCTAAAAAATCATATGTAGATTTTTCAGGGTACATAATAGCCGAGGAAAAATCTTTACTTATTCTTTCGGGCTCTAAAGTCTTGTACGAAAATCTCGTGTCTTTTTCATCACACTCCTGCAATGTGTTGCCTGATACAATAAACCCATCCTGTTCAAGCATGCAATAAAATTCGCTGGCATCTTTCTTTATTGTTATAAAGTCAGCGTTCGCAAATTGCTTCTTTATTTTTTTTGCAAGATCATCTATTGCTTGAGGTTTTCTTCCTAATACAGATAAAAATACCGCCCCGCTTTCTGATAGAATTTTATCACCAACGTAGTTTTCATTATTATCCGTTCGTTTATATCCGAAATTCCTATTATCCGTTAAATACCCAAAGGACAAATAGTTTCTGAATATAACATTAGATTTTTGCTTGAAAAACATTTTAAGGTCTCCATAGTAATCAGGCGGCGAGTTTTAATTGTAAAGACATCGCCACCTGATCAAATTGCCCATTAACGCCCACCGGGCTTGGGTGGATTACAAGGTCTTCCACTCGGCTTACTATTGGGACGACATTCCGCCATTTGCACAGTGCTTTGTGCCAAGACTTTAGGTTTTTTGTAAAGCATATGTTCACCTCCTTTTTAAAGAATTATTACTTTAACTATTAAGAATGATGTAAAAATACAGAGCAAAAACCATTTTTCAAAGCTTTATCAAATATTTTTATATTTATTCAATTGTTATTTTAATTCCAGAACTACGTGGGGCTTAGTCTGGAATATAAACTTCATGTTGGGATTCTGCCTGCGGCGGAGCCATAGGAAACCTTAGCAATTATCGGCTGGGGTTTATCGTCCAAATATATTATTAAAAAAATCTATTGTCTGCTGCTTCCCTTGAATAATTGTTACAAGTCCACTTGCAAATGATATTAATGCCCCAATTCCTACAAAAATTTTATAAAAAAGGTTTGTCATTACTTTAAAGACCGCATTGTCTGGAATAATGCCGAACCAATTTAATACATAGAGCGGGAGACTAAAGATTTCACGAAATCCTTCTTGAAACCATACTATTGGATTCCATATTTTTTTTTGTGCATTAAAAATTGCCTCTTCCATAACACCAAGATAACGAATTAGACAATCGTCAACTGAAGTAATGTCAAATTGTGTAATCTTACCGTCCCTAAATTTAGGGATTGTATTTATAATTATTTGATAATCACTTATTGTGTAAAGTCTAAATGGAGCCACGTAGAACATAGAACCCAAATGTCCTAGGTCAGATTGGATTCTATTTACATTTTTTGTCAACCAATAGTACTTTTTACTATCAAATATTTCTTGATCATAATAATGATTTTTTGTTTCAAAATAGTTATTTGTAAATGAAACAAAATTATTTCTGTATTCTTGGGCGAAAGTATATTTGTTATTATATCTTTTCAATCGTCTGATTATTGTAGCGAAGCCAAGAACAATAACAAAAATAAATATCCCGATAATTAAAAATGTCATATTTTTTGTCTTTTGTTTTTATACCCTTGCCGCTACCGGTAAATTGTAAGTGGCGTAGCCGGTTGCGTGAGATTTTCTTTTCATGATACCATAATATTAATGTGGGTTATATGCTCTCAATTACGAACTGGTCGGCTATTACATTAACAAAATGTTGGCAACTGTTCAATAATCTTGTTTTATTTGTTTTGTGGTACATATTTTTGTGAACAAATAGCTCAATTTATTACTTTTTAATTTGTCTGAAAAGGTGTTTGTAAGGAAAGTTATCATTCTATTTACATCACTCTCATTTTTCACAATAATGTATGAAATGTCTAACAAATCAAATTCAATTCTACAGTCCTTTAACTTGTTATTATAAGAATCTCTATCTTTGATATAATCCTTCATATGGATGGAAAATTTAGCATTGTTTATTTGCTCCTTTCTGGGAATAAGGCGCCATTCACGCTCATCAAAGAACTTATAATTTTTTATAATTTCTCCTTTCCGTCTTCTTAAATCACCTGAATAATTTTTCATATAACTTCTAATCCTTAGTATATCATTTCGTTGTTCCTTTGTTAAGTTAGAATCAACTGATTTTCTTCTTTCTTCAATAAATCTCAGTAAAGTTTCTGCAATTAGGGAATCTTTATCAATATAAATCACAGGGTTTATTCCTGTTTTTCTTGCCCATACTTTCGACAAACCAATACCATAGTAGCCGTATTTTTCAAAATGTTCTTTTGATGAAGAAAGAGGTATATCACAAAATGAAAGCATAGGATGTGCAGATTTTGAAGTTCCGTCCCTAAGTTCTATCTCTTCAGCACAATATTTAATTCTAAATCCTTCTTTTATTATAGATGTTAAATATTCGAACTTAGTTGTATAATGGATTATTGACTCTGTACTTATTGCCATTTTAATATTTGTTTATTGCTAATATGGTTTCACTCTCTGTTTATTACAAATTGTTGCAAACAATTAACAATTGTATTGCTGCCCTATACTTTTATTTTTACCTTATCCCTTCTGTGGCACAACCCCATTTTCACCCCATGAAACAATACCCTTTATAGGTTAACTCTTTCATTTGTAATTTTCTTCATTTCAATCAAAAACCTATTCCTTAACATCACCCTTTCCCCACAGTAAAATTATAATATTTTTTTATTAGAATCAATATTCTTTTTAACATTTTTTACCATTTCAAAATCAAAATATATTATTTCCGGTACGATTCTTGAAAAACAGCGGTATTCTCTTCAAAAATCAGTATTAACCAAACCCACCGCCTATGTTTTAAATTATACCCATCCTGTAAAAAAGTAGCAGGGAGTATTAATTTAAAAACATACAACAATGAAAAATTTACTGGAAAGCTCAATCGATATGGTCAGGGTTGCCATCTCGGTTTGTGAAAAAAATTCCGAAGCCATCGCTTCGGTACCGGCATTAAATGATGCCTTTACACGTTTAAAAGCCAAAATGGCTGAGCTGGATACCACCATTAAAGACCAGATAGCGGTGATTAGCGGTAATACCAAAGCCAAAAAGGAAAGCAAGGCCGGCCTTGTCAATATTGCCGGCACCGTGGTTCAGGCCATCCTGGCTTACGGGCACAGCACCAATAATCTGGCTCTTGAAAAAGAAGTACATTTCAGCAATTCCACACTGTTGCGTATGGGCGACGAAGAACTCGTGCACACTGGGTATAACATTCACACCAAAGCCATTGAATACCAGGCCAGTATTGCCGGCTTTGGAGTAGATACCGCCACTATAGACAAGTTGCTTGCCGCCATTCACGACTATGAGCTTAAATGCCATGTTCCGCATGAAGCTATTGAAACCAGGAAAACCAGCACGCATAAACTCGAAGTCCTGGTTCATGAAGTAAAAGACCTGCTGAACAACGAGCTTGACCGCCTGATTCGGATTTTACCCGGCCAGTATGCCGACTTTAAAGAAACCTACCACAACGTACGTTTTATGGTCAACCATCACGGCAAATCAAAGACCGTGGAACCTCCTCCGGTACAACCTAATGCATAGGATACAGCATAACAGTTGTTAAGTTTGACATTCTAATTAATTATGAGGGCATAACTCCCGGGGCTTAAAAGCTTCGGGAGTTTTTTTGTTAAAGGGAGCGCAACTTTGAGTTGCACTCCCTTTAACACTAAGCCAACCCAAATTCTTTTATTCGTTCTTTATTTATCAAAATTTCATTACCCTCTAACTCATTAAAGGAAGAAAATTCCCATTCGCCGGGCTTGTTTACCAATCCTGCCTTTACAGGATTATTATGTATATAGCTAAAACAAATTTGAGGGTATTCTTTTTCGGGAACAGGAATGTTTATCATAGTGCCGTATGCTGAATTGAAAAAAGATGGAGTAACATTTTCGACTTTCGTAAGGCATAGTGCTTTCGTATGCAGCTTGAACAAAGAACCACTTCGGTTTTCTTGTTTGTTGATTGCTCGGGTGTATGAACGTAACATCACACCAATCGAGTCGTTGAGTGTGCCCTTTGTGATAGCTTCACTCAAAGTGAAACTATCACTTTCATGAGATTCCCCGGCAGTGAGCTCCGGAAAATTCACAAATACCATCAGATGAAAATGATTGGGCATCAGACACCAGGCCAGGATATCTGAAAAAGGGAGTATATGGGTTTTGATTTTTTCTATAAAATAAAGATAATTCTCCCTGCTGAAAAATATTTGTTGTCTGTTATTACCCTGGTTGTAAATGTGATATAATTGTTCTTTCTCGAAATTCATGTGCTTTTTTTTATACAAATTTATATAATTCGTTTTAAAATATTCCGGGTCGTTAGCGGGAGCGCAACCCAAAGTTGCGCTCCCGCTAACACGGCATTTAACCCCCTTGTTCCCTCGTTTACCGGGAATGGCCCCTTGTTTAAAGAATTGACATTTCACAGGAATATCCCCTGCTGTAAGTTTGCTCCGAAATTATTAAAGTTATTAACCAAAAAATGTAACACAATGGAAACAACAACGTATTTTTGTAACAAACACAGGCAAATGAAAAAGATCGTTTTCGGCTTACTGCTGGTTGCAGCTGGAGCATTATTGCTTTGCTTCAACTATGGAATTATTCCCATGGAATACCGGCATATTATATTTTCATGGCCCATGATCCTGGTTGCCATCGGGCTATTGCAGGTATCATCAAGAGAAAGTATCTTTACCGGAATCATCCTGATCCTGATCGGAGGTTTTTTCCTGCTCCCACGCTTGTTTTTTATGCCGCAGAATTTTATACATGATTTCTGGCCGGGACTGCTGATCATCTTTGGTATATTAATAATACTGAAACGGTCTTTTTTTCATCACGGCTTTCACGGACGCCGGTACCGTAATGTTGCGGAAATGAAAAACGATGCGGGTTTTATTGTGATGAACAACGTTTTAGGTGGCGGAAAACATGTGGTTGCCCCCGTTGAATTTAAAGGAGGAAAAATATCAAATATTTTCGGCGGGATGGAGCTTGACTTAACACAAACCACACTGGCCCCGGGAAAAAACATCCTCGAAATTGACAGTATTTTCGGTGGAATCAGCATCATCGTGCCGTCAGACTGGGTTATTAAAATTGAAGTCAGCTCTACGGTGGGCGGTTTCAGCGACAAGAGAACTGTGGTCCCCGACCCCGCTTCCGGTGCCGACCGTGAACTCATCATCAGGGGAAGTGCGATTTTTGGCGGTGGCGACATAAAATGCTAACGATCACATAAAAACATGAACCACCCCTTTTTTAGCAATATTAAACTCCTCGCTATTTATATCCTGACATGGATTGCCATCGCGGTGATCCATGTCTTTTCTTTACAGTTCTTTTTTAATCTGAGCTTTTTTCCGGCCCTGACTGACGGCTTGCTGTACAATCTTTCATTTGCCCTGTTCGGCCTTCCCGTATGGTATATCGTTTATTATTCAAAACCAGGCAAATACGCTTTTATTAACCAGTTGATTCAGCATATTTCTTCGGCTGCCATCATACTCCTGGTATGGATCAGTTGCTGTAATGCCATTCTCAAAAACATTTCCGACGATACTGCTTATATTGCTTTTCTTGAAAATAACATCGCCTGGCGCATCATCAGCGGATTATTATTTTATTCTATCCTTGTGCTGATCTATTATATCATTGTTTATTACAACGACCGCCAGGAACGGATCATGAGAGAGGCCAAACTGAACGACATCGTCAAGCAGGCCGAGCTGGACAACCTCCGCTCGCAGATCAATCCTCATTTTTTGTTCAACAGTCTGAATTCCATTAGTTCGCTGACGATTACCGATCCGGAAAAGGCTCACGAAATGATCATCAAACTCTCTGATTTTCTGCGCTATTCCATCAGCCAACCCGGTAATGTGCTGACGACATTAAAAGCCGAACTCGACAATATAAGCCGCTATATTGATATTGAAAAAACACGTTTCGGAAGTAAGCTGATATCACAGATTTCGGTCACCGAAGAATGCCACGAACTGAAAATCCCACCGATGATCCTTCAGCCACTATTTGAAAATGCGCTGAAACATGGCGTTTACGAAAGTGCTGAACCGGTCACAATAAAGACTGTATGTGCCAGAAAACAGGAATACCTGTCGATCATCATTACCAATAATTTTGATCCGGCGCCCAGGCACAGTAAGGGTGCCGGCATCGGGCTAAAAAACATCCGAGAGCGATTGAAGATACTCTATCAAAGGGAAAACCTGGTAAAAACAAAATCAGAAAATAATATTTTTGAAGTTGAACTTTTGATCCCGCAATTATGAAAATAAAGGCTATTATTGTCGAAGATGAAGAACCCGCAAGATCGCTCCTGAAAAAATTTCTTGAGCCCTTCGGCGATGTTGAACTGATCGGTGAATTCAGTGATGGCTTTACCGGGCTGAAAGCCATCAACGATCTCAAACCCGACCTTGTTTTTCTTGACATTCAAATGCCTAAACTTACAGGTTTCGAGATTCTGGAACTGGCTGAACACAGGCCTATTATCATTTTTACAACGGCCTACGATCAATATGCTATTAAAGCATTTGAAGCCAATGCCGCCGACTACCTTCTGAAACCTTTTACCCGTGAGCGTTTTGCGGAAGCCTTAAAAAAGGCAACAAGGCGCTTTAAAAACAATGAAAATGCCGATGTAAAATCTGTCCTTCAGGCGATAGATGAAAAACCCGAAATCATCAGCCGCATTGCGGTGAGGTCGGCATCAAAGATACACCTGGTGCCTGCAGAAGAAATCATATTTATTGAATCAGACGGTGATTATGTAAAGATCCACACAAAAGAAAGCAGCTTTCTGAAAGAGAAAACCATGAAGTATTTTGAGGAACATCTTGATCCCGGGCTATTTATTCGCATCCACCGCTCCTACCTCGTCAATGCCGGATTTATTCAGCGCCTTGAATATTACGACAAAGAAAACCATATCGCTATATTAAAAAACAACGAACGCCTGAAAGTCAGCGACAATGGCTATAAGTTGCTGAGAAAAGCGCTGAATTTATAAGCCGGGCCCGGAATCATTTTACCGGTCGGCATTCCCGCCTGAATAACACAACAGATACAACGGTATTAAAATAAAAAGCAGCCGGGGGTGCAGTGGCTGCTTTTATGGAACTTTTTGTGCATTGAGGCTTGAAGGGTTAAAACAAATACCTCATGCTTTTGAGGTTTACGGTAAATAGACACAAAAATGTGAATGAGGGTTGCCTGTTATGAAATTTTTTTTAAATTAAAGATGGTTAATAAAATCAACCATCAGCTTAAAAACCTCGTTGTATTTGGTTAACGGCAGCCCCGCCGCCTGATCTGTCGGGGTGTGGTATTCTTTATATTCATCCCCCAGGGTATAAATAAAAAAACTTTTTACACCGTTTTTATAAAAGTAATAGTGGTCGCTGTTGGATGTTTCGCTCCTTTCGCTTACGGTTTTAACATAATTATGCTGCTCATTCAACGATTTCAACAACTCAAAATCTTTTTTAAAAATAGTTCCATTCACCACTTTAATGCCATCGCTTCCTGTGCCCATCATATCGAGGTTCAGCATAAACTTTATGTTTTTCAGCGGAAATAAGGGATGTTCGGTATAATACTGTGAGCCTAAAAGCCCGGCTTCTTCGCCGGTAAAAAGAATAAAAGCGATAGAATATTTCGGCATATTCGCCGAATCTGAAAAATACCTTGCCAGGTCGAGTACCATGGCCGTCCCGCTGGCATTATCGTTGGCCCCGGGATAATATGTTTTATTGCCCATCATGCCAAGATGGTCAAAATGGGCGCCAATAACGATAAAAGTGTCGGCACAGGCTTTTCCGGGCAAAAAGCCGATTACATTTTCAACCGGGTATTGCTTTTCTATTTGTGCCTCTGCCTTGATTTCAACATTTTCAATTTTTGCCGGCAGGGCGCTGCGTTTTACGGTTACCACGACCTGCCGGTTTTGCTTCTGCGCCCGCGAAACACGCCACGAAACCGTATTATCTTTGATTTTCAGCAGCATCGACGCCTCTCCGAGTTTTGCATTGTTCAGATCTTTGAATCCCGTATCAATAACAAACATCCGGCCCCGGTAATCACCTGCCTGGAATTTTTTTCTTTTGCCTGCAGATTTTAATGTTTTTTCATTCAACAACAAAGAATTGGCAAATGACGTGTCAACGGTTGAAACATCAGGGTCTATGCAATAATCTGTTCCTGGCATTAATGTTTTGCCATTTATCTTTAATTCTATATCGCCCGGCAGGGTATTTATTGACAGGGTAAACGACTGAAAATAACTACCCTGAAAGGTCTTGATGTGAAACTTTTTAAGCTTACCGGCAATAAAATCCGCCGCTTTTTTCTCACCCGAATTGACATAACCACGTCCGGAAAATTCCTGAGAACAAAGCGTATCAATCATTCCCCGGACAAAGGAAATATTCTGTGAAAAACAAGTTAATGAAATAAAAAGACAGGCAGCAGTGGTGAAAAGAATTCTTTTCAAATTACAGCAATTTTCTGATAACAAGATCTTCAAGCTTCTGATAGGCTTCATCGCCGTTGTCCCAGCCATAGGTAGATTTCAGGTCTTCAAGTGCGCTGGTTGCCTGCTCAATGGTAGTACAGGAGTTCAGTTTATCAATCGCCTTGTTATATCCCTGAAGATCGCCCTTGAATAACTGGTTTATAAACAGAAATTTATCATTGATTCCTATCGCACTTTTTAAGCTAGGAATCGAAGATTTTCCAATTTTTTCAGCAACTGTTTTTTCGTTTTTTTCCACGGATATTTTATCATGTACCGACGATTTTGGCGTTTCTTTGAATTTGTCGGCAAGTATCTCTTTATCATTCAGAGAAAACAGGTCGGCTGATTTTGGTTTTTCGGATTTTTGCTTTTTAACCGGCTCTGCAGGTTTGGGTTTTTCTTCTTTCGGGCTTTCTGCTTTTTCCTCAAAAATGATTGTGGCAGGGGGCTCTGCAGGACTCTCGGTGGGAATATCTTTCATTGCCTCTTTCGGACTTTCTTTCACTTTATTATCGACATGTTCCTGAACAATAATCATCTTTTCCGGCACGGGTTCAGGGACTACCTGTTTCATTTCTGTTTCCGGCTCTTTTACTTCGGCTTTTAATTCCGGCTTTTCTTCCACCATTTCTTCAATAACGGCTGGTATGGGTTCATCTGCTTTAATGACAACGGGCTTATTATTCAGCTCATTCAGATCATAAAAACGTTCATATAATCTCCGGATATTGGCCAGGATGATATCAACTTCTATCTGTGGAATCTTCCCGGGGTGCTGATTTATCGTATTCAGTTGTTCTGTGAGTGTTTCCAGAATTATTTTTATTTCTCCCTTAACAAGATTTATAGCCATGTTTGAAAACTTAAAGGTTAATATTAAATTTGCAGTATTTTACTGGCATAAAATTATAAAAAATTAATACTTCCGCCGATGTTTATCGAAAAAACGAATGAGACCAATAAAAAAGGCTTTATCGAAGTAATTTGCGGGTCGATGTTTTCAGGAAAAACCGAAGAATTGATTCGCCGGTTAAAACGTGCAAAATTTGCCAAACAGCGCGTTGAGATTTTCAAGCCCGAAATAGATACACGTTATGATGTCGAAAATGTTGTTTCACACGACGAAAACTCAATAAATTCCACACCGGTTCAATCACCATCTGAAATTTTGCTGCTATCAACAGATGTGGATGTGGTAGGCATTGACGAAGCCCAGTTTTTTAGCGAGGAAATCGTGAATGTTTGCAACATGCTCGCCGACCGTGGGGTACGTGTCATCGTTGCCGGCCTTGACATGGATTACCTTGGAAAACCTTTCGGCCCCATGCCGGCATTGCTGGCCACTGCCGAATATGTGACGAAAGTCCATGCAATATGTGTTAAATGTGGCGAACTGGCACAGATTTCACACCGTATGATTAAAAATGACAAACTGGTTCTTCTTGGTGAAACAGATACGTACGAGCCGCTTTGCCGGTACTGTTATAAGAAAGCCGTAGCTCAGCAGCAAGAAAACGAACTACTGTAAAAAGATAGTTTTAATTGTTGTTTCGCCGGGTTTCAGGCGGATCACGCCTCTTCCGATTAATGAATCTGTTGAGCTCGTTGGTTTGTAAACGATGACATCCAGTATTCCTTCATATTTAAATACATGCTCAAAAACTCCCGAAATATCGGTCTTTCCCTCTACCCTTACATCCTGGTATTGAGGTGCAATAATAACATCGGCATACGAAACCACGGTATTCGTGTCATTTAACTGCTTGGCGGTTATTACTGCTTTGCAGTCAGTATTTTCTTTTTTGCATGAAATAAAAAAGAATACAAACAAGCCTGCTGCTATTATAATGGAAAAGACAATTTTAGGAGTAGCTATTTTCATTGTTATATTTTTTATAAATTTGCTCCGGACATTTTATACGCAAATTAAATCAATTTGTTTTAAAACATATGCAAATTTATAAAAAATATCTTTATGAAAAAATTTATTGTACTCTTTTTAGGTTTATTGCTCTT
>Ga0116171_10000743_pt1 | contig 33889 bp, 25 predicted proteins | sample AD_JPNHW2_MetaG_FD_89798 | JGI IMG/M metagenome (GOLD analysis project Ga0116171, IMG submission 89798) | Active sludge microbial communities of municipal wastewater-treating anaerobic digesters from Japan - AD_JPNHW2_MetaG | ecosystem: Engineered > Bioreactor > Anaerobic > Digestate | place... | reverse complement strand
TTCAAAGAATCCACCATACAAGACTCGCTTGGCGATATCTTCAAACGCAGTGGTTAAATCGGATACTGACTTGGCATTTCTTCCGTCAAAATCAGATAATAATTGTTCTAGTGTTTTCATAATAGTGTAAAGTTATTGTTTAATTGTATACTCCTGCAATTTTTTTTGTTAAATTTTGTTAAAAATTCGCAAGAAGTTATTTATTAGTTATCAAACAATTATGATAATATTATAGATGATTTTATAAAGAGGGCTCTTTCTCATTCATCATTTCTAGTCTTTTGGAAATATGCAGATGCGGGCATTAATTGGTGTTTTACCTGCATCTTCCACCTTAGAATCAAGCGTTTCCGCACATCCGTTGAGCCATCCAGACATTCAACAATATACTAGCTGATTCACACTTATTCATCCAATATAAAGTCTTGATAATCTCCAATATCATCTGATTTGCTGCAGCTTGCTGCAAATATGGCTGCCAGATCGGACAAGGCACAAATTCTAAAATATTTATTCAATTTTTATCTTGTGGTTTGCAACGTAACTTTTTATCAGATAGTCTTTTAAAGAAATCATAACCTCGTTTTGTAAATCTACATGATTTTGCTGTTAAACTGAAAAATAAGTACTGTCTTTGTTTTATATTAACTTATTTTTGTATTATTAGATATAATAAGCGTATTTTAATTTACTTATTTGAAACATATTATTACATTTGCACTAAAATAATATGTTTATATGGAATATACAGAATTGCTTGAGGAGCAAATTATAGGTAGACTGAAAGTGGATAACTCTTGGTGGATCGATGGTGAAACTTCTGACTATTTTAAGCAGATGAAGCCAAGATTATATCTGGATGTATTCTATCTGCTGGTCCAGGATGCTGAGACTCGCAGAGCTACAATTTTGATGGGGCCAAGGCGGGTAGGTAAGACGGTGATGATGTATCACGCGATTCAGAGATTGATCAATGATGGTGTGCCTGCGCAGAATATTATTTATATTTCGGTAGAAACGCCAATCTACAATAAGATTCGTCTTGAACAACTGTACAATCTAGCCTGCAAAATTTTGGGCAAGAGTGCCACTAAGGACCAGATGTTCGTGTTCTATGATGAAATTCAGTATCTGAAGGAATGGGAAGTGGCACTAAAGTCGATGGTCGACACTTACAGAAATACGAAGTTTGTGGCTTCTGGTTCTGCAGCAGCTGAATTGAAGAAGAAGAGCAACGAGAGTGGCGCTGGAAGATTCACTGATTTCAATCTACCTCCACTTACTTTTTATGAGTATATCCATCTTCGTAATTATTCGAACCTTCTGATTCCTTATGAACTGAAGACACCTTCGTATAGCTCGACAATATACCGTTCGATCAATATACAGAAGCTGAACACGTTGTTTATCGACTATATCAATTATGGTGGTTATCCTGAGGTGGTGTTTTCGAATAAAATTCGCGAGAATCCTGAGCAATTCATCCGCCATGACATCATCGACAAAGTGCTCTTGAGGGATTTGCCAAGTTTGTATGGTATCACCGATGTGCAGGAACTGAACTCGTTGTTTACGATGATTGCCTATCATTCGGGCAATCAGTTCTCGTATGAGTCCCTATCGAAGGAATCAGGTGTAAAGAAGGAGACGCTAAAAAAGTATATTAGCTATCTGGAGGCTGCGTTTTTGATAAAGGTGATTCGCAGGACCGATGACAATGCGAAGCGTTACATTAGGGAGACTCAATTTAAAATTTATCTAACCAATCCGTCGCTGAGATGTGCTCTGTTCCAGCCAATTACCCAAATGGATGATGAGATCGGCAATATAGTGGAGACTGCCATATATGCCCAATGGATGCCTCGTCAAAACACTGATATCCACTATGCCAACTGGCGAATCAATGCTAAAAGGCAGGGTGAGGTGGATCTTGTTGGGCTAAACATCACCAAACAAAAACCTCGTTGGGCAGTGGAAATCAAGTGGTCGGACAGGTATTTTGGGAAGCCTGACGAACTGGTTTCGCTGCTCTATTTCATGGAGAAGAATAAGTTGAACAATGCCATTGTGACAAGTATCACTACAGAGGGACAGAAGAAACTTGAGACGCTGAGTCTGACCTTCATTCCTTCGGCTTGCTATGCATATATTGTGGGCGAGAATACACTGAAACAAACCAGAGAGTCGTATGGTTTGTGAAAATAAGCATATTTAAATGTGCTTATTTGAAAACAAAAGCGTTTGTGTTTGATAAACAAGATGTTACAGTGGTACAATAATCTTCATTTTTGCTATTATTTTCCTATGCAGAAAATGCTGTTAGTTAGTATTGTGTTGTAAATCAATTAGTTATGTATTTGTGCCGTGCTTCGTGGTACAAATGTGGTACAAGTTTGTTATAACTAAATATGAGCAAATAGAAGATACTACTGGCAATCGCTAATCTCAGAATAAATATCTTTGATGAAAGGGATAGCAATCTGAATTAAGTCATCATAACTTTTTGTATTATCATTATGACTGCATAAAAACAGCTCGGATTTATCAACGTCAACTGCCCCTGGCTTTCTTGGATATATTAAATTGGGATAATTGTTATTTAGCGACTCGTATATTTTTAGAATATTAGATTTTTCATTCTTATCAATGTCTGATATGCGCCAACCTTTGCTCAATGGAGATAGCAAAATATTCTTGCTATTCAGATGCAATCCTCGAGGGCCTGAGCCATACGAAACTTCGTTCAAATCTTTACAGAATGTTTCATTGCCAAGATACTTCTTGACGGTATATCCGAATGGATCAGCATGATAGCCGCCCATTGATTTGCCAAAAATGCTAACGGTCGTCACCCCATTACCAATGGCGAAATGAAAAGTGCTTTCATTTTTCCAAGGCAGATGCGTCTCAACAAAATCCGAATACGTGAGCATATAGTATCCTCTCCGGTCTTTTGTTTCCTTTGAACATTTTTTTGTGATAATGGAATCTATGTCTTGGCATTTTTGGTATTCGGACAGGAACTCCTTAATAGGCCGTGTTATCCAACTGTTCTTATGTACGAATATTAAATTCCAAGATTCATTCTTTCCAAAGAACCTTCTTTCGCCGAGAAAGCAATTACCGAGATGGAAACCTTCGTACCCACATGCATAGAGAAGCTGTATTCTTTTTGTTTCACCGAGTTTAAGAAAGGCATCAATTGCTTTTTCAATATCCTCAATTGATACTTCTCCTTTGTTAACTGTCGGCCAAATGGAGCGAAGGCAGCTAAGAAACTCTGGGTTGTCTTCCATCCTGTATATAGGTTTACGTCCATCTTCATCAAGAGTCTTCAATATATTGGCCTTCTCTTTCTCTGACTCAAGAATTCCATCTCCACCAAAACCGCTCGTGAGTGTCATGCTCGCAAGGGAGTCATACACGTTTGGCTGTTTGATTAGTTCGTTGATTACGCAATCATATGAAAAGTAATCCGTACGACGCATATCCGAAGTATTGTACTTGGTTTCATCCCTTTGTCTTGTGCTATCAATGAGATTGCGGCACACTCGAACATAATGCCTCAAATCATCGTTCGCAGAATAGCAGTTGTGCTCAATACAATACTTGATGATACAATATAGCAGAACTTTCTGATCAATATTAAAGTCAATGTTTTCTATGCAATTCTTCAGCAAATTAATATTGCTAATATATGATCTGACTTTAGGAACGGGCTTGCTATTATTGGTCTCATAATAGAATATCTCTGAGAAGAAGGAGTCCGTATCCTTTATTCTATGGAAAAAATCAAGCGCCTCGAAAAGAAATTCGATGTTTTCAACTTTATGGAAAGTGGCAATAATTGTCTCAAAAGATTCTGGATCAAAGTTCTCTGCTACAGCATCTTGGTGCTGTATGAAAAACAAAGTCTCGTGGATGTAGTTGAAATAGTTAAGGAATAGTGAGTCTATTGTCGGATATTTCGCTTTCTTTCCATCATTTTCAACAGAAGAGACATCCCATTTATTCAATGCAAATTTCCAAAGCATATCTGTCCATTCATGTTCTATTGAATGACAGAAGTAGTCCTTAATTGTCTTATAATCCGCCCTTCCATCATTGACATTCTTTTTGTATTGTATGCCGTCGTATTCCGATTTTAAAAAGGCGATGAATCTGGCCTTCCAATTCTCGAAATCCGTTAGTTGCTTACCCCTTTCGTTCATTTTTACATATAGACTGTCAGTCAGCCCATATTTGTCCATGTCAAGAATATCAAATGTAAGAGTCTTGTCGCATAACAGATTATCATACATAACATCCAGAAGCGGAAAATATTCCTTAGAGTGCAATGTATTGTGAAGGGCGTCAATCATTTCCAACATTGCCTTTATTGTAGGGTCATTCTTCCAATCACCGCCGAACCAATTTAGATCGGCAATCCATTCCGAAAGCTGCTCGAATTTGCCGTCAGGATTGTAATTTGGAATTTCGCTCACTGATAAAAGTTTTTCACAGAACAGTTCTGAACTTCGTCGTGTTTGATAAGAAAAGAAGGGATGTGATGACGCGATGATATTTCCCTTATGGATCTCTTTGGGGAGAAGCCAATAAATTAAAAACAATGTAGTGAGCCTTTGCTGACCGTCTAATGGGAGAAAATATCGAGAATTATCAGAATCGGCTCCACCGTATATGAAATCAAGGTTGTAGTGGCGGCCTTCCTTCAGTACATCAAAAATAACCTTGATGAACTCATCCCTCTTCTTTCTGTTGTTCACGCTACCTTGAACATAATCACGTTGTATCCTTGGAATCACAATGGTCTTGTCGACTTGCTCAACCCATTGCTTTAATGTCATCCTATTATCCATGTTATTTTAAGCTGCTATTAACAAAATAGTTATACGCGGTTTCTATTTCACTAAAATAATCCTCACGGTCGACTTTTGTCCAAAACTGCATGTCATCAATCTCAGATGAATATGCTTTGTCAAATACATCCTTTGTGGCAATCGGAACATATATTCCCTTCTTATCCTTGTCTCCTTTTTCGCGTTGCTTCAAAATCTGTCTCTTTTCATCAAGCAGATGATTACTCAATGCGGAGTTCGTATCTTTGTCAACCAAAGCCATATTCTTTATTGAGTGCATTATTTCCGGCTTCATGTTAGCCATCTCGTCGAACATATTGTCAATAATCTCAACTTGTTCGTGGTATGGCTGCTTGTTTTTATCAAAATCTTCTTTGATGGCCTTGTCCTGGGAAATATCATTAGTAGGATAACCTTTGAGAAGGTCCGTAATCTTGTCAATAGCATCTTTTACCTTTTGCTTGTCTTTTTCATTTTTCCAATGCAATAGCTTGCTGTCAACAATCTGTGACTTCCTGTTGACCCAAGATACCAATTCGTCTAATTCTATTTCATCGATATTTAGGTTTTGCGGATGTATGTGCTCAAGACTTGTGATCTTCTGGTCTTTCATTAACTGAAAAGCGAAAAGAGAGTTCTCGTTTTCGGATTGAATCTGCTTATAAACATTAAAAGCCACCAATATGCGAATAATGTCTTTTGGAGTGTCATTGTAGTTTATGGTTTCCAGAGTATATGGTATTGGCTCTTCTCCTTCAATCTTCTTTGATGAAGAAATCTTTATCAGATTCCCAATTTCAGTGCGTAATGTGTCCTTGAAGAATGTTTTTGAACCTGAAATATTCGCTTCATACAATTTTTTGACAACCTTATTGACGGCTTCCGGATCTTTTGAGGACTTCAACTCATTAAGGTATACAGTCAGGCCAACCAAGTGATACATTGTCCTATCTGAATACCAATTCTTAAATACAGTGAAAATGTCAATAACCCTTGTCCACAACCATTTTACGCGTTGCTCGTATGTTGATATGCTATTCTTCCGGTCATTTAGATACTTATCAATTACCACATAGCCAAAACGACTGTCTTTTTCCGACTTGTCTCGTTCATCAATCTTTCTAATTGCTTCAGGCTGATAATCGCCATTCGGATTTCCATATATGTTTTTACATGAATCATAATTGTACAATTCATCGCTGAGATATGAAAGGATCAATGAAATATGAGATGCCGGGTCGTATCCCTTCCTTGTTATCATATTCCAGAAGAATGGGTCCTGCAGTTCCTTCTCAATTGAGTCCCATTCCGAGGCTACTTTAATTGTCCATTCCTTCATTCTCACTCTATCATTGTCCGGGTATCCATCACATTGAAGAAATAGTGCTTTTATCAGTTCTGTCGGAGTGAGCTCTATCTTACCATGATTGAGCCTTGAAAAAATATCAATGGAGGAATTACGTGCATCGTCGTCACTTTCATCATCTTCAGCTAAATACCAAAGTACCCGTACATCGTGAATACTGGAGTTGAATTCCTTTTCTTCATCCTCGTCGATGAAGGCATCATGAGGAGGATCAAGAAGTTTGATGATCTTTTCAGCCGCATTTTTATGTGACAGGAACCACGTGTCAATAGTCTCATATGCCTTGCGGATATAAAAGAAATCGATATTGTCACGATACGATTCGTTATCTTCCATAAATCTATGCTTTAGGAGATAGTCGTCATCATTCTTCCTGGTTTCAAAAGTGATGTCGTATAAATCAGGCTTCTCTTCTTCGTCCATGTCAATTCTTCGCCTACTCTCAAGACGCGAAAGAATCAAAAACAAAGTAGTAAGTCTTTGCTGCCCATCAATTAGATCATAAGAACCGTCCTTGTTATCGCGTACACAGATTGGTTGGAGACAATAGAATACACCATCTTTCAGAGTTGTATTTTTTGAATTTTGTGGATATGCTTTCAATCCAGATTCATACAAATCATCTAAAAGGTCTTCAATATGTTTTTCTTCCCAACGGTAGCCACGTTGGTATGAAGGAACTATAAAATGCTTGTCGAGCAATTTATAAAAATTTAGGACGTCCGGATTTTGAGCCATACTATGAAGTTGTGTAATAAAGTTCAAATTTACGAAATTATCACGAACGACACATAAAAAAATCCCCGCCGAACTTCGCAGCTGGGCGGGGAGATTCATAGTTAGGTTTAGGTTAGGTAACTTTCTACTCTGCGAGTTTTGCGTAACCCATCATTTCGCCTGACTTTTCGCCGGTGACGGTGTTGACGTAGAACCACTTGAAGAAGACCTTCGGAGCGGCGGCGGTAGGAGCACCGTTCTTGGCGTCGTAAGCGGCTTTGATGTCAATCGCAGTGGCTACAGGAGTGTAAGGATCTGCGAATGAAGCCGCCTTGCTGTAGGCGCGAGTGACACCGTTGCTCTGGGGAACAGAAGCCTGGATGATGAGCTTGATGTTGGCTACAGAAGCAGGGATGCTTGCGAGCTGCAGAGTCATTGCGCTGGCACTGAGAGTGAGTGTAGCGTCGGCAGGAGCCTCGACACCTTCGAGAGTAGGAGGGTTAGCAACTGCAGTGCCGCCACAATACACAATCCAGTAGTTCAGGCGCATGTAAAGGTTGGAACCGGTGAGCTTGGCAGAGGTGCCGAGGATTCGTTTACCAGCCTGTGAGAGAGCAAGCGCATTCCACGCGAGGATCTGCGCATTGGTGAGAGATTTCCAGCTCTGAGAGAACTGCTTGAAGATGGACTTCACTGAGGATTGGTAGCTGGTTCTGACAGAACCACCGGTACCTTTGTTGCGGATGTACTTACGGCTGCGAACCTTTGCGGCGGTCACGCCTTTGGCCGAACCTGACATCTCCTCGAACGCAATTGAAGGAATGTACTTCATGGCTTAAAAAGTTTAGGTTAAGGTTTATAATTCTACTTTTAGTATTCGTTTAAGTGACGTGTCTTAACTATCACAGTGCAAATATACTAATTTTTATAATATGCAACAATATAGATAGTTAAATATCAACAATTAAAGTAATACTTTAGGTAATTATTCGGGATTATTTCGCACGGCGAAGAAGCAAAGCGACGAATCATCAGTACATCCATCATCCTGAAAAATCGAGAAATGGTCAACCATCTCACGATAGGCCTCAAAAGTGTTTTCGCAGAGAGTCAGACGATACTTGTCGTTGATTTCACGTAGACGAGTCTCAATTATGCTTACGAACTTAGCACTTTCATTGAGAGCGTTCTTTTCTTCCCATTCAAGGTCTTTTCGCTCTTGAAGACTGGTAATCTCCTGGATCGAGAGAAAGTGATTGATATTCAGGATGCCATTAAACTCAGGCGTCAATGACTGGAAGAACTCGGGGTCTTCCATTATAGTCTTGTACTTATTATTCTCCAACTGCGCCTTCATGCAGGAACGGATGATATGGAAGCCAAGACTATGTATGGTTTTGACAGCTACGCTTTTCCCACGATTATGGAACTTCTTCTGAATCTCTTTGCGGATGCTGGTATTGAACGCACAGTACAGTACGTCATTAAGTTGAGGCAAATAATCCACGCACCCCATAAGGGTTGTAGTCTTTCCGGCTCCAGCAACGGCGTCGATGATTCCATTTCCAGTTCCGTTCTTTACAAAGTCGTAAATGTTACTTTGTGCAGGTGTAGGTTGAAAAGCCATAGCGTCACATTTGGGTTAGTGCTTCAGTTCTTCCGGGCAGGGCATGTAGTTGACCGTGAATTCACGGCAAGGTTTGTATTGGTCACGAATCTTGCGCATTGAGAATTTTGCTTCTACTTTTTCGAAAATATCGAGACCACGGCCGAGAGTGATGTACCAGTCGTTGTCTATCTGGATCGAGCGGTCGTGAACAGCATGGAAATCATATGTGAATGTGATTCCATAGATGCTTTCGAGTTCAGCAGCAAGGTCATTATAGAACTCGACGTCTTCTGCAACGCTTTCGGTTTCGTTCTTAGTGCTGAGATGGATGGAGAGTTCGTCTTTATTGGTTGAGCAATCGTAGACGGTCTGAATGAACTCCATCAGGTTGTATTTCTGGAAATCCCATACAAGATAAGGGTCAACGATTACCACACGATGTGCCGTACGGAGATAATCGCCGAAAAGCGATTTATACGAGATGCCGGTCTGATTCTGACGTACGCTGACAATTTTGGATACAGGAATTGTGATGCGTGGACGTCTTGGACGTTCTTCTGCCGGAGCGGCTTCGTCAGCAGGTGTAGCAGCAGGAACTGCGGCTTCTTCTTCCTGAGCATCGGGCTCTTCATGAGGGACCTCTGATTCCTTTGGGTATGAGATATTCTCAAGAGTCTCGACTTTGACGGTCTCGCCGGTAGAGAGGCGGATATACTGGAATTTTACAGGTTCTGCCTTGATGGTCTCATCAATGATGTAAAGCTGGTCCTTGACACGTTTGCGGCTTTCTGCTGCAACATTGACTATCTCAATGGCCTCTTCTTCTGTGAAGTTGCCGTCAGGATAGAGCAGCTTGATCATACCGGAGAAAGTCTTGAGGATTGCTCTGTTGTCACGTTCAGTGAGAGAGCCATCAAACTTGGCGTATTTTGCAAGTTCACCGGAAAGGTCTGAGTTGCGGAGTTCGTGGAAGATTGCAGCTATGTAGTCGGTGATGAAACCGAAGCCCTTGCTGAAGGAATCTTTCTTGAGCATCTTGATTTCCCAGCCCGGATTGTATAGGTGAATACGGTCGAGGAATGCGCCCTTGAGGAATCCTGTAGGGATGGACTCGAATAGATGCGAATGCTTCTGCATATAAGGCACTGTGTGCTTGGTATTACCTACGAAGCACATTGACGCCGATGCCTCATAAGTACCCTTTCCACGATTGAACTTCTGATTGGCGAGATAGTTCTGCATTGTGTCGATCAGAACAGAGTCTGTCGCACGACCTTTCTGCTGCTCAAACTCATCGAGTGTCACAACATCCCAGAAGCCGACCAGACCGAGAATCTCACGGTTGCCGCTCATCTTGACGAAGAGTCGGGCAGAGGTGACATCACCACCGCTGACAAGCACTCCGTACGGCGAGAATTCTTCAAATACGTGGGATTTACCAGAGCCCTTAGGTCCAAGTTCCAAGAAGTTGAAGTTGTTCTCGATCATCGGAAGAAGACGAGAAATAATGATGAATTTTTCACGCCTGTTGAGAATGTCGGGGTTCAGTCCGACAGTATGTATCATAAAGCCAGCAGATCGTTGTAATCTACCGTGGCCATACTGCCGGTTCAGTCCGACAGTATGTATCATAAAGTCGATCCACTCGTCAGTGGTGAAGCGGCTGCGCTTTCGTATTTGGCAATATCTTCGGAGAAATCAGTAGTAGGATCGAGCAGGACATTAAAGGGACTAATTTTTTGTGCTGCGATGATTTCTTTTGCCTTCCTGAGTGCTGGTTGCACAAAGTCGAGCACCTTCTTGTAGGCGAAGGCAATCAGTTGTTTATCTTCTTTGCCTTCAATGATGTGGTAGTATGTTTCGTTGAGTCTGACCGCAACTTCTTTGTCAACCACTGCCATCAGATACTGCAATCGGTCTGAGAACTGTGGAATATGAACATTGACTGATACTTTTGCTGGTCGACTTTCAGCGATGCGTTCCAGATTGCGGAGTTATGGTGCATAGAAGTCAGCACCTTTCTTGTCGGGTGCGAAGATTGCGCCGTTGAGGAGTTTCTGTATTTCTGATGCCATAGTTATTTCTCCTTTGAATTGATGTCGAGTTTGATGGATTCTGCTGCCTCTCGCTTGCTATTGTCAAGTAGGTCTGCATATATCTGCGTGGTAGCTACATTCTTGTGCGTCAAGAGTTTGCTGACTGTGTAAATAGGGTTACCGCTGCTAACCAACAGGGTGGCAAACGTGTGGCGGAAGCAGTGGAAACTGATGTTTTTGGTGATACCAGCATCGTGGAGCCAGTCGGGCAATGTGCGCTGAAGCATTGAGCGTTTGAGGCCTTTGAAGACGATTCCGGTGCCAGGTTTGCCAAGAATTTCATAGGCCTGTTGGCTGATTGGGTTGTAGGCGAGTGCTTCGGTCTTTTCGGTGCGCATAACGATGCAATGACCGCCGTCGGGATGGATCTGAATATCTTCCCATGTGAGTGCAAGAATGTCACTGATGCGAAGGCCTGTGAGGCAGCTGAAAAGACTGGCCTGCTTGAGTACCGGAACTTTGCAAGGGGTGTTGACGAGGCCTGAACTTCATCAAGGGTGAGAAATTCACGGCGATTCTCAATGGTAGGTATCTTTTCGAGTGAGTCGTTGATGTTCTCGAAAAGGTATTTCTCTTTGTAGGCGATTGCCAGAAGTGCACGGAATGTGCTCCAATAACTTGCCGCGGAGTTCTGGGCGAGTTTCTTGCCGGGATGGCCAAGTTGGTCTGCGGTGGTCAGGTATTCCTTGAAACCATTGCATAGTTCTATGGTCACATCTTCGAATTTGCAGTTTCCGTGGACGAAGAATTTGAAGTGCTCGTAGACACGGAGCCATTTCTGGTCCTTGTCTTTGAGGACAGATTCAAACCAAGCGAGGAAGTCTGCTTTGCGGCGGCTACGGTCAATGAAGTCGTATGAATCGTTGATGATGCTGATTTCCCGTTGGGCACGGACGGCCTCTGCCTGGCGCATCTTGGCAGCATTAGCGGTCTTGGCTGTGGATGTGCGTGGGTTCTTCTCAAGGTAAATGCCGAGGTATTCACGACGGCTCAGTTCTCCGGTGCGAGGATTACGGATTGGAGGATAGAAATCCAAGTACAGTGTGATTTTGCCGCTTGGCAGCTCTCTTTTGCGAAGTGTGACTTTAGTTGCCATAGTTATTGGATATTTGCGTTAGACTTGTTGATGTTTGCACGAGCAGCATCCCAGTGTGATTTTGAGATAAGACTGATCCGGCCATCGCGCTTGCGAGGCATAGGATGGTTGACGAGATAATCGTAAACGCTCTGACGGGTGAGCGAGAAGAGTTCCATTATTTGGTCGACGGTGTACCACTCGGTGATGTCGGGGTATTTGTTCTTCTTGAAGATGAGGTCAAGCTTGGCTTTAGGGTAGAAATGGCGTCCTTCAATGATAGTCTGTGGTAGGCGAGCGGTCTTTAATTTCTTGTAGAAGTAGGCTTCTGAAATATCGTATGTTTCAAGGGCTTCCTTTTTAGAGATCAGGCCAGCACGACTGATGGGCTTGACTTTATCAGGGGCAGCAATCTGCTCCTGTGGCTTGATATATTGCTCAAGGTCGGATCTGCGGATACGAAGTGTGCGAGCACCGATGTGATTGACTTCAATGCCGTGCTGCTCTATAAATTTATATAAGGTAGGGCGGGAGATTCCGAGAAGTGTTGCAGCATCGGTGATGGAGAGGAAGTCCTGGTCTTTGAGTCCGGCACGCTTCTGGGCTTTCTGCCTTGCGCGGTCTGCTGAGATAGCTGCGTCTTTTGCCTGGCGTTTGTAGAGTGCGCTTGCGCAGGCGTGTGAGCAGGTTCTTGTGTTGACTTTCTGGGCGATGAAGGTCTTGCCGCAGAATTCGCAGATTTTGGTGTATTGCCGGTTTGATGCCATACCTTAAGTTCTCCTATATCATTGTCAAAGTTTGTAAATGGTTGTAAATCTTTGTAAAGGACTCAACTAACCTTTGTTACGGTCTACTGGTCATGTACCACACGTGGTACAAATGTGGTACAAAATTAAGCAGAATATAGTGAAAAAACAAGGAAAATCATGAAATATGACATATATGAAAAATCGCCATAAGTGGCTAACCTATAGCGATTTATTTCAGTATTGTTTGATATGGTTTGAAATCGTTGGAAATGTGTTACTTCCCTATGCAGAAATTCTTAAAGATGTTGTTCAAGACATCTTGTGAGCTGACCTCGCCAACAATGGAGCCAAGGTGATAGACCGCTTCTCTAACTTCCTGAGCTATAAGTTCTGTGGAGATTTTGTCCTTTAGCGCTGCGGCGGCTTTGTTCAGAGATTCTTTGGCGGCAAGCAGTGCCTGGTAGTGGCGGGCGTTTGTGACAAGTGTCTGGTTGCCTGTGTTTTGCGAGATCTTATTTCCTATTCCCGACAGATTTTTTTTGAGCTCGGCCAAACCTTTTTGCTGTGATTTTAGTATTGTGCAAATTACTCTGCAATTTAACTTTTCGGTTTTGCATATAGAGGTAATCTCCTTTATAATAGGGCCTTCAGATTTTATCAGATCACACTTATTTGCCACAATCACAAGCTGTTGCCTCTTAGTGTCTATGCGTCCGGCAATTGCGCGAATGCTCTGCTTGAAGTCTGAATAATTGAGAGTCAGCTTGTTATGGCCATTGCCGGCGACAAGTTTTCCGCAGTCAAGCATAAGGATGACAACAGATGCCTCTTTAATCTTTTGGTATGTTCTCTCAATTCCCATTATCTCAATGGTTTCCTGAGTATTGCGTATGCCGGCCGTGTCAATAAATCTGAAAACTGTACCGTCGATATTTACTGTATCTTCTATTGTATCTCTTGTTGTGCCCTGAATTTCAGAAACAATTGCTCGTTCTTCACCTACAAGCGCATTGAGCAGGGTGCTTTTTCCCGTGTTAACGGCTCCCACAATTGCAACAGGAATTCCATTTTTAATGACATTACCTAATGAGAATGAATCTATTAAAGATGAGACCTTTGCGGTTGTGTCTTTAAGAAGTTGCGCAAAGTGCTTGCGGTCGGCAAATTCAACATCTTCCTCTCCAAAATCCAGTTCCAGTTCCATCAGAGAGGTTAGGTTTAAAAGAGATTCTCTCATTTGCTTTAGCTCCTTTGAATAACCTCCTCTCATCTGCTGCATTGCTACATTGTGAGCTGCTTCCGTTTCAGATGCAATCAAATCTGCAACTGCCTCGGACTGAGCAAGGTCCATTTTGCCGTTTAAGAATGCCCGCTTGGTGAATTCTCCCGGCTCCGCCATTCTTGCGCCCGCTGTAATTAGCATCATGATGATTTTGTTCATTATGTAAGACGATGCGTGGCAGTAAAATTCAACGCAGTTTTCTCCTGTGTATGAGTGAGGTGCGCGGAAAACTGTAACAAGAACTTCATCTAAAATCTGCTTAACTTTTTGTTGTGAGCTCTTGCTTTTGGCGGAGGATAGAGATACTTTTTTATCGGGTGCAGCCTTCTCATAAATGGATGCAACAGTCTCATAAATAACGCCGTAACGCATTACATAAGACTCTGAACGTAAAAGCGATAGGGGCTTATGTTTTGGGTCTTGAGTTGGGGTAAAAATGCTGTCCGCAATTTTAATCACGCCCTGGCCGCTCAATCTTATAATCCCGATAGCTCCTCTTCCTGAGGCGGTTGCAGGGGCACAGATGTTGTCCGTGTAAGCAAGTGCTTTTGTTTTTGCGTTTGCGTTTTTTGCCTTGACTAATTTTATCGGTCTTATAGTATTCTTATTCGCACCCATATCACTGCCTCTTTTGTTACTATTCTGATTCCTTCTTAAGTCTCATACTTACAACATTCTCCACGTGCTGCGTGTGCGGGAACATATCCACCGGCTGAACCGCAACAATCTCATATTTTGATGCAAGAATCTGTAAATCACGCGCCTGGCTGGCCGGATTGCAGCTAACATAAACTATTTTTTCAGGCGCAGTATCCAAAATTACCTGGGCAACTGACGGATGGATTCCCGCTCTTGGCGGATCCAATACAATTATCTGAGGATGACTATTTTGTCTTATGAATTCTGCATTTAAAACATCCTTCATATCGCCTGCATAAAACGTACTATTTGTTATTCCGTTAGTTTTAGCGTTGATTTTTGCATCTGCAATGGCCTCTTCAATATATTCAATACCAACAACTTTCTTAACCTGTCGAGATAAATACAGAGCAATAGTTCCGGTACCTGTATATAAGTCATAGAGCACTTCATCTCCTTTAAGGTCAGCAAATTCTCGCACTACGCCGTAAAGTTTGCAGGCCTGTTCTGAATTTGTCTGATAGAATGATTTTGGTCCGATGCGGAATTTTATTCCCTCCATCTCCTCTGTAATAAACTCTTTTCCAGAGAAATGAATGCATGGAGAATCTCCGATGGCATCATTACCTTTATCATTTAGAACGTAATACATGGAGGTGATTTCCGGGAACTTCTTGCACGTTGCCGTCATAAGATCCTCAAGAGCAGATTGTTCCTGTGATGATAGAGCAGGGGAGTTTGCCGTATGATCGTTTTTGCATGCTCCCGCAACAAGAATCGTCATCAGTTCTCCGGTGCTGGATGTTCTGATAATCAGGTTTCTCAGTAGTCCGGTGTGTTCCCGTATATCAAAGAAACTCATATTATGCTCTATTGCATAAGCCTTTACAAAAAGTCTTATTGCATTGCTTGGCTCTCGCTGCAGCTTACACTCTTTGATATCCAGCACTTTGCTGAACATCTGAGGAATGTGAAAGCCAAGGGACAGGCGGTCTGTGTCACTCAAAGTGTTTACATCTTCTCCATCCAGAATCCAACGCTTATTTGAGAACGTATATTCCAGTTTGTTCCTGTAATACTGTGTTTTAGCGGAACCTATAATAGGCATTATACTCCCCTTCTGAGAGGGTAGGGTGGTGCTTTTTGCAACAGGGGCTGTCGGGAGCTTCAAATGCCCTATTCTTATTAACTGATCCTCCACCTGCTGCTGCTTGAATTCAAGCTGTTTATCATAAGGAAGCGCTTGCCAGGTGCAGCCCCCGCAAATTCCGTAGTGCGGACAGAATGGTTCCACGCGCATGGGGGATGGCTTAATCATTTTCACAACAAAGCCCTGCATGAAAGATTTTCTCTTGCGCGTAAGTTGCACATCCACAACATCTCCGGGAATGCACTTTGGTACAAAAAGCACTTTGCCGTCCACGTGCGCCAAAGCATTTCCCTCTGCGGCAACAGCCTCCATTGTGACATTAGGGATGATTATTTGTTCATTATTTCTTTTCCTGCTCATATATGCTTGCAAATTTAGTAAAATTATTACTTGAGGACTTTCACGTATATTTGCACACGCGAAATGATTTTCAAATCAAACATAGGGAATATTCTGCAGCCGCAGGTTAATTACGACAAGTTCAACATTTTTGTGCTTGCTGTGGTTGCTTTCTTTGCATTTTTTGTCAACAACAATGCAATCCAGCCAGATATCATGGAGTGTCGCAACATTGTGACAGCTAGGGAAATGGTGCATGACGGGCATTGGATTAAGACCACACTTAATGGGGAACCTCGCTTTGAGAAACCACCGCTTCCTACATGGCTGGCAGCTGTGGCAGAGATAATTGCACCGGACAGCGTGTCCGCTCAAAGGACAATGTCCGGACTTGCCGCAACTATGATGGTAATATTTTTCTATTTACTGTGGGCAGATTATACTCGCGACAGAAAGCTTGCATTTGTCTCATCTTTAGTGTTTTTAACGTGTTATAGCGTTATTCTTATGGGGAGGACGGCTACATGGGATATTTATTGTCATGCTTTTACAATGGGTGGTATTTATTTTATGCATGAAGGAATTTGCCACACAGAAAATATTGAAAATGAGGATATTGTATCAGCAGATGATTCTCATAAATATTCTGTTAAACATCTATACAATAGCTTGCTTCTTGCAGGAATCTTCTTTGGACTCTCTTTCCTGAGCAAAGGCCCAACATCCTATTATGGTTTGCTTCTGCCGTTTATAGCCGCCGTGCTTCTTGTGCATTACGTGTTGAAACGCAACGGTTCTGAGGATAAAATTAAAGTGACTGGCGGAGTGATTGATGTTCAGCTGTTGGAAACAAGAAAAATCAAAACATGGCCGGCAATACTTCTAATGATATTGGTATGTGTCATCATTAGCGGCAGTTGGTATTTCTATTTATACCTATCTGACAAACAGGTACTTTTAAGCGTTGCTGGAAAAGAAACAAGTGCATGGACCGGATATCATACAAGACCTTGGTGGTACTATTATAAGTTCACCTTTGAGACTGGCATCTGGGGAGTATTGCTTATATGCGCACTTTTTTTCACTTATTGGAAACACAGAGCCAAAGATTTATCAATGAGTAATTTATCTCAAATAAGACAAAGTGAAAATCGTGTAACCAATATTGAAATATCAGGTCAAGGTGATAAAAAATTTTTAAGTAATTTTGATTATAAGGAGTTCAGCAAGAAGTACTTAATGCCTCTTTTGTGGATGATAATCAGTCTTGTACTTCTTTCTGCAATGCCTGAGAAGAAAAAGCGTTATCTGTTTCCTTTGCTTATACCAGCCTCATACCTAATTGGTTATATTTTTATGTACTGGCAGGCATGTGCAAAGAATGGCTTGTGGAGAGTGGAAGACAGTTTTATTGGTCGCGACGGCAAGGTGTTGAGTAACAATAAATTATCCTGGAGAAACGGGAAACTGCTCTTTAATTTAAATACATGGGTTATTGCAGCAGTTGTATCTGTAATTCCAATTGCTTGCTACATATTTCTTTACAGCAAAGGGACAATATCTGGCAGCTTGATGGCAAAAGTCGCTATCGGGATATATATAATTTTTGCCTTTATGGTCCGTTGCATTAAACGGCAACAACCACTTAGATTTCTTTACTTTACAGTGATTTTGATGGTATTTGCAGAGATAACCGTTTTGCCTTATATAGGACAGGTGGTCGGATACCAAACAAACGTCACAATGACTTCTCTGCACACGCTACCGGAAGTGAAGGATGTTCCGCTATATTACAACGCAGACACTCTTGCCCCACGAGTGGAGGTGATTTATGATGTCCACCGCCCTGTACGGCCACTCAATCTACAGGATTCCTCTGCAGTCCGCGCAGCCGTTCCATGTGCCGTTCTGACACAAAAGGACTTTTGCAAAGAGGCATCCGTAGCTGCCATTAACGCTGTTGATACCTCTCGAGTTGGCATCTTTGATAACAACCGCTGGCTCAAATCTAACCACAACTACCGTCCGGAATTTGTGTACGTTGTTACCCTATTAAAATGACGCCGTAATATCGGATATAACGTTGTTATATCCGATATTACGGCGTCATTTTGTGCAGAAAAAATTGTATATTCGCATTAGGAGGAAACAACAATATGAAAAATTTTAAGGGTACATCAATTTTATTGCTTGCACTCTTGTTGAGTGTGGGCAATGTTAGCAATTTGTTTGCGCAAGGTTATATCCAAGTTACGGGCCGTGTCCTGGATAATAATACCGCAAAGCCATTGCATTATGCTTCCATATCTCTTTTAAATTCAACTGTTTCCAATGTCACTAATGCTGACGGAATTTTTGTTGTAAAAATCCCGACAGCAAAATTTAATGCATTGGATTCTGTTCAAGTTAGTTATTTAGGTTATAGTACCGTACGGATTTGTGTTTCTGATTTTCCGCAAGGCAAAGTAAAAACCATAAGAATGGTTGAGTCATTTGTCAGACTTTCATCTATTTACATTTATCCTAATGATCCGCTCAGCTTGTTTAATCTTGTTTTTTCACCATTAAACATCAAGAAAAATTATCCAAATGAGCCATGCGGCATGTTGGGATTCTATCGTGAGCTTGTAAAAAAAGGAAACAAGTATGCATCTATGAATGAGGCAGTTCTGGATATTAGAAAAGCTTCTTATACTAATAGTTTTGCCTCTGATAATGCAGCTATTTACAAGGGTAGGGGTAATGAAAATTCCAACGTAAATGATACTATCATTATGAGATTACAGGGCGGTCCGCTTTCTGCAATGTACACGGATATAATGAAATATCCGTTTATTGGAACTGATGCTCTGTCTGCACCGGACTATTATGATTTCTCTTTTGATAACCCAATTGTTGAGAATAACCACAAGATTTATGTTCTCAAATTTAATCAGAAGGACAGCGTTGTAAAAGAGTGTTTGTATAAAGGTAAGCTTTATATTGATAGTGAAACATTTGCGCTGATTAAGGCAACTTTTTCCATGAATGTTGATGTTATACAAGATGCATGGAAGTATTTCATTCGCAAGAAACCGGTTGATGCCACGCTGAAGGTTGAGGATGCCACGTATGAGGTTAATTATAAGATGGTTGGCCAAAAATACATGTTTGATTATTCCAGGATGGAATTGAGATTTAGCGCTAAATACAAACATCACTGGATGAAAAACAAATATTTAATAGTCGGGGAACTTGCTGTTACTGACACAGATAATCCTGCCGGCCTTAAACTTGATCCGGACAGAAAAATTCACATGAAAGACATCTTGTCAAAGCGTGTTAATGATTTTTCAGATCCGGAATTCTGGGGAAACTACAATATCATACAGCCGGATGAAAATATTCAGAGCATAATTAACAAGATTATCCGCCAGCTGAAGCGGCATGAAGATTAACTTTAAAAAGAATCCACATCTTTAAGAGTGTGATATGGCCTTTAAAACTAAGACGCCGTCATTAATTAATGGCGGCGTCAGGTTTTTAATAAACATTTGATATATTTTAACAATATCTATTTTTCACACAATTTATATTATGTTAAATAGTATTTAGCTCCCGATGGCCTACTATTTCAGATACATATCACACAGCTCCTTAACCCACACTTTTACTTTATCTCTGATGTACGCCGGTGAAATAACCTCAACATCAGCACCATGAGAGATAACTTCCTGCATGAGTTCATAAGAATTTGACAGGCAATATTCATATATAGAATAACTGTCGCGACTTTCAATCTTTTTTTGAGAGAAATGCAGCGGAAGCGTGTCAAAGTATTTGCACTGGTCCGCATTAACCTTTAAATGAATGATTTGCGGTTTTTCATCCGGCAGCACGGAAACCCCTATTGTGTTTGCAAAATATGCCTGAGCATCAAATCCGATTTGAACAGAGAACTTTATTTTAGTGTACTGCAAGTCCTTAATTCTATCCAGGGCGTAAAGTCTATTACCGTCCACGTAAGTATTATACGCAAGCATATACCACCTCTGCTTAAATACCTTAATACACAATGGATTAACGGTTGCAGTAAATGCTTCTTCATTGTTAAAGCTCTGATATTTCATCTCAAGGGCAGTGTTTTTATTCATGGAATTCATAATCATAGGCATATATTTCTGACCTCCCGGGACATCCTCAAACAAAATCCTGTCTCTGATTTTCTGATTTTTATTAATTAAGTGATTTACAGTCAAAGATGTAAGCAACCAAGATTTAAGGCCCGGCTTCATGATCTCATCACTGTCTTCAATAGAATATGTATTATCTCTTCTATTACATTTAACAGAAACACCAAACATCCTCTCAATTGCAATACGGTGATTATTAAAGGTTCTCAGCGGCATTGGGTCATGATTAGGATTCAAATCATCTTGCTCCTGCCACTCTTTATCTATATCTTCAAACGTTATACCGCCTTTATTCATAAGAAGTTGCACAAGCCACACATACTTAAGAAACAACTCCGCCGCCGGAGTTTTGCTGGTCTCCTGACCAACGCGATTCTCGGCTTTTTTTGTCCCGCTATTGCCATTCTTATGCATATCCCACTTCTCCTTACCAACTTTTTCAACTTTCACGGCTCTTTCCGCTCTTCCAGCTTTCCCTGCTTTCCATGCTCTTTCATTTTCTTCCTCATCGGAACCATCTCCACCGTTCAATTTAGAAATATATTCACGCAAACTCTTGCCGTCCATCATTTCAATGTCATTGCCGTTCTTCTTTGCAGTACTTTTAATATTCTCCTTAATAGCTTTAATGTCAGGTCTTTTCATAACTTGCTTTTTTAATCTTGATATTACAAAGGTAGAAAACACATTTGCCAAATAAAAGCATAAGCCATATTTTATTCCCGATAGTTTCTTTATTCCCGATAGTTCCTTCACATTCCCCTTATCTTTTTACCAAATTCCTTTTTACAAAACGCTGGCTGTGTTTTGCAAACAAGCTGACTCACAAGGTGTTGCCGAGTATAGCGTTTAGAGATGCCTAGAAAGGCTAAAAATTCCCCATCTGACTATCAGCCACTTACGGCGTTTTTAATTTTCTCGTGTACTTTATACTTTGTCACATACTGTAAATCAGTATATTACATTTTAGCCATTCTGTGCGTTCTGAGAGGGGTTGCAAAATGGCCCGTAGAGATGCCTGCAAGGAATGTTTCGCGTCATTACACTCCCTCTTCAAACATCTCCCTCTTAGCCGCATCAGTCAAATGAAAGACCATCGCCTTCTGCGGTGCCCCAACACAACCGCTCTCACCTTCAACGCTCTTCATCTCCACAATCCCCCTCTTAAATAGCGTATGCGTCTCGTTTCTAAATGGTCTTTCCACAAAATCTCGCACAATCTCATCCTCCTTCATAAACAGATTGATTATTTCAAAAATGCACGTGCAATCGTCGTTATAATTAACAAACTTATTTGCCATAAACATCAGAATAACAAGAGGATAATTCTTACCCACATCACACAAAGTCAGTAACTCCACCGGCGGATTATGATATATCTCACCATAGATCTTTTTATTCAAGTACTTGCAGATTGGTTCATCATTATATCTGTAAACCAGGTAGTTCAAGTTGTCACACATCTTCTCAATACGAATGCTTTTCTTAAAACATTTTTTTAGCTCCCGATAGAATTCTTTTGTTTTCATCTCAATCTTATTTTACACTCACCAGCACCGCAACATTAATCATGTCTCCGGCGCTCTCATCTTTCACCAGAGAAAACTTAAAATTGTAGTTGCACGGAAAATGTGCAGTAACAATTTCCTTGACCTCTTTGATTTTATTAAGGGGCGTATGCTCAGCTGAGCATCTGACACACAGCACAATACCGCAAATATCAGAATTTTGAACGTCCATCAGCTGATTGCTAAGTGCGTTGCATGCCGCAATTGTAGCCTTGTTGTTCCCGATAGAATTTCCAACGCCGGCCCCTATCAGCCTGCCTCTGCTCAGAATAGTAAAAATATCATTTGCTTCAGAGTCCATTATGACCGGACACTTAATGTAGATAGAAATCAGCTTCTTTATAAAGCTGTAATTATTAAGCGGTTTCGGAATTGTAATAAACGTAATCTTCGCCGCTTCCGCTAAAGTGGTGATGATTTTATTTGCCGTTTTTCTTTTCATATTATTCATATATACGGCAAAGATGACTTGCGCTTACCCCAAATCGAGGCAAAAAAGTAATGGAAAAATGTAATTTTTTTTTTGCAGGCTACGCTATGTTCTTGTGAAGCAATTATATTACAAACTCATAACTAGTGCTCCTTCCTGCCGCTGCGGACTTTTTAAGTATCTTCTTGGAAATCAAGTCCTCTATATCCCTTAGTGCGGTATCCTGTGAGCATTTTGCAATCTTGGCCCATTTAGAAGTAGTCAGGTTCACATAAAATCCGTCCCATAGCATGTTAACTATTTTAACCTGTCTGACATTCATTGGGGTGCTGTGGTGTTTCTCCCAAAACTCGGATTTTTTTATTGTTGTCCCGATAGCTTTTTCAGTCGTTTTCATTGCATTCTCCAGACATCTTAAAAACCATGCAAGCCAAGAAGTTATATCAAGTAACCCTTTTTGAGTCTTCTCCAGAATGTCATAATATTCCTTTCTTTCTTTCAATATTTCTGCCGACATGCTGTAGAAACGGTGAGGCATGTTATCTGCTCGCGCCAGCATCATGTCAGCTATAGTTCTTGCCAATCTGCCGTTCCCGTCATCAAACGGATGCACCATCACAAACCACAGATAAGCTATCGCTGACTTTAAGAAAGGGTCAATTTTTTCCTCTTTATTTATCCATTTCAAAAATAAACGCATCTGACTGGCAACCTCTTTTGAATCTGGCGCTTGGAAGTGGACTTTTTCCTTCCCCATTGGTCCGGAAACAACTTGCATTGGCTCATCCCCTTTTCTCCAATTTGCCACAGTTATCTTCATGGCTCCACTTCTTCCTGTTGGGAATAGTGCAGCGTGCCAGTTAAATAATCTTGTAACTGTCAATTGCTTATTGCAATTATGTGTTGCATCCATTACTATTTGTACAACGCCCTCTATGTATCTATCTCTCCCTTTTATTCCCTCTGTTTCTATACCAAGATGACGTGCTATTGAAGATCGCACCCCATTCATATCAATGATAACTCCCTCAATCTCAGAAGATTTAGTAATATCAGCAGTAAGGGTATCCAATACCGTAGAGTTCTGCATCTTAAAACCAAGACGTTCTATCTTAATAAGGAGCTGGCCTTGCAGATTTCTTACTTTGCCAAGATAATATGATATGGACTTGCTATCCCATTTAAAATTAGGCCATTCCTGCTGTTGCCATATGTAAAGAGTTTTCATGTCATAATGTCATTTGCGGCAAATATAATAAATAATCTCCGCAAAATATGCGTAGATTAGCGTATTTATTCGCCGCAGGCGATAATGGCCGCTACATGTCTTTTTCCAGCAGCTGCTTTTTCTTTGTGTCAAACTCCTCTTGCGTAATCACTTTATCGTCAAGAAGTTTCTTGTACTTTAGAATCTCATCGGCCGCAGAAAACCGATTAGCAGGATTGTCCTGCGCCTTAGACTGCATCTTTTTTGAGGCAAGTATTTTACCCTCTATATAATCCTTGATTTTGTCAAATGTATCATTATCTTTTTTTGCAAACAGGATAGCATTCTCATCATCTACAGCATTAAAAACACCTACTGACCGTTCATTTTCTCCAAGAATAACAAATTGTATATATCCCGACATTAGCGTGGAGGCCTTCTGTAGTTGAATAGCTGAAATTGAGGCAAATGGAATTGTCTTAGTTCCGGCTAAACCATACACAACCAGGTTTGACAGACCTTTCCTTTTTATACATATTCTGTCTTCAAAAATGTTGACATCATCATTTCTGTTTTCATAGTGTATTACAGGTTGTTCCATGATTATCTAATTAAAAAAATATTTTTATAATACTATTTTACCCCCAAATATTCATTAATAATCATCTTTAGTTTTATTTCTAAACAATCCAAAAGTTCACTCTTATGATTGATCTCAACACGATAGTATATGTTATCATCTGTTGTTGGTTTTGTTGATTGTGGACGTTTAATAAAATCATGTTTATTATCATTCCATAGATATAAACATGATTTTTCAGAATCAATGACTAACCATTTGAAATATCGATTTTGATAATTAAATATAACGTCCCAACCATAAAAATAATTTGTGCCATTAATTTTGTTGTTAGTAATATTTAATCCAAATCTAATAATTGGGTGGTTTAAGACAACTATTTCCTCTGGATGATTTACAGTTCCAGATTGCCGATATATATATTTTGTCAATACTTTACATCCCCTCCAATCAGAAAGAATATGCCATTTCTCATTATTGTTTAATATACTTGATAAGAGATTAGTATTAAGCCAATCATTATCTGTGTTATTACTATCATCATTAGCTTTTATATCCGTATTCCCTAATAAAATATCTGATGTATATTTACATAAATCGCTATTTAATAATTCACTATGCCAAAATATGTTTCCATTACCAAACCATAATTTTTCATTAATTTTTTCTTTCGGAATTTTACTCAAAAGCGAACGTAACAGTAAAGTATTTGAGCGATACGATTTTACTACTCCATTTTCGTCAAAATATTTTTTAGCATTTCCCCATTTACAATCAAAATCACTCCACTTAACATCTCCTTGACTATCGTTGTATAAAAAGCGAATTGATCCATGAAAAAAAGCGAAATTTTCTGCATCTATCAATACTTGCTCCCATGTTTTACCTATATACTCTTGTATTTTTCCATCGTAATTGCCAGTTAAAATTTGTTTTGCTTTTTTTATTTCCTCATTGCATCTTAAGTCAAAAGCATATTTTGGTTCTTTAAGATCAATTTTGGCGAGACTATTATATACATCATGACTATCAAGTTTATCAATAAACTCAATAGCTGACCGCATTGCAGGTGTACTTCTGATTTGTGGAAAGCCATCATCGTCTTCTCCTGAAACCAAGTTCCAAACAACACGTATCCAAGGTTTTAACGATTCGTACCCATTTTTATTATTGAGTTCATGTTCATAGAAATATTTACATAAGGAGAAAAAGACGATTCTCTGTGACTGATTAAGAGAAGATATTTTCTTTATTGCTATGCCAGTATTATTCTCAATTTCCTGTCTCTTATCATCATACTTGGGAATAAAGCTAAATGAAGGGTTCCATTTGCATATAGGTATGTCGTTTGCATCGTTTATATATTTTGAATACCCATCAAGAATGCTCATTAATTTATTGAAAAATGACAGAGTAATTTCTCCGTTATCATATTTATAAACTTCTAATCCTGTATATGCTACTTTCGTGTCATAGTCATTAGGGTTGTCTGAATCATTTAAATATCTGTAAGTTAAATTACTGTTTTCCTTTCCTTGCTCAGTGCTTAATATATAATTCTTTATGTTATTCTTTGCTATAAATAATTCATTAAAGAAGAAACGATTAATAAAAGCAAAATAGATTTCATCAATTCTATTGTCAAATGATTTATTTTTCCAAAAAATGTTAGTCCATATAGTATCCATCTTTATAGGTATTCCATTTTTAGGATCTAACAGGAGATTCCATTTGTTCTTTTCTTTTTCATCAAACATTTTATTGTGAGCTTGTTTGTTGATATAGCCAATTAAATCAGATTTGAGATTCTCAAAACTGGTTAACTGCTCTCCGCGGGCATTCATCTTAATATATAAATCATCTGACTGTTTTAGACTTGGCAAATCCAAATAATAGAAAATGATAGGACATTTTTCACCTGTCAATTTATTCCAACAATCTTTTTCTTTTAGAGTGCAATTTTTAAAGATTTCTTCGATGCTATTTAGCATTCTAAGCATAGCATCAATAGTCGGATCTTGTTTCCATGATGCACGGAACCAAGTTTGATTTTGAATAACTTGTGAGACGTCGAGTTTCTCATTCCAAATATTGAATACTGATAATTTTTTGCAAAAATTCCTGGAAGACACGCGGGTCTCATAAGTGAAATTAAGTAGGATATTACTTGTTGCAGTCGGCTCACCATTATCGTTAAGCATCCCAAGACTTGATGCAATATACCAGTGTATAAGCCAGAGCGTTGTAAGTCGTTGTTGCCCGTCTAGTGGATTAAAACTGCCATTCTCATTTGTGCCATACACAAAATCTAATTTCACTTCACTATTACTATTGAGAGCTGACTTTAAATCTTTCAAGAAACTTTTGCGTAGTTCCTCTTGCCCTATCCGCCCTTGTGCGAAGTCACGTTGTATGATTGGTATTTCTATTTTATGTTCTTTTAGAAACTCCCAAAAAGTATATTTAATATTTTCCATTTTCCGCTTCCTTAATTTTTTCTTCTGTTACTCCAAAATCTTTTAATGTTTCAAAAATGTCTTTTCTATATGCTACTGCATCAGATTTGTCCCAAAAGTTAGGCGATGCTGAAGATGGACTATAATATTTCAAAAAAACTTGTTTTGTACATGGCGGAATAAAAGAAGATTGAGCATATTTTTCTTCGTCGACAACTAGCGTTCCACCCCTGCCAATTTTCGGGACAGGAATTAGTTTTCCCTTATCCTTACCAATTATTATTCTACGTTTGGAAGAGAAAATGAAATTACCATAACTCCTATTCGTATGAGAATCTAAAAGTGTAAAATTCCATATTTCATTCTTTTCTTCAGCTGTTAATGGATCATTGCTTTTTGCCTGGAACAAATTCTTTAAACTATTAAAATTTTCAGCATCAGGTTTGTTGTTAATAAAGTTTTTAATCTTTTCCTGTCTTTCATGTGAAACCGAGTTATATATATTAAGCAAGAATTCATTTTGATCCACTTTCTCGTTCAAATCGTTTTGGGTATTTGAATCAATGTGCTCTACATCCCATTTTTCTTTTTTATAGAGGTGAAAAGGAAATTTATAGAACACTCCTAACCCGTAGGCGTCCACACTATTTTTATTTTGATTTATAACTGTTTGGATGTTGTGCAATAACAATATCGGTTTGCATAAAGTTTTAGGGCTATCTTTTATTTCGTACTCTTTATCGAGGTCGTTGCAGTCCTTTATTTTCGTGTTAATTCCTTTTTTTAAATAGTTAACAAAATCTTTTTTAGTCTTATTGAGACAATTATCAAGAATTTCATTGAGCTTGGCTTTATTTTCAATCAAGTATCCAACGTAATGATACAATTCAGAATCATTGAACCATTCATCAAAAGTTTGGAAGACGTCTCTAACAATTTCCCAGCATTGTTCGATGATTGTAATATTATTTTTTTGAGCATTTGTTTTTGCTGTATCTGAATGAAAATACTTGTTAAAGTATCTGAAAGTCCGATATTTGTCGCTGTCAATGATATTTTTTTTACTTTCTTTTATGCATTCAATATATGTATCAAGACTACCCATATTGCACATCAAGTCAAAAATAAAATCAATGCGTGTCGGATTTGTGTATTCTGTTTCATGCAAGAAAAGCCAAAATTCTTCGTTTTGCAATGTATATTCAATTCGATCCCATTGACTTGCTATTTCATACTGTTTCAATCTTACTTTCTCATAATCTTCTCCAACGAAATTAGAGCGGTTGAGAAATAAAGCCTTTATGAGCTCGGCATTTGTCAAACCGATTTTACCAATGTTTAATCTTGTAAAAACCTTTATAGAATCTTCATCTGATTCATACCAAATAAATTGCACTTTTTTTAGGAGTGTATCTTTAAAAGATGTTTTGTAATTTTTAGATTCTTCAGTAGTTTTACTTTTAGTTTTAATTGCAAACCATTTATCAATGGTTGTTTTGGCATTGTAAATATGGTAATAATCAATGTTCTTCTCCTCATCTTTCTCATCTTTCTCATCTTCATTCTGTAAATTCTTCAAGAAGGTTTTACTGTCTTTTCGCGTTTCGTACTTGATACTGTAATAATCTGAATTTTTTAAAACACCAAGTAAAATATAAACAGTTGTCAATCTTTGCTGACCATCAATTACTTCCCACATTGTGTTACTATTGAGGGTTTTCTTTATGTTGCTAATTAGATCCGCTTCTTTTCTTTTTGGCAATTCGTTAATTAATTTATCTTCATCTGGAACTGTCTCTTTTACCACTAGAGGCTGTAAACAGTAAAAATCATCTTGTATTTGATTGACTTTTGACTTGTTATTAATAAACTCATCAATATCATCAAGTAAATCATTCACTTGTTGTTCTTTCCATCTGTAACCTCTTTGATAAGAGGGAATGAAGAAATTCAGGTCTTTTAATGTTTCTATAGATCTTAACTCAATTTTAGTGTTGCTCATATTTTAAATACTATTTTGAAACTATCATAAAACGAAGCAAAGACAAGGTGATTACAGTAATTCTACTACATCAATGTCATTGTGATTTCTTAGTTTTGGCACCTCAAATTTACCCAAAATTCTCCTGCCCTATCCAACCAACTGCAAATCTATCATACAGATATGCCAAGCAGAAGTGGTTTCAAAGCATACACCATTATTCGGCAAAAGGAAATGCAAATAGAAAAAGTGTAATTATGAATCAGAGAGAATACCAGCTTCAAAATTCCATCGGGAGGAACTCTTTATTCCAATACTTGCTTCAGTAATAGTGGTGCCGAGTTATGTTTTTATCTCACATAAACTGTCGGGAAAAAAGTACAAATGACCAGCCATGCCGTGCCAATGGTGATAGATGCCGCAATGTTTGTAAATCTGTCTATCAGGTACTTAGCTTTCATTGTGTAGATTTCTGTATTGCTGTTTTTGAAGAGAACGCGGACAGAAAGGACTTCCTCAAAGTTAGAGCTGGCGAATTTTGTGAGGCGTGAGGCAAGAATATTTGAAACAATAAAGGTCGCGATAGTAACTACGATTAGCTTTGTAATCAGCTTTGATTCAGTGCCATCACCATTTGTGAGAATATAGAAGCCGGCGATTGAAGCGGCGGCAAATGCGCAAATTTCAAAGTTGGCTATTAACCAGCTTTTTGTGGTTACATGTTGTTGCATAATTTTGTGATGTTAAGTTGTTATTGTGTGCAAAATTATTCTGCGCTTTTGCCAAATGATGGTTGTAAAAAAAACGGTGACTAGGGTGATGGATTTTGAATATTTTTTGATTTATCTTTACAAATAAGTTTGGTATTTTAAAACAAATAATAATATGAAAAGGATTATAATTTTAAGTTTGTTATTTGCTGGTTTAATGGGAGTTGTGCCTGTTGCTGCAAATGCTCAGGAGACACATAAATGCTGCAAGACAGACTCTTCAAAGACATGCGCAGGAAAAGTTTCTATGAAAAAGATTTGCACAGGAAAAGATTCCATGAAGAAGATGTGCGCGGAGAAAAATCCTCAATGTGCTAGTGCAGAGATTGTTCTCAATAATATTATGACCCGCACAAGCATAAGGGCCTACCAGGACAAGACCGTTGAAAAAGAGAAGGTTGAGAAGATTTTGAGGGCCGGAATGGCTGCACCCTCTGCAATGAATAAACAACCTTGGGCTTTTGTGGTAGTAACTAATAAAGAGATGCTTACAAAGATTGGCTCTGAACTGCGCAATGCAGGAATGACGGCAAAAGCACCAATGGCAATTGTTGTTTGCGGAGATAAAAACAAAATGATTTCAGGCGACGGAAAAGATTTTTGGATTGACGATTGTTCCGCCGCAACTGAAAACATCCTGCTTGCTGCTCATGCCCTTGGACTTGGAGCCGTATGGACCGGTTTCTATCCTGACCTTGAGCGCTGCGGCAAGCTGAGCACAATTCTTGGACTGTCAGATAATTTGGTTCCTTTGAATGTAATCCCAATGGGTTACCCTGCCCAAAATCCTACACCTAAGGATAAGTGGAAGGTTGAGAACATTATATGGAAATAGTTTGCATGCCCGCTGCGCAGAGCGAAACGCTGCAAATGGCTTGCAAAAAAAGATTAACTTTGTCTTGATGAATAATGAAGGAAACATGTCTGTCGGCAAATCGGAAAGTAGTATGCAGGTGAGCAGTGCAGGGAACAGGATTCCGCTTGCGGAACGCATAAGGCCCAAGAGTTTAGAGGAATACGTTGGGCAGGAGCATCTTGTTGGCAAGGGCGCAATCTTGCGCAACATGATTGATACCGGGAATATTTCATCTTTCATCTTATGGGGCCCTCCAGGAGTTGGCAAAACCACGCTAGCGTACATAATATCCAAGAAGCTTAATCGTCCTTTCTTTTCTTTGTCCGCTGTAAGTTCTGGAGTTAAGGAAGTTAGAGATGTAATAGCAAAATCAAAGGATAAAAATTTATTCTCCCGACAGACCCCTATTCTTTTCATTGATGAGATTCACCGCTTCAGCAAGTCCCAGCAGGATGCGTTGCTTGGAGCGGTTGAAGACGGAACTATTATTTTGATTGGAGCAACCACGGAAAATCCTTCATTTGAGGTGATTAGCCCCCTATTGAGCCGATGCCAGGTCTATGTGCTGAAAGAATTAACCGTCGAGAACTTAAATACTTTATTAACCCGTGCGCTTGAGAAAGATGAATACCTTAAGACTCTAAATATTAAGGTAAAAGAGAAAGAGGCACTGTTCCGATATAGCGGAGGTGATGCCCGCAAGTTGCTGAATGTCCTGGAGATAATTACAAGCACGTATGAGGCGTCAGCAATAAGTTCTACTGAAATAAATTCTACTGCAGGCGGACGAGCAAAGTCTGACACAAAGTCCGGCAAAAGTTCAACCGGGAACATTCATGCGCTTGTTATTGACAATGAACTTGTAACCAACAGGTTGCAGGAGAATATGTCAATGTATGACAAAAACGGGGAGCAACATTATGATATTATTTCTGCATTTATTAAAAGTATGCGCGGTTCTGACCCGAATGCAGCAGTATATTGGATAGCAAGGATGTTGAAGGGCGGAGAGGATCCTCTTTTTATAGCACGGCGTATGGTTATACTTGCTGCAGAGGATATCGGTCTGGCCAATCCAAACGCACTCCTTCTTGCGCAATCAACCTTTGCGGCCGTCCAGCAAATTGGACTTCCGGAGGGACGCATTCCACTTACGGAGTGTGCTATCTATCTAGCAACCAGCCAAAAGAGCAATTCCGTCATTACGGCTATTGATGGAGCAACGGCTTATGTTGAGCAAACGGGTGATTTATCTGTTCCGTTGCATTTAAGAAATGCCCCTACCAAACTTATGAAAGAGCTTGGGTATTCAGACGGTTATAAGTACGCGCATGAATATGCCGGTAATTTTGCCGACCTTGAATTTTTGCCGGAGGAGATGAGCGGCACCAAAATTTACGATCCCGGAGAGAATAAAAAAGAAGATGAAATCCGTCAGAGAATGAGGCGGTTCTGGCCAAAGTACAAGTATTAGCCAATTCCCGGCTAGTTTTACTCTGTTTGTATTAAGTATATTTTGTAACTTTGCGGCCGTTGGATGGAACGGCCTGCTTATTGCGTCTCTTTTGTGGCCGGTTGCAATTTGTAACGTTGTTTCTTACATAATAATTTTAAACAAAAAAAGTATGAAACCTTTAGCTATAAAGAATGTAAAGGATTACAAAAATGGAATGTTCTTTCTTCTTGCTGGTCCCTGCGTGGTTGAGGGTGAGGAGATTACATTTAAAATCGCCAAAGAGCTCAAAGCTATTACAGAGAAATATCAGGTGCCTTTCATATTTAAAGCGTCTTACAAAAAAGCCAATCGTTCAAGTATCTCATCATTTACTGGAATTGGTGATAAAGAAGCTCTTACCATACTTCAAAATATAAAAAAAGAGTTGGGCATCGCGATAGTTACAGATATTCACAGTGTTGCAGAGGCTGACTTGGCAGCCTCCTATGATGTGGATATGCTGCAAATTCCCGCTTTTTTGTGCAGACAGACAGAACTGCTTGAAGCTGCCGCAAAGACGGGAAAATATGTAAATATTAAAAAGGGACAGTTCTTATCTCCTGAGTCTATGCAATTTGCAGCAAAAAAAGTTACAGATTCAGGAAATGATAAAGTGATATTAACGGAGAGAGGAACAACATTTGGGTATGATGATTTGGTTGTAGATTTTAAAGGAATACCAAAAATGCAAAAGTTCGGGTTTCCTGTAGTTCTGGATGTTACGCATTCTCTTCAGAAGCCTAATCAGATAAGCGGAGTAACCGGAGGTGAGCCTTGGCTGATTCCGCATCTTGCAAAAGCGGGACTTGCGGTTGGAGCTGATGGTTTATTCATGGAGACTCACCCGGAGCCGTCAAACGCTAAGTCAGACGGTGCTAATATGCTTACACTAAGCTTAATGGAACCTTTGATAAAAGAGCTTGTTGCTATTAGGAATGTACTAAAGTAAAAGAAGGCAAATTATTTGGAAACAGAAAATTGTCTGAAAAAAGAAATTTATTAAACACAATATAAAATGTTTTTAACGTCGAGTTTTTCAAAGAGGTATGAAAAATTACCGGTAACCATCTTCGATGAGGCGGCTAATGCAGCCAAGATTGTTGTAGATGAGGTTATTAAACAGTCTAAAGAGAAAGCAAAGAAGGGTGAGAATCTTGTCCTTGCACTTGCTTCTACGTCTGCGTGTCTTGCAGTTTATGAAGAAATGATTAATGCTGTGAAAGCAAAGAAGTTGAGCTTCAAAAACATTGAAGTTTTTGATATGGATGATTTCTATCCATTGGACCGCAATGAGTTACAGAGTCATTACAGGTTTATTAAAGAGTGCCTTATTGATGATATAGATATTCCTGCAAAGAATGTTCATTACATAAATAGCAATAAAATGGATGATGTCCAGAAATATTGCAAAGGTTTTGAGGATGAAATAGTAAAAGCTGGAGGCATTGATATCTTGATTACCAGCAATATGGGAATGAATGAACCGGCTTCTGCATATAACTCTGAAACCAGAATAATTGCGCTTAACTACTCATCCAGAGTTGCAGCAGCAAGTGATTTCTTTGGTGTTGAGGATGTTCCCTATTATGCTATAACAATGGGTATTGCAACAATTCTTAAGTCTAAAGAAATTTATTTTTTGGCTTGGGGAGAAGGTTCCGGGAACTCTGTAAAAGCACTTGTCGAGGGTGATGTTGACAGCATGAATCCCGCTTCTTATCTGCAGGAACATAAGAATATACACGTTTTTATTGATAATTCGGCATCTGTCAAGCTGACAAGAATTGATACCCCTTGGCTTACAGATAAAGTTGAGTGGACTCCGTATCTTATCAGAAAGGCAGTGTTCTGGCTTTGCAGAAAATTGAACAAGCCAATTCTTAAACTTACAGATAGAGATTATAATGATAACTTGATGTCAAACCTTGTAACTACAATGGGGCCTGCCAGTCAAATTAACATTAAAGTTTTCAATGATTTGCAGCATACAATCAGCGGGTGGCCCGGTGGAAAACCAAATGCTGATGACTCAACACGTCCCGAGCGTGCAAAGCCTTATCCAAAGAGAGTTGTCGTATTTAGCCCTCACCCTGACGATGATGTGATTTCAATGGGCGGTACTCTTGCCAGACTTTCTGAACAGGGACATGATATTTATATGGCTTATGAAACAAGCGGAAATATTGCCGTCTTTGATCATGACGTTGTAAGATATCTGGACTTTATAAGAGAGAGCGCCGGTTTATTTGGCTTCTCTGATGAAAAGGCAAATAAACTTTTCACGGACATCAAGGCTGCTCTTGCAAAAAAGCATCCCGGAGAAGCTGATCCAATGATTGTCAGAGAGATAAAGACGGTTATCCGTCGCGGAGAAGCACGTTCTGCCTGCCGCTATCTTGGAATTCCGGAGAGTCATGTAAATTTCCTTGCATTGCCTTTCTATGAGACTGGCGGCGTAAAGAAAAATCCGCTTGGGAGAAAAGATGTTGAAAT
>Ga0116171_10000742_pt1 | contig 33916 bp, 19 predicted proteins | sample AD_JPNHW2_MetaG_FD_89798 | JGI IMG/M metagenome (GOLD analysis project Ga0116171, IMG submission 89798) | Active sludge microbial communities of municipal wastewater-treating anaerobic digesters from Japan - AD_JPNHW2_MetaG | ecosystem: Engineered > Bioreactor > Anaerobic > Digestate | place... | reverse complement strand
TATGTTTTTAGCTCAAAGTAACCTCTAAAATGATTTCAAATCGTTGCCAATCAAAAATCTTTTAGAACGAAGAATTATCAAGCTTTTCAAAGAACGAAGTTCAAAGTTAACGCAACACTAGTGAAACAAAATCATTTAATTATTAATTTAATTTTATTAAAGTTATGGCAAATTCTTATGAGTTGTGTGTACGTTCTTTCAAAAATGATGAAGGTAATGCAAAAGTAAAGAAAGTGGAGGTAAGGGATGGGAATTTTGAGCGTGTGGGTACCTATACAGGTGGGATTCGCGGTGGGAAGTATTTGCATGGTAAGGGAGCTTTGTCATTTTTTAATGGGAATATCTATGAAGGTGAATGGAATATGGGATCAATGCATGGCAAAGGAAAAATTGTATATAAGAGTGGGGATGTTTATGAGGGAGAATTTGTGGAGGGTTGTTTTCAGGGAAAAGGTGTGTATAAATGGAAAAGTGGGGGCCTTTATGAAGGTGAATTTAAAGCTGGTAATTTTCATGGAAAAGGAAAAAAAATATTTAGTGATAAATCTTTATATGAAGGAGAATGGGTAAATGACAAGCGAAGCGGAATCGGGAAAATGAAATATGCTGATGGATCTATTTATGAAGGAGAATGGGAAGAAAATATGCGACACGGCGACAATGGAAGGATGCAATATCCTGATAAGAGTGTTTACGATGGATCTTGGCGTAAAGATAGTAGAAATGGTAAAGGCGTTTTGTATAATCCCAAAGGGGAACTGATTAATAAAGGACTATGGGAAAAAGATGAATACATAGATGTTGATAGAGAAGCTACGATGGAGTATGATGGAGGAACCTATAAGGGAAGGGCGTTTGGAAAAACTCCGAACGGTTACGGAGAATTGACATACAATAATGGTCTTTATTACAAGGGTGAATGGGTTGATGGGAAGCGAAACGGGCAAGGTAAAGCATATCTATCTACAAAGGGAAATGGTTCATCTTATGAAGGTGAATGGAAGGATGATAAAAAACATGGCAAGGGTAGAGAGCAAATAGATGAAAGCGTTTACGATGGCATGTTTTTAAACAATAAGCGACATGGATATGGGGAATATCATGAGTTAGGGCCATGCAAATTCAAGGGGGAGTGGCTAGATGATAAATATTATAATGGCATCGGAAAAATGGAAAATGAGAGTGGGGCCATCTGTGAAGGGGAGTTTAAGGAGGGGAAAATTTGCGGAAAGGCTAAACTTGAAATTCCAGGTGTTGGTTTGTATGAAGGAGATTGTGATAAAGGTTTAATGCAGGGTGCTGGGAAGATGATATATAAATCAGGAGATGTTTACGAGGGTGAATGGAAAAATGATAAAAAAAATGGCATTGGAAAAGCAACATATGCCAATGGGAATTATTGTGAGGGTGAATGGAAAAATGATAAATGGATAAATGGTAAAGGAAGAATGGAAGATGAGTCTGGCAATATTTGTGAAGGCGTATTCACTGATGGTGAAATTATTGGAAATGGGAAAATAACATTTGCTGACGGGAGTGTTTATGAAGGAGAATGCAAAAATGGCAAACCGCATGGAATAGGCAAAATGACAGCAAAAAGTGGCTTTTATAATGGCTCTTTCGTTGAAGGCTTTTATGAGGGTCATGGCAGATACTCTTGGGAAGATGGCAGCAATTATGAAGGAGAATGGAAGAATGGAAAAATGCATGGAACTGGCAATTATAAATACATAAATGGCGATGATTATGAAGGGGAATGGCTATCAGGTAATAGACATGGGATAGGAAAGTATAAATATAATAATGGAGATTTTTATGAAGGAGAATGGAGAGAAAATGAACGAACAAAAGGGAAATTATTTTTTAAAAATGGCGATATCTACGAGGGTGAATGGGAAAACAGCAAAAAAAATGGCAAGGGCAAAATGGCATATATCTCAGGAGATATCTATGATGGAGAGTGGAAAGACAATAAAAAGAGCGGGAAAGGTATTTTGACATACAGCAGTGGGGACGTCTATGATGGTGAGTGGACTGAAGATTTGAGAAATGGAGAAGGGAAATTTGTATGGAAGAACGGGGATTTTTACAAGGGCGATTATTTTGAAAATGAAAGACATGGATTTGGGGTTTTAGAAATAAAGGAAAGTAAAGTAGTCTCAAAAGGGTTTTGGTATCATGACGAATTCACAAATGTTCTTGTTGAAAATTATATTTCTGAAAAGAAATTTAAGGAAGCTAAAGATTTACTTGAAACCACCTTGAGTTGTTTTGCTAAATTGGGAAATAGTTCTTCTATACAGGATAAACTGAATGAAGTAAAAAATTTGGAAATTGCCAATGCTTTTCAAAATGTAATGAATCCTAATGCTAAAACAGATAGTCATACAGCAGAAGATACTTCTAAGGATGATTTTGAGGATTTTATTTAATACAAATTATGGAATACCTGGAAAAAATATATGCAAAGTGCAAAAAGGATGGGCACTTTACAAAGTTCAAGTCCTTCATCGATTTTCAGCATTACTTTAAAGATGTCGAAACATATAAAAAACTATGGAGTTTTTTGATTTCAAAAGAATATGAAATACCTGAATTTGAAGCTTTTTTTCAAAAGCTTAACGCTGATTCGGAAGTAGTGACAACTACCCAAGATCAGAAAACAAGCGATTACAATCAGCCTGTAGCATCAAATGGCGAATTAATCTATAATGGGGGATTAAAAAAATTGCCGGATATTTTTAAGATCGGAAATCTTAAAATAGACGGTTTTGATTACGATTTGCCGGCTATTATTCCATTCAGGAATACGACCGGTATCGGATATTACGCCATAAATGAGGAACAAAAATCATTGGCAGTTCGTTGTATTCAGGTCTTGGCCTTTAGACTTCTTTTGTCATTACCCAATAGACAATCCAAGATATTCATTATTGACTACGAAAAAAGTGGAAGCAACTTCTCAGCATTATTTGGTTTGGATAATAAAATATTAGAACATGAGATTTGGGATGATGAGAGTGAAATTTCAAATGGAATAACTGACCTAAAAAATCAAATCCCTCTGATAAATTCGAAAATTTTACAAAACAAATACAATAGCCTTGCAGAATACAATGAAGCTGCGCCTTATTCAAATCAACCTTTTCAATTTTTATTGATTGCGAATTTCCCAAAAGGTTTTAGTAAAGAGTCTGCTGAGAAACTGCTGAATATTATTCAAAATGGCAGTAAATCGGGTGTATATGTTTTAGTTTCCATTGACGGTCACGCTAAAAAAACACAAGAAGTTGACATTGAAAGCGTGATAAATACAATACAATTGATCGATTTTTCGACAAATAAGATTAGAAACGTTGAAAACAGTGAGTATTTTAATTCCATTTTCTATTTAAGTGGTTTTTATCATGAGCTACCGTCTGATATAGAGAAAATTAAAAACCAACTTAATAAAGACATCAATGAATTAAAAGCAGTTTCAGTCGATATCTCAGATGCCATAAGTACCGAATGGAACGAAGATGCATCTGGAGGTATTAAAGTTCCAATTGGCATCGGTGAAAATAATGAGATTTTTGATTTTATTTTTGGATTAAATTCTGACTCACATCACGCATTAATTGGCGGCGCCACCGGGTCAGGAAAAACGGTGTTATTGCATAATATTATTATTTTCAGCGCTTATAAATATTCGCCGGAAAGCATGCAAATGATTTTACTCGACTATAAGGAAGGTACTGAATTTAAATGCTATGAAAATCTACCCCACACTAAAATTTTATCAATAGCCAGTGTAAGAGAATTCGGATTAAGTGTGCTTGAATTTCTGGTTCAGGAAATTACCGACCGGGGTATCCTTTTCAAAGAAGTGGGTGCGGGAAATTTACAGGAATATTCTCAAAAAAAACAGGCGATCATTCCACGTTATTTGGTCATTATTGACGAGTTTCAGGTATTGTTAAGTGGAAACGACAAAATTTCCACACAAGCAAGTGAGCTAATCCAGGATATTTGTAAAAGGGGAAGAAGCTTTGGAGTGAATATGATTCTTTCGACTCAATCTTTAGGGGATGTAGACATATCATCGTCAACATTAACAAATATTGGTTTGAGAATCGGACTAAAAATGCCAGAAATTGACTGTACGCGAATATTAAGCATAGAGAACGACGTTCCCTCACGATTTACAAGGCCCGGGGAAGCTGTATATAACACTCAAAATGGTTTGAAATCCGGAAATAAATTATTTCAAAGTTCATACATTAGTAAAAATGAATTGGGACAAAAAATTAGTTATTTAAAATCTAAGCAACCGGAAAGCTTGTTTAAACAGTTCATTTTCGATGGCTTTGAACAGCCTGATATCAAAGAAAATCTTGCCTTACAAAAAATAATTTCAGAAAACAGCTTTAAAATTAATGATAACTTCTGTGATGTATATATTGGAGAACCATGCAGATTAAGTGAAGAGCACTTAAAATATAGAATCAGGAAACAGGCTGAATCAAACTTTTTCACAGCTGGTGATGACCCTCAAGCTGTAGTAGCATGTTTTTATTACAGCCTATGGCAAATTGCCAAACAATCCTCAGCTGAAAGTCAATTTTATATTTTCGATTTGTTTGACATTGATAGTGAATATTCAGGACAATTAAATGTATTAAAAAATGAAATTCAGAATTGTAAAGTATTCACAAAAGAAAAACCATTAGAAGAGATTTTATCTAATTTAAATATACTGATGGGTGAGCGGGCAAATGATGAAAATATGGCAGGGCGTGTAGTATTGGCAATTATGAACGTGCAAAAAATCAGAAGTTTGAAAAAAGATGGATATAATGATTCTCCCTTGGCTCTGTTGCTAACAAAAATATTAAAAGAAGGACCTGATGTCGGAATTCATTCCTTTATGCATTTCCAAAATTTCAATCAATATAAGGAGTTGTTTGACAATAATCTTCTGAATGAATTTGAGAACAAATTGATTCTTAAGGGTGAGGAGATTAATCGATATGTCGACGATTACAATGCGAAAAACATTAAAGAGAATGGAATTGCGTATTTCCAATCACCTCAGTCAGGATATGAGTTTTCAATGATTAAAGTGTACAAAAAATAATGGATTATGAAAAACAATGCGTATATAGAATACATTTCTAATCTGAATAAGGTCTATGAATTATCAAAGCAAAACAAGTCAGATAGCAGCCAGGAAATATATGTTGGAGATCGAAATATTAATGGTCAACCTCACGGCAAAGGGAAAAAAACCATGCCTGATGGTTCATATTATGACGGGCAATGGATTGATGGAAAATTTATAGAGGGAATAGGAAAGAAGATATACGACGATGGAGCTATATATGAAGGTGGGATTAAGAATGAGAAAAGATATGGTCAAGGTACATATGCGCTAACATTTGGTATATCTGCAGAGGGCTATTGGAGTGAAGATGAAGTTGATGAATATGGATCAACTGCAGTAGTACGTGGAGTAAAAAAAAATAAGGGGCGAATAATTTTTGAGGGTATGATGGATATATTAGATAACGTAATACTTGAAAAAGAAGGCAAATATTATTTCGAAGATGGAGCTTATGTGGAAGGCATTTTCGAAGAGAAAGGCAAAGGGATTTATACGTTTCCAAATGGAGATATATACGAGGGGGAATTAAACTTCCTGACAATACATGGCAAAGGTGTTTTGAAAAAAGTTGATGGATCAATTGTTGAGGGTGTATGGAAAAAGGGGGTTATTGATGAAGTTGTTAAGGGAAAAAATTGCAGCATAAAAATAAGTGTCGAGGATGTTGATAGCCCTTGCGGTGATTTAGCGCATGGAGATGGCATATATATGGGTGAGATAAAAAACGGTAAACCTAATGGAGAAGGTACTTTTATTTATAACCATGATAAAGGAAAATATATTGGACAATGGAAAAATGGAAGATTTGACGGAAAAGGTTTGTTAGAAGTCTTAAATTTATGTTACGGTGAAGAAGAAGGTTCACTTTTGAAATATGATGGAGAATGGAAGGAAGGCAAAGCACACGGGGATGGATTTTACAGGTGTGAGGCTGCTGATGAATATAAGAAGGGGAAATGGGTTGAGGGTCGTTTTTTTGAGGGTGACATGAAGTTGAATCGTTTTACGGGTGAAGTGAGGAACTATAATAAATATCATGGAAGAGAATATTTATACTCGGATGAGGAATACTACTTTGAGGGATACTTTGATGAAGATGAAGGTTATTATGAAGGATATTATTATTATCCAGGTAGGTTTATTGGTGACATGGAATATGGGCGTTATAAAAAAGGGCGTTGGTGGTGGAACAATGATCTTACATGGGTTGAAGGTGAATATGATAGAGAGGGTAACCTGATTAAGGTAGAACGTGCACAAAAAAAAGATGGAAGTATGTGTGTCGTATGTTTTGTAAACGAGAATGGCGGTGTGTCATGGCGATGATAATTTTAACGGTGTCCTAAAGAAATTCGACGGAATATTTTGATGAATCAAATGATTTTTGCAGTGGTATATTTATAAAATTAAAGAATATATTAATTCAATTTATTGGAAATATGGGACAGATGAACGTAAACCCACAAAGAGTGGAAGAATTGATGAAAAGATTGCTATCAATTACAAATGACATGCAATCAAAGCAAAAACAACTAAAAGTACACATTCAGAATCTTGAGCATTATTGGAATGATCATCATTATAAATCTTTTACTGAACAATACGGCGAATTTGATAAAATCCTACAGAAGGCTTTACAGTATTCTGAAACCATTCTTATCCCTAATTTAAAGAATATTAAAAAATTCGCAGACGAGTATGAGAATCTGGGTAGAAAGTAGTATTTAATATGAATTCACTTATCAAAAGTCGTTAATTTTGAAAATATTGAATTCTTTCACTATTGAATGTACTAATAAATTTGAATCTTAATGCACATAAATGAAATAATTGCGGCTATTCTGAAGTTTTTTTCAGTAATTCCTATATAAAATTGATAATTTTAAAATAAGTTTAACAATGAGTAAAACAACAACCGATTATTTTAATCACATTAAAGGAATAATAGAAAGTAATGATATAGAAAGTGTTGAAACGGAATTTGTTTTCTTGCAAAAGGACTTGCTTAAAGTGAGTATTGAAATTTTAAACGATAGCAGAAATGCTCTGAAGAGTATAGAGCTCATTTTAAAATTTGATTTGGACAGTCTTATCATGATTATGCAGGATATGGAGGAATATAAAGATTGTAATATTAACTCTTCCTATCTGGAAGAACGCTTTCCTGATTTTTGGGATGAAATTTTGTTATCCATTTTTAAACATGATTATACAAGCATAGCTGAAATGATAACACCTGCAAGACTAGAGGCGAAAAAATTTGACTTTTAGGTGCAAAAAGAATTTGACTGAATGCGAATATAGAATAGTCACAAAATTGCAATAACATAACCTCCCCGTTTTGCAATTACTCAATTTCCGTCTTAAGCTTCCTGTTGGCAAAAAGAATTTCAGCGTCATTTTTCAGTACTATGAGTAAGTTTAGCCACTCGTATATGCTGTGCTGAAAATATTCTTCTGGTGTTTTAAATGATTCGGTTTGCTTTTTCAGAATTTTTTAATTTAATGCAATGAGCATTAACATCATTTCTTTTATTCTAACAGAATTTCCGGATATAACCGATATCATTCCCCTGGCGTATTTTGAAGCTGCCTCAGGGAAGTACCTTTCTACCATTGATACCAACCCTGAAAAATACGCATTTCGAAATGGATGGCATTTATTACACGATGATATCCTTCCTGATCCTTTCTATGCCTGTGGCATAAAAAACGCTGGCACTTCGGAGTATTTATATGTTGCAATAAAGAAAGGCACTCGGATTTTTTGGTTCTATTGCCAACTATTTAGTATTTTTAATAAAGAGGGTCCCAATAAATCAGCTAAATGCAAATTGCAACTTAAGGAAGCGATCTGCAAATGGAAGAAGGGCGCTAATAGCGTGATATTTGCCCTGGATGTTTTTCTTTAAATGCACCTAATAATAACAAAGGGTCGAAACACCTATATACCTTGGCAAGAAAGCCGAATCAACCCTTAAATCAGTTGGAAGGTCCACATCAGGAGCCACACTACATGAACCTTTCCATAAAGTAGTCAGATCATTTCTCTGAGCAATGATAAGGCAGTCAATAAATGTATGCCGCATTCCGGATGTATAGGATTCGTTTAGAATGCCCCCGGATCATCTTGTTAAACACCTGCAACATTCCATTTACCATCGAATTCATCGACGTTAATGAAATTATTTCAGAATACGAGAAGTTCTATAACATTTGCTAATACGAATGTTTTTGTATAATCTGGTTGCTTTGCATATTCAAGTCAGTTACTGATATTAAACCCAGATTGCGCAATAGGAACGCAGTGAACTATTGAGAAGTGCGCGGGATAGTGCGTTGAATCTGCCCGTCCCGCACACGAAGTGTCGGGGGGTAACCCCGACTTAGAAAATGTTCCCGTCTTTTAGGGATTACATTTTCTTAGTCGATTACGCATTATTAAGTGAATTATATTTTATTGAATATCAGATTGTAATGATTGATTTGTTCTATTGAACGCACTAGAAATTTCTAATGCGTAATTCCATCTAACTCATTCTAAGTAATTAAAAGATCGTCAGTTACAATGTTGAGTTTTTTCATTTGATGTTGTATGTTCTTTATTACTTTAACTTTTATCAATTCCCGGTATACATCTTCTGCTAAAGGTTTGTATTGTTGTTTTTTTACGATCATATTCCAGATTATCACCGCAAGCTTTCTTGCCGTTGCCGTTATTGCAGCAGCTCTTCCTTTTTTATAGGCAATTCTTTTAAAAAACGAAACAAGAGATCCTTTTTTTATTCTATCAATAGTATTAGCTGCATTTCTCAGGGCAATCGATAGTTTGTTTGCACCTTTTGGAGTCCTGCTGCTGATTAGTTTTCCCCCGCTAACTTTATTATTAGGAGACAAACGCAAGAAGGATGAAAACTGTTTGGCCGTTTTAAACTTGTATATTCCCTGTCCTATTTCAGTAATGAGTGTCAAAACTGTATTCATGCTGACTGATTCTATTGCAAACAAATCAACCCCATAGTATTGATAACTTAATTGTGGAAGATCAAATTTTACCTGATTTTTACCTTTGATTTGCTTTTGGGTAATTTTCACACCCTGATCTATTTGACTGTCCCCGACAAGATAGCTTTTTAATAATTGTTCGATTTTTTTATCACAAGTCTCAATTTTTACTTGGATAATCTTGTATAAATCATAACAATCACCGAGTTCAAACATCAATTCATCATTATAATGACCTTGTAATGCTTCGGCTATTTCTTTCTTTGATTTGCGACATCTATTATTAGCCAATTGAGATAGTTTATTCCCATCCCGTTCCCCTGAAAGAATGGCTTCCATGATTGCTCGCCCACTTTTACCGGTAATGTCATTTATAACAGCATCTAATCTAAAATTACAAAGTCGAAGTGCCTTTTGCATCTTATTCGCCATCTTTGCAGATTCTTCAATTAGTGATAGCCTGTGCCGGTTCAATGTCCTGAGTTTTAATGTTTGTTCATCCGGTAAAAAACAACCGCGTAAGAGTCCAAGCGAATGTAGTTTTTGAATCCATTGACAATCTTTTACATCAGTTTTTGCCCGAACATTTTTTGTCTGATGTCCTGAAACTAGGAATACTTCAAACCCTGCCTTTTGTAATGCCATAAACAAGCTTTGCCAATAGCTTCCCGTACTTTCCATTGCTACGGTATTTATATTATTATCCTTCAAGTACGAAATTATTTTTTCATGGTCTGAAGAATAAACTCCAAATTCCTTGAGGGCGTCAAGGTTTTGTCCAACTGCCACGAAATGACTCATGGAGCCAACATCTATTCCGCAGGCATGTGATTTACAATCTGCATTTTTTCTGTTTTTTTCATCTTTTCAATTTTAATTTATAAAAAATGCAGCAAGAAATGTATCTTTGAACTTAAATTATTCCATACAGGCTTACTGGTAAACAGTAGCACTAATTAATTCTTCAAAGACCCGAAATCGCATTCGGGTCTTTACATTTCAACCAAAATTTGGGAAGGGATAAGACTCACCATTTTAAACATAGGCTTTTTGCTGCAAAACCAAAGTTAGATGTTTTATTCTACTTTTTTAAAGTCTTCAAATTTGGGTTAAACTTATCTTTAATCGCTTTTCAAGGATTAGTTTTAAAGGCAATCAAATTTGTTCAAATTTTTTAATTCAATAAATCATAATTGTCAAAAATTGTATTAAAAGTTTTTTATATTTGAAGGCGATTACTATAAAATGAAAATTCTACACGAGGCAAGGGCAAGCCGGTTGCAAGCCCGGCTCATTATAAGCTATTTTAAAGCATAAATTTCGGAAGTCTTGAAAAAGAAAATTATTCTCCATATACCCCATTCATCAGTAAACATACCTATTAGAGAGGGATATGTTGTAGATATGATTTACCTGGAACAAGAAATGTTAAAATTAACGGATTGGTATACTGATGACCTTTTTTATTCCAATGGAGATGAAATGATTGTGGCTGATTTTTCCAGGATTTTTTGCGACCCAGAAAGGTTTACGGACGACTCAATAGAAATAATGGCTCAATATGGAATGGGAGTTTTGTATGAGAAAAGTGATGAAGGCGAGGAAATAAGACGAGTAACCGCAGAACTGAAGGAAAAGGTATTGTCGGAATACTATTCGAAACATCAAAATAAACTTAGTAAAGCTATAAATAGACAATTAGACTTGCTTGGCAAGGCTTTGATTATTGATTGCCATTCTTATCCAAGTAAGCCATTTAATAGAGACCTTGATAAAAACTCAAAGCGTCCTGATTTTAATATAGGAACGGACACCTATCACACCCCGCAAAAATTGATTGACCTGTCTGTTTCGTTCTTTAAAAATGCAGGCTATTCATTAGGAATCGACTGGCCATATAGAGGTTCAATAGTTCCAATGAAATATTATCAAAAAAATAAAAATGTTCAGTCAATAATGCTTGAAATAAATAGAGCGCTCTACTTAAAGGAACCAACAAATGAAAAGTCTCAGAATTATTTAAAAACTAAAAAAGTAGTAAGTGAATATATAGAGACAATCAAAAACAGCTTATAATAGTTAAGGCTTCCTGTGGCGCAGCCCAACATGAAGCCGTGTTGCACGGAAGCCCACGATGCAGCGAGGTTTGAATAAAGTATTTTTATGGAGTTTTATAAATAAATCCTGGGGAAGAATGTTTGTAATTTGTGAAAAAAGAGATACATTTATCCAAGGTTTGGGATGTTTTTGGTTCGCCCCCCCCCTTTTTTGACTCTTATATCAGTTCTCTTTATCTTTACTAAAGTTTTTTTTGGACGTATGCGATAAATTTGGTAATATTAAATTCGATCCTTTAATTTACAATACACACATGGCACATCCTCACCTGGAAACAAAAAAACGCCTTAAACAAAAGCTGGAATACTATTTAAAAAAGCTAAAGGAGGAAAAGGAATTATTTGATGTATGTCGCGACCGTTCAGCCCATAGAATGGCCGTTCCCCCCTTATTTCTTCGCCTTGAAGACTATGTTGGAGCTATGGATTATTTTTTATGGTACGATTCAAACTTCCCGGAAGACGCCGGTTTCCCTGAATTTTACCTGGCTTGGGCGATGACCTTATTTAAAAACAATCAAGCTCAAAAAGCTGAAGCAGCGGTCATTCTTAGCTATATTCAAAACCCCTATCTTATTGGGCTAATCGTTCAAAAAGAAAACCCACTGGTCTGTGGAGGGCTATTTCAGATAGAATCCAGGGAATGGGCCATTAACGCCGTTCATTTCTGCTATTTGTTTATGACGCCTGATTTTGTGACCTGGCTTGGCGGCTATACACTGAGCGAAGCATATTCTTCATTCACGGGTAGAATTGATTCGATCAACAAACTTCTTGATGGTGAAAGAGACCAGCCTTTGCGAACAAATTTGACGGACGCGATGTCGGGAATATGGTATGCTCATAAAGCTATTATTCGCCAAGAAGCTACTTCCAATCAATGATGATCCATTAATAGGTATCACTGGTAAAAATAGCAATGAGAAAATAATCGCATAGCGGATCATTTGATTTTATATTATTATCTTTCACAGGATAAATCCATTAATATTTATAAATATACTTACACAGACATTATCAATATTTAGCAATCTACGCTTGAACAAGACCAAAGTAATTCGGATTTTTCCCAACAAAAAAGTGGGAAGGGTGATTCTTTAGGTACTTGTATGAGAGAAGTTTTATTAATTTATAATCCTCTTTCATATGGCCTTTTGCCTATTAAACAAAAAGGAAATAAAAAGAGGGGGCTGAATTTGGGGGATGATGAATTTATTGTGAAATTTGTTTGACAGTTATGGAAAAAGTGATATTTAATTTTTGTACTCTTTTTTAATTCCCCCTAAAAACATCATTGAACAAACACGCTCATTTTTTGCTGGTATTCAATCATGTTTTTCCACGCACAAGCCCACATTAAGCGGTATAATAATTCAATAGTAATTGAAATATTATTTTAAAATGTAATCTCAGTTCTCCGGCTTTGCGTTTGTTCCAAAACCATGTTGAACCTTTGTTGAGGGTCGTTTTTGCTTCCTTCTCGGAGATATAATCGCCAAGGGTGCTGCCATTATTTTGTTTTGACAGGTTCAAGGCTTCGGTCAGCCTGTCGATTTTTTTCATAAGTTCTTCCATTTTATCGTAAGGGACGAATACAAATTGCTGGGGAGTCTCATTCATGGTTATTTTGTTTTAGTTTCTTTAATGTAAAATAAAAGCAACATTTTAAATAAAAAAATTTAGATAGTATTAATGAAGTCGTCTAATGAGTTGATGATCGTATTAATTTGTTTATTGGTCAGTCCGCACTTAAGGCCGGTATTAAGAAATTTTTCTTTTTTTCCACCATATTTCCATACAAACAGCATCGAGTCTCCCAGGTTGTTTTTTTCTGAGATTTTCTGGAATTGTGAGCACAATTCAAATTTGCTTTTAAGTTTTTGCACTTGGGAATTTTCGCCTAATAATTTTATTGCGGCATCATAGTAAACGTCAGCAGGTATGTCAATGGAACTCCAAATTAACAACGGTTTATATTTGGAGTCTGATTTTGTAATAAGTGTATTATATTCATCCATCAACATTTTTTTTAGAAATAGTTCTTTTATAGATTGGGAATACACCCTGCATTTATCCGGAATACCTTTCAAAAGGAATTTGTTCCCCATTTTTTGATATTCAGCTTTTATTACATCCGTGATCAGTTTGCGTTCGATAGAAAGATAATCTCCAACCTTGTCTTCAGCTTCTTCAGTTGAAGTGAAATCAATATCATACAAGCTTTTCATCTGTGTTGTGGCCCTTTGGAAAGTGATTTTTATATATAAAGGGTAAAAGGGTGGTGGCATACTATGTTTTTTACCATTCTCATCTGAAAAAGTATGTTTTTTCATGAACTTTTTTGATTCCTTCAGGCTTGTATTAATAAAATGCTTTACTGTAATTTTGCTATCCTTGTTCATAATATTATATTTTAAACTAAATTAGTGCTTTCTTTTCCTTAATTTTTTATTTCGACGTGGCAAAGATACGAAAGTTTCTTTAGAATGCAAATAAAAACAACATTATTTTTGAAATAATTTTTAAAGTACTGTTAGACAGTAGAATAAAATTAATAATTTTATATATTTCGACAATAATTTAGTAATAATCTTTAATATTGACTTGAAAATTTCCTATTTGAAAGGTTCTGAAAAAATCTGAATTATTTTGAATTACATTTTTAAAGGAGGTTCCCAATTCGGATACCTATTAAATTTAAGATGAATTTAATTAGTTAATATACAGTCATATACATTAAAAGTACGGGAGTCTCCAGCTCCACCAAACCAACACCGCTTCACCACGAAGTGGTGTTTTTTATTTTTTTGCCTGTTCGAAAACTTGTTTTCAGGAACAAAGGCAAAAAAATAAAAAAAGCGCAGCTCAAGCGGTGTTGGTTTGAAGCCCCCCCCCAACAGAGTTCAGCGCAGCTAATCTCTCCAGCTCCGATGTTCGAAAACTTGTTTTCAGGAACAAAGGCAAAAAAATAAAAAAAGCGCAGCTCAAGCGGTGTTGGTTTGAAGCCCCCCCCCAATCAGAGTTCAGCGAAGCTAATCTCTCCCGCTCCGATGTTCGAAAACTTGTTTTCAGGCATATATGCTTACAGAATTTTGCCTGCCGATTTCATCCTTCAGGATAAGAGGAAAAAAATCGGCAGACAGGTAAGTTTTTTATGTAATTTTACCTCAAGCAAACCAATTACAACGCCGTTCACCAACACAAGTTTTTCTTTGGTTTATAAAAAATAAAAAAAGCGCAGCTCAAGCGGTGTTGGTTTGAAGCCCCACTGACTGACGCCATCGGGCAGGGAAGGAAAAGAAAATCCGGAATTTTGTCTGCCGATTTCATCCCGCTCGGCGGTGGCTCCTGCCTCCGCCGGTTTATAATAGCAGGTTTTACCTGCCCGTTTGGGCGAAGAATGTTTCTTCACAGCAGGAAAAATAGTATTAGCTACAATCCCAATTATTAGCGCAACTCAGATAAAATCATGCAGGGCCGAAGGGAGTACAACGAGTCTAAGGTCATACATGTTTTAGCCCTTACATGTTAAAAATTTGTCGTTTCGAATGTGTTTTGTCTTAATATATCAAAAATAAAATTGAATAACTTGCAATATTCGAAAAAAAATTATTACTTTTATCGTGCTAAAAAATATCAAGTATGAAAAAAATTAATTACGTTGTTGTTTTATGCATGCTTTTCATGTTATTTTCGCTGCAAAACATACAGGCACAGGTAAGTAAGGGTGGGATTCCTCCGAGCATTCAATTTAAATCAATGGTAACCAGCGGGCTTGACGAGATTAATGTCCCGGCAATCAATGTGAGCGCGGTCATGGCAGATGATTCTGCAAGGCCCGGCCCTTTGTGGGTGGGAAGATCTGTTCCCGTAGGAGTGAATATGACCAATGCCGGGACATGGACCGAGATGCCGGACGGAAGCAGGGTGTGGAGGCTTAAAATTAAAGCCTCGGGCGCAAAAGCAATCGGCGTTTATTATGATGATTTTTACATTCCTGAAGGAGGTAAGCTGTTCCTTTACAATGAGGCGCAAACTCAGGTCATAGGAGCCTATACCAGTGAAAATAATCCCCCAGCGCACCTTTTTGCAACAGAGTTGATCCAGGGTGAATCAGTCACTTTGGAATATGTCGAAGGGGTAAAACGTGCCACAAAATTTGAAACTTTAGATTATTTGAACGGCCTTTTCCGTGAAAGTAAACATTATGGCAGTGGATCACTGGTGGCCAGCCAGACACCTATCATCAGTATTTCGGAAATATCTTATGTTTACAAAGATATTCCTTTTCTTTTCAAGTATGATCCGGCAAAATCAACAGGTTGGAATGCATCGAATGCTTGCCAGGTCAATGTTAACTGTACTCCGGAAGGAACCAATTGGCAGGACCAGAAAAATGGTGTGGCGGAAATCTACCTGAAAATTGGTGCCAGTTATGGCTTTTGTTCAGGAACACTTGTTAATACAACGAATAACAGTGGGCTACCTTATTTCCTGACTGCCGACCATTGTCATAGTGAGGGTGGGACCACTGCTTCTGCAGCAGATATGGCACAATGGGAATTTTATTTTAAATACGAAGCAGCCGGCTGCCCCGACCCCGGGACAGAACCGTCATACAGCACCATTATAGGCTGTACGCTTAAAGCTGCCAGCCCCATTAATGGTGGTTCGGATTTTTGCCTGGTATTGTTTAATTCAACACCCCCGCAATCTTACCTGCCTTATTATAACGGCTGGGACAGGACCAGTACCGCTGCAACCAGCGGCGTTGGGATTCACCATCCTCAGGGGGATATAAAGAAAATCTCTACGTTTTCTTCAACAGTTACCACCGCTACCTGGGATGATGGAACTAACGTGGGAATGGCAAACGCACATTGGGAGGGCGAGTATGTTGAAACAACCAATGGTTTCAGCCAGACTGAAGGAGGTTCATCCGGTTCTCCGCTTTTCAATAGTGCCGGCAGGCAGGTTGGGACACTAACCGGTGGAACAGCTGCGAATTGTACTAATGGGTCTCTTTTCGATTATGGAAAATTTTTCTATCATTGGGATAAAACCGGTACCGGCCCGACAACACAGTTAAAAACCTGGTTAGACCCGACAACAACAAATCTAACAACAGCCAACGGCTATGATCCTTTTGCTACTGCCGTTCCTGCCACTGATTTTGTGGCGGTTTCTCCCAGCACGCTTCTTTATCCGATTCCTATCCTCAGAACCCAAACGGTAACTTATGAAGATCGTTCCTGGGGAGCACCTTCCACGTGGAGCTGGGTTTTTCAAGGAGGAACACCTGCTACTTCTACAGCTCAGAACCCGAGCGCCGTTACCTATAACACAATCGGCTTGTTTGATGTTTCGCTCACCGCTCATAATGCAAATGGTGATTCAACATTGACGGCCGGCGATTATATTCATGTAATGGATCCGACAACAGTAACCTGTGACACCATGTACCAATTCTGGGGAACCCCGACCGTTTATACGGCTACTGCTGGTTATGTGGGTGGAAGCAATGGTTATGGCTGCCAGGCAATTGCAGAAAAGTTTGTAAATTATACCCCTTTCAATAAAGTAACAGGCGGCCGGTTCTGGTGGGCGCAGGCTACCAACGGGAGTTCGCCTAATGTTACTTTTGTAGTCTGGGCTGATGACGGTTCCGGAAACCCCGGCGCTCAGCTGGCTACAACCACAGTTCCATTGTCAACGATTGTGAGTAATTTCAATGGTGTGGGCTATACCGATGTGGTTTTTCCAAGTGATGTTATCCTGCCGACAAATTCCTTTTTCTTAGGTTTTATGATACCAGGATCCATGGGATCGGGAGATACATTGGCCATCATAACAAATAATGATGATGACAACGATAATCAAACCGGTTACAGTTTGTATACTTCGTGGGAAACATACGCTGCATGGGGTATGTCGCTCAGCAATACGATTTTCCCGTTTGCCTGCCACGATCCTTTCTTACCTCCGGTGTGTGATTTCTCCGGGACACCAACGATGTTGCCTGCCACCCAATCGGTTACATTTACAAATCATTGTTACGGCGGTGCAGTCACAACTTATAACTGGTCTTTTCCTGGGGCCGCCACAACATCTTCTTCACAAGCAAATCCGGTGATCCAATACAACAACCCTGGTTACTACAGTGTAACCCTTACCGTATCAAATGCCTATGGTTCAGACGTAATGACCAAAACGAGTTATATCCATGTGATGAGCGCTTCCAGTTGTTCTTGCAATACCCTGGATAATGTTGTCGGTAATGAAATGGTTTATAATATGGGTGCTGATGGATATGTTTCCGGGACCAACTCATATTTCACACAGGTTGCTGAAATTTTTGATGATTATGGTACGTATACAAATTTAAATGGTGCCTATTTTTCATGGGGTTATGTTTACCTGGTTAGCGGCACCACCAATGTTACATTTACGGCATACAGAAACAATGGTACAGGGGGTGCTCCCAATACGGTGATGGGTACCACTACGGTTCCCATGTCCACCATTTACAATGACTATATCAATAACCAGATGACCTATGTCCAATTCGCAACTCCGCTTGCAATTACAACTCCATTCTACATTGCCATGACAATGCCAACGACCGGTGATACCATTGCTGTAAATACCGGCGCTGAAAATGCGGGTACGAATGACGGATGGGCAAAATACAATGGTACATGGTATTCATATTACGACCTTTTCGGAAGTTCGTTTAATAATGCGATTTATCCTATTGTATGTAGTACCGGTGCTCCGCTTCCGGATTTTGTTTCAAACATTGATACCGTTTATCAAACGGGCTCGGTTATTTTTACGGATCACAGTACCTGTAGCCCGGCTTCATGGTCATGGACCTTTGAAGGTGGCACGCCTGCAACATCTACAACACAAAACCCAACAGTGGTATATAATACCGTCGGAACTTATGATGTAACACTGGTTGCCACCAACGCAAGCGGTAATAATACTGAATTAAAAGCTGATCATATCACCGTTGTACCAATCATTGTAAAATGGGATTTTCCTGTTGCTTTAGGCGATAATGCAAATTCTGATGGAGGTATCCTGGCTAATTATAATCCACCAACATACAAGACAATTACCGTACAAGGCGGTGTGTCTACTCCAACATTTACGACTGCCGGGGCTACTACCAAATGTGCCAGCGCAACAGGATGGGCTTCAGGAAGTGGCACAAAATACTGGCAAATAGAATTTGTAACCACAGGCTATCGGGCTCTCAAGGTTTCTTCTAAAATGACAGGGGATAATAACGCCTCACCAAGAGATTTTAAATTGCAGTACAAAATAGGAGCCGGAGGTACCTGGACCGATGTGGAAGGAGCAACTGCCATAAAACTGGCTTTAAGTAGCTGGACCACATCTTCAGCTAATCTTTCATATGTACCGCTGCCTTCAGCATGTAATAATCAAGCATCAGTATATTTGCGATGGATCATGACCTCAAATACCCCTATTAGTGGAACAGGCAATGTTGGATCAACAAGGGCTTGTTTAATTGACGATATTATTGTGTGCGGTGCGCCCATGGACTTAAATCCGCCTGTTGCCGCTTTTTCAGGTACCCCGACTACCATATGTCAGGGAAGTTCTGTGACTTACACTGATCTTAGCACAAATTCTCCGACTTCATGGGCGTGGACCTTTGCAGGCGGTACACCTGCAACATCCACGGCTCAAAATCCAACGGTTGCATATAATACTGCAGGAACCTATAATGTTACCCTGATCGCCACAAATGCTAATGGCTCTGATACTATTACCAGCACAAACTATGTTACCGTATCGGCTCCTATAGCCCAGGCGATTACGGGAACGACACCAATATGTATTGGTTCCAACCAGACATGGACCAGCACTACCGGTGGCGGCACCTGGACGAGCGGCACACCGGCTGTAGCCACCGTTGGCTCAGGCACTGGCGTTGTAACCGGCGTTACAGCAGGCACTTCTGTAATAACCTATTCCGTAACGACCGGAGGTTGTGTCAACACCGCCACCAAAACGGTAACGATTTCAGCACCTGTAGCCCAGACGATCACCGGAACCACACCGATATGTATTGGATCGAACCAAACCTGGACCAGCACCACCGCAGGCGGCACCTGGACGAGCGGCACACCGGCCGTGGCCACAGTAGGCTCAGGTACAGGCGTTGTGACCGGAGTCACAGCAGGCTCATCATTAATAACCTATTCTGTAACGACCGGAGGTTGTGTCAACACCGCCACCAAAACGGTAACGATATCAGCGCCGACTGCCCAGACGATTACAGGAACCACACCAATATGTATTGGTTCTAATCAGACATGGACCAGCACCACCGGAGGCGGTACCTGGACGAGCGGCACACCGGCCGTGGCCACAGTGGGCTCAGGTACAGGCGTTGTAACCGGAGTCACAGCAGGCTCATCATTAATAACCTATTCTGTAACGACCGGAGGATGTGTCAACACCGCCACCAAAACAGTAACGATATCAGCGCCGACAGCCCAGACGATCACCGGAACCACACCGATATGTATTGGTTCCAACCAGACATGGACCGGCACCACCGCAGGCGGCACCTGGACGAGCGGCACACCTGCCGTAGCCACCGTTGGCGCAGGCACTGGCGTTGTAACCGGCGTTACGGCTGGGACATCAGTAATTACCTATACAGTATCGACTGGAGCCTGCGTCAATACAGCTACAAAAACAGTAACTATATCAGCTCCTGTAGCCCAGACGATTACCGGAACCACACCGATATGTATTGGATCGAACCAAACCTGGACCGGCACCACCGGCGGCGGCACCTGGACGAGCGGCACACCTGCCGTAGCCACCGTTGGCGCAGGCACTGGCGTTGTAACCGGCGTTACGGCTGGGACATCAGTAATTACCTATACAGTATCGACTGGAGCCTGTGTTAATACAGCAACAAAAACAGTAACGATATCAGCACCTGTAGCCCAGACAATCACCGGGACCACACCGATATGTATTGGATCGAACCAAACCTGGACCAGTACCACCGGCGGCGGCACCTGGACGAGCGGTACACCGGCCGTAGCTACAGTTGGCTCAGGGACAGGCGTAGTCACCGGAGTCACAGCAGGAACTTCAGTCATAACCTATTCTGTAACGACCGGAGGTTGTGTTAACACAGCCACCCAAACGGTAACGATATCAGGCCCGACCGCGCAGACGATCACCGGAGCGACACCAATATGTATTGGTTCCAACCAGACATGGACCAGTACCACCGGCGGCGGCACCTGGACGAGCGGCACACCGGCCGTGGCCACAGTAGGCTCAGGTACGGGCGTAGTCACCGGAGTCACAGCAGGCTCATCATTAATAACCTATTCTGTGACGACTGGAGGTTGTGTCAACACCGCTACTAAAACGGTAACGGTATCAGCGCCGACAGCCCAGACGATCACTGGAACCACACCGATATGTATTGGATCGAACCAAACCTGGACCAGCACCACCGGAGGCGGCACCTGGACGAGCGGCACACCGGCCGTGGCTACAGTAGGCTCAGGTACGGGCGTTGTAACCGGAGTCACAGCAGGCTCATCATTAATAACCTATTCTGTAACGACCGGAGGTTGTGTTAACACCGCCACCAAAACAGTAACGATATCAGCGCCGACAGCCCAGACGATCACCGGAACCACACCAATATGTATTGGTTCTAATCAGACATGGACCAGCACTACCGGAGGCGGTACCTGGACGAGCGGCACACCGGCCGTGGCCACTGTGGGCTCAGGCACTGGCATTGTGACTGGTGTTACAGCCGGTTCTTCGGTGATAACCTATACCGTGACAACAGGTGTTTGTGTTAATACAGCAACAAAAACGGTAACTGTCAATAATAATACTATAGTACCGACATTTACTGCTTTAGGTCCTTATTGTGTTGATGCTACCCCTGGAATACTGCCGGCAACCTCTAATAATGGGATAACAGGTACCTGGAGCCCGGATATGATAAATACTGCCTCAACAGGAACCACCACATACACATTTACACCTACAACCGGACAGTGTGCTGTTCAGACAACCATGAATATTGAAGTCGATGAAAACATAACACCACTGTTTACCCAGTTGGGGCCATATTGTGTTGGAGCTACCCCCGGTACTTTACCAACAACATCTAATAACGGAATTAGCGGTACATGGGATCCTGCAACAATAAGTACTGCTTCAGCCGGAACAACTACGTATACGTTTACGCCTACCATCGGCCAATGCGCTACCAATACTGTTGACATGATTGTTACTGTAAATGCTAATGTGCTACCAACATTTGCAGTTTTAGGCCCATATTGTGTCGGAGCCATCCCCGATGCTTTACCTACAACATCTACCAACGGAATAACTGGTACATGGAGCCCTGCAGTTATCAGCACTTCTGCAGCAGGAACCACCCTTTATACCTTTACACCGACAGCGGGCCAGTGCGCAACAACCGCAACCATGAATGTAACGGTAAACCAAATGCCTTTTGCAGATGCAGGCGTTGATGCTACTTATACAGTAACGCCCATACAGATCGGTAATGCGGCCAACGGCCCGGGAACTATCAGCTGGTCACCATCAACAGGGTTAAGTAACCCGAATATTGCCCAGCCACTTGCATCACCTGCTGTAACCACTACTTATACATTAACGGTTGTCAATAATGGATGTATTGCCACCGATGCCGTTACCATCACCATTGGAGACCTGGGGCATACGATTAGCGGAAAAACGCTTTACTCAGCCAGGGCAAATGTTGGCATTCCCGCTCCAAATCCGGCGACTTATAATGCAGTGGCTTACAGTATTGATAATGTAATTGTAATTTTGAAAAATTATCCTTCAGGGACAGAAGTGGCAAGGGATACCAGTGATGCACTGGGGCATTATCAATTTAATGCGGTCATGAATGGAAACTATATCCTTTCGTACGTAAAATATGCAGCAGATACCATGCAATGGTGTAACGATGTGAATGCAGGCGATGTGGGTTTGCTTATGTATTTGATTACGAGCGACACCGTCCTCGATCCATCAAGATGTTTCTCTGCAAAATATCAGAAAGCAGCTGATGTCGACAATAACAATCTTGTTAATACTATTGATGTCGCCAGAATTAAGGCCAAAATCGGATCACCATACCTGGCAAGCAAGAACTTCCCGAAAGGAAACTGGGATGTCTTGAATAGTGTTGTCACTATGGCAGGTGCAGATTTAAATATTAACCTGCAAACAATTTGCAACGGCGACTATAACGCATCCAGCAGCAAATACCGTGATTCGCTGACAACATGGTCCGGTGCGAAATCACACGAGACCAACATCATTGTTGCTTCAAATGAATATATTTCAATAACAGATCCAGGCTATTTTGAAATACCATTGCGGATCAGCTCAAAAATGAATGAGTTTTCAGCACTGGGGCTGGAATTGACTTATCCTGAAGGATACAAGCTTACAAATGCATATATCCCCAAGGCACTCACAAAAACTGGTGCAGTAAAGATCAACCCGACATTGGATGAGATTATTACCGACAATAACGACCTGCTGGTAACTGATGAAGGAGGTGTGATCAGGGTTGTGTACGCAACAACAAAACATTTTGATGTTGCTGCCAATGACGAGATGATTGTTCTTGGTTTCCGAAAGCTGAACGACAAGCAACAGTTAGAACCTGAATTCAAATTGTCGGGCACGGGTATAATTGCTAACCAATACGGGGAAGAAGATGATGGCGCCTACCTGTTAATGCCCAAACTTTTAGTTCAGGGTGGATATTCTGGCGAAGGTTTCGAATTTACCGGATACCCCAACCCATTTAATGGAGAAGCAACCATAACCTATAATTTACCTGAAAATGGGACTGTAAAAATTAAAGCCTATAATGCTACGGGAGAACTTGTGTCTGAAATTATCAACGAAGAACAGATTGCTGGAAAGCACATGGTTGATTTTTCACCGAAATATCTACCGGCCGGTATGTATACCTTCAAACTTGAATTTGTAGGATTAAACAGGTCGGAATGCCTGATATTAAAGATGATCCATTGATTATGCTTTGATTGGAAATAGAATCCTGAAATAGTTATAAAAAAAAAGACAGAGCAATCTGTCTTTTTTTTATCCTTATTTTTTTAAATGACAAACTGGTATAAAAGATATTTCGGATTTGTTGTTTTATGAATTTTAGAAAAATAATTATTTTTTTAACAATTTTTTGGTTTTTATTGTTTTTTTTTATCTTTACTTGTTTTTTTTCATTTTCGTAAAATTCAAATTATAAATTAAAGCAGATTGTTATGAAAAAATTTTTACTTTTTCCAAGCCTGTTACTCTTATACTTTTGCAGCGTATCTATTGCACAGACTTCTTTTCAGAGACTTTATACATTCCCGGGGACATTGCCTATGGCTATTGCATGGAGTGTGCAGCAAACATCTGACGGTGGTTATATTCTATCAGGGTTTCAGAATAAACTTCCGCCTATCAGAGCCGAGTTGGTAAAAACAGATGCTACCGGAGCTGTACAATGGTCGAAAAGTTACGGTATGAAAATAAGCCAGTTCCTGTCAACTGAAAATCCTATTACCGTACAGTCACCTTTTTGTACCAGGCAAACTTCTGATGGTGGGTACATTGTATGCGGACAGCTCGATTCGAGATGTTACCTGATGAAATTAACTTCAACAGGAACCACGGTTTCATGGACAAAACAGTTTGCAAATAACAGTGGCGGAAACATGGTAAAACAAACTACTGACGGCGGATATATTGTTACAGGATATATTAACGATGGGTCAAAATCTGACTCTACCAGTATATATCTGGCAAAAGTCAGTTCAGCAGGAGCACTGACATGGGATAGGACGATAAAAGTCAGTCCGAATGATGACGATATGGGGAACTCTGTCCTGGAGATTGCTGGTGATGGTTATGTTGTTACCGGCTATACTACTCAGATTTTCGGCAATGACACAACCTACGACGTAGTCTTGGTTAAAACAGATTTGAACGGTAATCATTTGTGGACAAAAACATACGGGGATGATACCTATTCAGAAGAAGGCAATGATGTGAAAAGGCTTGGTGACGGTAGTTTTATCATTACCGGCTATACCGATGAATCAGTTTCAGGAATTGACGGGAGTGATGTATTTATTATAAAAACCAATTCAACAGGAGCGTTAACCGCTTCATATGCTTATTCTCTCGGCGATGCTGATATCGGTGAACGAATCACGGAAACCAGCTCAGGATATGCTGTGATGGGATCAACCATCAGCATTTTCAGCATGTCGTTCTTGGATATGCTTTTACTGAAGACCAACACTTCGGGAACTCCAACCCTTGGAATGATTTATAGCCAGAGCATCATGCATAATTATATGGCAGACGGCCAGCTTACCAGTGACGGCGGTTTTGTAATGAACGGATGGGGACAATTAACCACTATGGATTTTCTTCTGATTAAAACAGATGCCAATGGTGTTTCAGGATGTAATGAAAACCCGGTAACACCGGTTCAAAGATCCTATACACCTACAGAAGCATCGATAACTCCTACGTTCACAGCTGTCGGAACATTAGATACCCGGTATGGCCTTGTAATCGATCTGACGGTTACACCTACCGATCTGTGTAATACGGCAACGCCTCTGACGGTCGAAGCCGGTAACAATCAATCCGTTTGTGTCAATCAAACCATTACTCTTGGTGGCAGCCCAACCGTTAGCGGCGGCACCAGCCCGTATACCTATAGCTGGAGTCCTTCTACTTATTTGAACAACGCCGCTGCTTCCAACCCGACCTGCACACCGACTTCAGCAACGCCTGCCACAATTACATACACCGTCAATGTTTCTGATAACGGCGGGGGCACAGGTAGTGATGTTGTAACGGTTACCATCAATCCATTGCCTACCGTTACGCTTAGTCCTTTCACCAGCGTTTGTATTTCTGCAGCCCCTTTTGCGCTCAGCGGTGGCAGTCCGTCGGGCGGGACTTATTCAGGGCCGGGTGTGAGCAGCAATACATTTTCTCCAGCAACAGCCGGAGCAGGAACACATATAATTACATATACCTACACAGATGGAAACAGCTGTTCTAATACCGCTACTCAGAATCTTACTGTTTCAAGCGCCCTCAGCGCGCTCATCAGCGGAGGAACAACTCCTATATGTTATAATACAAGCCCGGGAACATTTACTGCAACGGCTTCCGGCGGTACAGCACCTTATAGTTATCAGTGGTACTCAATAACAGGAATTATCGCAGGTGCTACAAACAGCACTTACAGCCCCGGAAACCTGACAACAAATACCGGATATTATTGTGTCGTTGCCGGTGGCCCTTGCGCTCCGGCCAGCACTTCAACAACAAATATTGTGGTGAACCCGGCGTTTAATGCAACCATAAGTGGTGGAACTTCGCCAATTTGCGATAAAACAAGCCCGGGAACATTCACAGCCACTGCAACAGGCGGCACCGGTTCATATACCTACCAATGGTACAATGCTCAGGGTTCCATCAGCGGTGCGACTACCAGCACATATACCCCGGGCATCATGATTGCAAGTAACGCTTTTTATTGTTATGTAACAAGCAACCCATGTGGTTCCATGTATACTGACACTACCATTATCATAGTTATTCCACAAGTTGGCAATCCAACGCCCATCACCGTTTCGGCGGGTACAGAACCAGTATGCCAGCTTACCAACGGAACCACCACCACAACCTATTCAACAACCGCAACTAATAATTCCGGATTCACCTGGTCGCTAAGTAATTCACTTGCGGGAACAATAGATCCTTCAACAGGTGTGATGACGTGGGCAAATGGTTTTTATGGAACTGTGGATATACAGGTTATTGCATTAGGCTGCGGGGTGCCTTCACCAATGATAACGCGTCCTGTAACAGTAAGCCAGTCTCCGGTTGCAGAAGCAGGCCCATTCGCGACTTACACCGGTACTCCAATACAGATCGGCGATCTGTCGAGCGGTCCCGGAACATTCAGCTGGTTGCCAACAGCAGGATTAAACGATCCGGCTATTTCCCAGCCATTAGCCTCTCCAACGGTTACCACCACCTATACCTTAACCATAAACAATAATGGATGTATTGCAACCGACACCGTAACCATAACTTTTGGAGGATTACTGGGACATACCATCAGCGGTAAAACAGTTTATGCAGGTAAGGCCAATGCCGGGAATCCAGTACCCAATTTGCCAACGTATAATGGAGTAATATATACGATCAATAAGGTGATAGTTGTTCTCAAAAATTATCCTTCAAACACTGAAGTGGCAAGAGATACAAGTGACTCACAGGGCAACTACCTGTTCAATAATGTACCAGACGGATCTTATCTGTTGTCTTATGATAAATATACGGCCGATACGATGCAGTGGGGAAATGACGTAACCGCTATTGATGTTGCTTTGTTGAAGTATTTCGTTGGTAGTGATACCCTCACTGACCCGACCAGATGTTTTTCAGCAAAATACAAAAGGGCTGCAAATGTTGATAATAACACTGCCATCAATGCCGTTGATATTGCCCGAATTAAGGCAAAAGTTGGATCCCCGTTTGATGCTGCTCGAAATTTCCCGAAAGGAAACTGGCCTGAAATGGGGACATTGGTAACAATGGCCGGCGCCAACCTTAATGTGACATTAGAAAACGTTTGTTACGGAGATTATAATGCATCCAGCAGCAAATACCGCGATTCTGTAGCCAACTGGAACGGTGCAAAATCTCTTCCCACGGATATCATTGTTACTTCCGATGAGCAATTCACTACAAACGATCCCAATTATTTTGAAATACCATTGAAGATTAGTTCTAAAATTCCTGAGTTTTCCGCGATGGGACTTGAACTGAACTATCCTGATAATGAGTTTAAACTTGTAAGCGCTTCCATGCCTAAGGCTGTCGATAAAAACAGCACTGTTAAAATTAATCCTTCCTTTGAAGAGATCGTGACCAATGACAATGATTTGCTGGTTACCGATAATGCTGGTGTGATACGTGTGGTTTACGCAACAACAAATCATTTTGATGTAGCCCCGAATGACATAATGATCGTCCTGGGTTTTCGTTCCCTAAAAAACATGGATCATGGAGAACTTGGGTTTAAATTATCCGGGACAGGTGTGTTCGGCAACCAATTTGGTGAAGAACCTGAAGACACCTATCTTATGATGCCTAAAGTCCTGGTTCAGGGTGGCGAAACTGAAGCTGGGTTTGAACTTAGTGGTTATCCCAACCCATTCAATAGTGAAGCAACCATTACCTACAATATTCCGGAAGACGGAATAGTAAAAGTAAAAGTGTTTAATGCCATTGGAGAACTTGTATCTGAGCTTGTGAATGAAAATCAGGAAAGCGGCAAACATTCGGTGGTGTTTTCACAAAAGAAGTTGCCTGCAGGAATTTATACAATAAATTTTGAATTTTTTGGTACAGATAAAATAAAATGCTTATTTTTGAAAATGATTCATTGAAAAAATTTAATATAATAATTAATTAATAACTGAAATTTAAAATTATGAAAAGAAAAAATCTACTCGTGTTATTTTTTATGCTGATTGGAATGAGTTCCTTTTCGCAGACTGCCACCTTACAAACTGTAACCGGTGCCACTCCCGGCGCTGTATCAGTGGATTTAACCCTTACGGGATGTCCTTTAGAGGTTTCAGCATTTCAGATGACTATTGTATATGATACAAATGTTCTGGTTTATAACATCGCTTCCCCTTCTTCAGGTGTTACTGATTGGTTTTCCGGGGTATCTGGTGTTGGCATACAGTGTCCAGGGGGTAAAAAAGGGAGAATTACCTTCGTGTGGGGCGATTTACCACAACCTGTAAACGGAGTTCTTTGTAAGTTAAATTTTACTTATGTCGGACCGGGATGTTCTTATGTTAATTTCTCAAACAGCCCCACTCCCTTGTTGGTTGCTGATGGAACGCCTAACTACGATCCGTATACTGTAACATGGGTAAATGGCCAGGTTTGTGATGTGCTGACCGGAATTGATGATAACAAAGTTTCTGATGCGGTTGTTGAAATTTATCCTACTGTAACAAATGATAAAATAAACATTAAGTATAATGTACCCGAAAACGGTAATGTTACGTTCGGGCTTTACAATATGGTAGGAGATGAAATTCAATCCATCACTAAAGAATGCACCGGAAATACGGAAGCCATTCAGGAGATGAATGTGTCAAATTTAAACTCAGGTTTATATTTTATCAAATATCAAATTGAAACCGCAAGTAGTACTACTGTGAAAACGGAAAAAATTACAATTGCACGGTAGTAGCTAAATATAACAATAAAAAAAGAGGCTGTCCGATTGGACAGCCTCTTTTTTATAAAACACAATAAAAATTATTTGCATTCAGTCTTAACGGTTACTGTTTGTGCATTGTCATTGACATAAGAATAAGTTCCTAAGTTTTCAATATCAGTTTTTTCCTTAGCTGTCAGAGCATCATAAGTAGTTGTAACTGAATTTGAATATGTGCCAACAGTGGTAGTTTCGGTGCAGTCATATGCTTTTGAACATGATGAAAATGCAAAGGCACCTGCTGCAACAACCAATAATAAGAATAATTTTTTCATGAGTTTTAGGTTTTGATTAGTAATAGATTTTTGACAAAAATAACAATATAACTTTAATTAAACAAATAATTTCTTATAAATTATTAACAATAATCTAACAATTAATTAGTTGCCGAAACAATTCGGAGCAAAAATTATTTTTTTGACGAAAATAATTTCGGGATAAATTGGCTTAGATTATTTTGTTTCAATAAACGAATGATTTCTTGCCGGTTTTCTTTCAGGTACCAGAAAAATAATAGTTTTTGTTCGCGTTTTTCCGCGGTATTTTTTGCTACAAATATTTTTTTTCCAGAGTATGGATCCATTCCTGTATAATACACAACAGACGACAAGGTCATGGGAGTGGGCGTGAGGTCCTGAACCTGTTCCAGTTGTATACCTGCATTTTTGGTTTCCGTAGCACATTCGGCCATATCTGCGATTGTACAACCAGGATGGCTCGAAATAAAATAGGGTATCAGTTGTTGTTTTAAACCGGCTTTCTGCGAAATTTTATAAAATTGTTCCTGTAGTTGCTTGTAAACCGCATAGGGCGGTTTCCTCATCACGGATAAAACCTTATCAGAAGTGTGTTCAGGAGCCACTTTCAACCGGCCTGACACATGAAAATTCACAACCTCACGGAAATACTCAGAATAATGATTTCTCCTGTCATCCTCAGGCTTTTTGCCAATGAACATATCATAACGCAAGCCGCTGCCAATAAACACTTTCTTGATTCCTGAAAGCGCACTGATTTTTTTATAAAGATCGAGCAGTGGTTTATGATTGTCGTCCAGGTTAGCACATTTTTCGGGGTGTATACATGAATACCGGGAGCATTTTTCACAAACGGATTGTTTTATCCCTTTCATGTGATACATATTCGCTGAAGGTCCGCCAAGATCACTCAGATACCCTTTAAAATCCGGCATACAGACAATCTGTTCTGCTTCTTTCTGGATGGAACCTTCCGAACGGCTTGCAATGAATTTACCTTGGTGCATCGAGATGGAGCAGAAACTGCATCCGCCGAAACATCCGGTATGTGTGTTCACCGAGTGTCGTATCATCTCATAAGCCGGAATGATGCCACGTTTCTGATAACGCGGATGCGGCATGCGTGTATAGGGAAGGTTATACGCAACATCCATCTCTTCTGAGGTCATGGGAGAAAACGGCGGATTGACAACAACGTATTGTTCCCCGGATTCCTGGACCAGCCTTTTGGAAATTAATTTATTGGATTCCGTCTCTATAATCCTGAAACCCTCAGCAAATTTGTGTTTGTCTTTGAGGCAATCATCATGTGATGGCAACAGGATGGTATTTTCATCCTCAAACCCGCTTACTGTTTTTGAACAATATGCAATTTGTCGTATTTGTGCAGCACTTGAAATGCTGCCGCCTTCGCGAAGGTGTTCCATCAACGCTTTCAACGGCTGGATACCCTGCCCGTAAATGAGTAAATCGGCTTTTGAATCAACCAGGATTGACGGTTTGAGCATATCCGACCAGTAATCATAATGCGTGAATCGCCGCAGCGAAGCTTCGACGCCGCCCAGCACCACGGGTACATCCGGGTATAGTTGTTTCAAAATATTGCTGTATACCACCGATGCATAATCAGGCCGGAAACCGGCTTTATTTCCGGGTGTGTAAGCATCGGTGCTGCGAAGCCGTTTGAATGCGGTATAATGGTTTACCATGGAGTCCATGCATCCCGCTGTCACACCGAAAAATAAACGGGGTTTTCCTAATTTTTTAAAATCACGCAAATCATCACGCCAATTAGGTTGTGGTAAAATAGCCACCCGGTAGCCTTCGTGCTCAATCAGCCGTGCGATCATGGCATGCCCGAAGGAAGGGTGATCCACATAGGCATCACCGCTTACAATGATTACGTCAACATAATCCCATCCCCGTTTTTCGAGTTCTTCCTTACTTACAGGAAGCCAGTCGGTAGGCTTGAAAGCTTGCAATGTGTGGTTTTTTACAAAGGTACAGGAAATCCGGATAGTTTTTAAGTTTTTTGATTTTCAGGTTTAGTACGAATTAATTATTTCCATTTGTTTTAAATTAATGCATGAATCATTGGCATCAAATACATTTATGGGTTAACTTTGCATTTACGATGTTTTAAAAATACAGTCAAATAATAATACTATGGAAGAACAACAAACAGAATTCAGAAGAACAACACTCAGGCAGAAAATGATCCCGTATTCCGTTACGGCTATGGTATTCGGAATTGTTTCCATTGCAGTCATGTGTTATTTCGGTTGGGTGATGGCAATAGTGGCATTGGTTTTATATAAAAAAGGAATGAAGATATATAATGAAAACCCGCCCGATTACAAGCCATCGTCGCTCAGCATGATGCGCGCAGCAAAGATAACCGGAACCATAGGGCTGATAGTATCTATAGTCACAACGGTGTTGTATATACTGTATATTGTTTTTATAATAGGCCTGGCGAACAGCCCTTACAACAATGATTTTCATTTTTAAACCATGAAAATATTAACGGTCAGCCAGATTCGCGAAGCGGATGCATTTACAATTGCAAATGAGCCGGTATCTTCTGTAGACCTGATGGAACGGGCAGCCGCAAAATGTTTCAACTGGCTCGTTCAGCATTATGGCAGGAATAAAAACTTTAAGATTTTTTGCGGTACGGGAAACAATGGAGGCGATGGACTGGTGATCGCGCGCATGCTTTGTGAAAAAAATGTCAATGTTGAAACCTTTATTGTTCGTTTTAGCGAAAGCTGTTCTAACGATTTTTCAGAAAACCTGCAGCGTTTATCCAAGATCAGAAAGATCAAAATTGCAGATATTAACAAAGCGGTGGATCTACCCGCTATTGATAAAAATGATATTATCGTTGACGCTATTTTCGGCTCCGGGCTTTCAAAACCTGTAACCACAGGTATCGCCTGTGAAGTGATTGATGCGATAAACAAAAGCAAGGCTGAAGTGGTGGCTGTTGACATTCCTTCCGGGCTTTTCGGGGAAGATAATTCAGAAAATACCGGAAAAATTATTGAAGCCAGGCACACCCTCACCTTTCAGTTTCCGAAACTGTCCTTTTTTTATGCAGGCAACGAAAAATTTGTTGGCAACTGGCATGTCCTGCCAATAGGGCTTCACACGGATTTTATTGAACAGGTGGCTGTAACAAATTTTTTTGTCGAAGAAGCAGATTGCAGGTCTTTAATAAAACCCCGCAAAAAATTTTCGCATAAAGGAAATTTTGGGCATGCATTGCTGGTGTGTGGTTCGTACGGCAAGATGGGCGCTGCTGTCCTCGCAGCCAAAGCCTGTATTAAATCAGGCGCAGGGTTGGTTACTTCACATATTCCGCAATGCGGGTATGAAATCATGCAATGCAGCGTCCCAGAGGTTATGTGCAGCATTGATAGCGACGAACATGTGCTTGCTGATAATCTTGACCTGAAGCCTTATAACGCGGTTGGTGTGGGCTCCGGTATCGGAAGGGATGAAAAAACTCAGAAAGCCCTCAAGTTGCTCATTCCTAATTCAAGCGGCCCAGTAATTTTCGATGCCGATGCTATAAATATACTCGCTGAAAACAAAACATGGCTCGCATTTGTACCCCAAAAATCAATATTTACGCCGCATCCAAAAGAATTTGAACGTCTGGCCGGGAAAAGCGCCAATGAAAGTGAGAGGCAGCGCCTGCAAATGGATTTTTCGAAAAAGTACGGTGTGTACGTGATCCTGAAAGGCGCATACACCTGTATTAGCACGCCGGCCGGTGACTGCTATTTTAATTCAACCGGAAACCCGGGCATGGCAACAGCCGGAAGCGGCGATGTACTAACCGGAATTATTACCGGCTTGCTTGCTCAGGGATATACTTCCTTTGAAGCCAGCATACTTGGGGTTTATGTCCATGGCCTGGCCGGTGACCTTGCCGCCAAAAGATACGGTTACGAGGCTACTACGGCATCAGAAATTGTCAATATGCTGGGGAAAGCCTTCCTGAAGCTTCATGCAGTAAACTACCTGTAATTCCGTTTAACCGGAGAGCGCTTTTTTTCTTCTGCGGCTATTATCGCAATCGTGATGCAACATCATGAATGCATCATTTCCCCGAAACTATTAAGATGAAAACAGAACTCCTATTCAATGGCGTCAACAATACCCTGTTTGGTTTCCATCCATTCAATCATTTTTTTTCGGAATTTCCAACAGGTCATTTTACGGATGCATTCATCCTTGGCGATTTTGTATGCTGAAATATTCGGATTACAGCAGATGGAATACATAATTCTAAAAGCATCGGTGATTGGCAGCCGGCAATCATGAAAAACGGTATGCGCTGTTGCCGATTCATCATGTTTGCAACGGGTGCAACGCCTTGAAAAAGGCTTTTTCCCTTCGCAATAGTTGTTGTTCCCGCATTTACGGCACGTATAGCCGTTCTTCCATTTTTCATCAGCCAGAAACTTATAACATTGTTCTGCCGACGAAAATGCCTCATAAAACTTTTCAGGTTTTATACCTTTAAAAATTTTATTCATGGAATTTTTTTTCAAAAGTATAAAAAAAAAGTGATACTAATGCGATACTATTAAATAAATGTGTACTTTTGTAAAAAATTCAGATTATGAAAAAATATTTGTTCATTTTTATTTCAGCATTAGTATTTATTTCATGCGGCAGTGGTACAGCAGAAAAAGAAACGAAAAACGAAAACAACGATGTTGCCGCAGAAAAAGTGGTGACAGCAAAACCAACGGCACTTGATGAAGCAGCCTTTCGCCAGAAAGTGTTTGATTATGAAAATGAAACCACCTTTAAATTTCTTGGCGACAAGCCCTGTATGATCGACTTTTATGCAGACTGGTGTGCGCCGTGCCGCAGGCTTTCCCCGATACTGGAAGAAATCGCTAAAGAATATGATGGGAAGCTTAATGTTTATAAAATCAATACCGAC
>Ga0116171_10000739_pt1 | contig 34030 bp, 29 predicted proteins | sample AD_JPNHW2_MetaG_FD_89798 | JGI IMG/M metagenome (GOLD analysis project Ga0116171, IMG submission 89798) | Active sludge microbial communities of municipal wastewater-treating anaerobic digesters from Japan - AD_JPNHW2_MetaG | ecosystem: Engineered > Bioreactor > Anaerobic > Digestate | place... | reverse complement strand
TCTCGAATATTGAGACCGTTTCATCAGCGCCCTCGCGAAAGCTCGAACAACTGCAACCGGGATATGGACTGGGCCTTCGTATCAAACTCAACAAAAAATCGAACACGAACCTGGCTGTTGACTACGGATTTGGCACCTCGGGTATGCGAGGCTTTTTCGTAAATTTAGGAGAAGTATTTTAGAGTACTTTTATTCCGTTTCTTCTCTGATGCAAGTTCTGAATGCAGTACAGCAATTTCAATTGTTAAGTGGCCTAATACAAAACCTTTCAGGAATATAGGTTGTTAGTTCTTTTGTTTTTAAAACGAAAGCTATGTGGCTGTACTCATCATTGCTCTTCTTTTCACTAATTGTTCCCTTTGCACTTAGTTTTGATCGGAAACTTCAATTTTATAAATCATGGAAATTCCTTTTTCCATCGATCTTTGCAGTCGCTTTTTTCTATTTGGCGTTTGATATCTATTTCACAAAAATTGGCGTTTGGGGTTTCAACACACAGTATCATCTAAATCTTTTGGTGGCAGGCTTACCCCTTGAAGAGTGGTTGTTTTTCATTGTAGTGCCCTACTCATGCGTATTTTTACATGAATCTCTGACGCTGTATTTCCCCCGTTTCAGGCTTAAAGACAAGGTAAGCCGGTTGCTGACCATCATACTGATTCTCCTGTTGTCAGCCGCTATTGTATTTAATTCGGGAAAAGCCTACACCGTTTATATTTCGGGCACTGTGATCGTCGCCCTGATCTTTGCTTTGTTCGATAAAACAAAGGTCATTCAGCGCTATTATTCAACCTTTCTGGTAATCCTCATTCCATTTTTAGCTGTGAATGCCGTTTTAACAGGGAGTTTCATCAATCAGGAAGTTGTTTGGTACAACAATGCCGAAAACCTTGGAATTCGTTTCCTGACGATACCGGTTGAAGATTTTGGCTACGCATTTAGTCTCATCCTGTTCAACCTTTTGCTGGTTGCAAAATTGAAGGCCAAAACAGCCCTAAAAACTCGCCAATAAAAGAATTTACCTGAAAAACTCTACCGGGCAATCCAGTCTTCGGGATCCATCTTCTCGTTTTCGCGCCAAATCTGGAATTTAAGCACCGTTTTCGAGTCTTCGTCTTCGTCGGTACCAATGGTGCCAATGGTTTGCTTGGTGGTCACTTTTTCGCCCTGTTTTACCTGCACATTCACCAGGTTGGAGTAAACTGTGAGGTATTTACCGTGACGGATGATTACCGCCATATTTCCGCCGGTAACCATGAACACGCGACTTACTTCGCCTGCAAACACAGCCCTGGCCCTCATCCCGGGATTGGTAGAAATATCAACCCCATTGTTTTTCACCTGGATGTTCTTCAAAACCGGATGTTCGTGCACACCAAAATGATCGGTAATCACACCACGCTCTACCGGCCATGGCAGGCGGCGCCGGTTTTGCTCAAATTTGTCAGAAGCCAGCTTTTCTTCCGGCGTCATTTCAATCCTTGGAGTACCCGAAGTTTTGGAGCTTGTTTTTCCTGAAGCTTTACCCGAGGTTTTACCCGAAGCTTTCGCGGCGGCAGCCTCGCGGCGTTCTCGTTCTTTTTCCCGTTCACGGGCTTTTCGTACTTCTTCTTCGATAATCCGTTGAATTTCGCGGCTCAACTGAGCTTCAATTTGCTGTTGCTCTTTGAGTTTCCTTTCAAATTCCTTTTGCTTCTTCTGGAGCGAAGTTAAATATTGTCCCTGCTGTTGTTTTTCTTTGCTAAGTTTTTGATTCTCTTGCTTTTTCGATTCCATTAGAACCTCTTTTTCTGCCTTCTGCAGCTGCAAACGACTCACCTTAGCCTGAATTAGATCCCTAATCCATTCAATCAGTTCTGCCTGCCGTTTCCGGTATTCAGTGTAGTGTTTCAGGTACATAAAACGTTTGTAAGCCTGATTGAAACTGTTTGCTGAGAGAATAAACACCAGTTTATCATAGCTTGTCTGGTTTTTCTGAGCAAACAAAATCATTTGCGCGTATTCTTTTTTCAGCTCTTCCAAATCGTTGTTCATCGAAGCCACCAACCATGCGTTTTGATCAATAAATCCGGACAAAACAGTTACTTCAGAATTTATTCCGTTGATCAGATTGGTCCGTAATTCTATCTGCTTACTTAAAATCTTGAATTTGTTGAGTGTTTTGGCCTGGTTCTTCTTTGTCGCCTCTAAAAGCTTTGTGGTTTGTTTAATTTGGTCGTTGGTTTTCTGCTTCTTTTTGCGCAGTTCGTCAAGCGACTGTCCATTTGCCAGACTACCAATCAATAATAACGCGAATAGAAGTACAAAGAACCTCATACTACTGGTGATTAATCCGGGTATATTTTTCCGGAACCCTGAAACGAACATCATTTTCTGCGTCGGTTGAAAAACCTGAAAATTTAAGCTGAAGTTGAATTGAACTTTCGGGACTCTTGAAGTCGAGCGCCATTTCTCCGGGATACAATTGCTTGTCAACAGCCACGAAGTCTGAAAACCCGATATTCAACTTGCGTGAATTCGCTGAGTCAACCAGCTTTATCATTCTAAGTTTGAAGGTTTCCGGATCAACATAAATTGATTGCTTTACTGGCGAATCAGGTACAATTTTACGGGCTTTACGTGCCTGACGGCGTTCACTCATCTTGCCGTTTTCTTTCCTCATTTTCAACTTCTTCTCCGATTCCAACACATACATCCCCGAGTCGATTTTAGCTTCGTAATCGCGAATTTCGCGGTTTGCCTTTTGGTCGCCCAAGGCAAAAATATTATTCGAAATAATGGCATTTACCGTCTCAAAATCAATGTCCATATCCATCATGGAGCTTAGGTAACTGTAATCGTCGAGCAGATAATTCTTTTCCAGATAATTGATAAACTTAACGCTGTCAGGCGTAAGCCAAAGCCGCCCCACTGGGATATTCAGCTTGCTCAGCATCACAACAATCTGCTTGTTCTTTTCAGCAAAAATACTTGCCCTAAGCGAAACCTTCGTCTTCCCGTTATCAAACTGACAGTTTATTTTCTTAATAGCCAAATGTTTGTAATCGAACACATTGCTTTCAATGTTCCGGATGAGTTTGTTGGTATTCATTGGCTTCACAACCGTAGTAGTTGTGGTGGCAATCTTTGTGCTGCGGCACGACGAAAAACCAAGTACCGCAAAAGCAGCCAAAGCACTAATGAATATATTTATTTTTATCCTTTTCAATTCAGAATCTATTTATCAAGATATTTGCCCTGTTTAATCTTTTCACTCAGTAATTTCGATCCATCTCCTATTCCAAGCGCTTTTTTCCATTGTTCAACGGCTTTGTCTTTCTCGCCAAGCATGAATAAAATATCGCCGTAATGTTCTACGATGGTACCGCTTTTATCGCCTCCAAATTTAATGGCCGAATCCATATAAAATTTCGCCAGGCTGTAATCTTTTCGCATGAATAAAACCCACGCGTATGTGTCGAGATAAGTTGAATTTTCGGGATTAGCACGAACTGCTTTGCTGCTGAGTTCCTCTGCTTTAGCAAGGTTTTCGTTTCGCAAAGACAAGTAATAAGCATAGTTGTTCATGGCCATCCAGTTTTCAGGATCGAGTTTTATAACTTCGTCAAACGCCTGAAATGCTTCATTAACTTTATCCAACTTGTAATATGCCTCGGCTTTGTATAATGCAAACTGAATTTTCAATATTTTGTTGTCCAGCACATACGTTTCACCTTCTTTCAGCACGTCCAGCGCTTCAGAATATTTATCGAGCTGAAGACAAGCCACCGCTTTAAGTCCATACAAAGTTGCCTGATTCGGAAATAAATTCAGGGCCTTTTCAGTATCAGAATACACACTCTTGAAATCGAGTAAATCGTTGCTAATAAGTATCATGCGCTCCCATATCGGGTACTCGTCCTTTTGCGTAAGCAGAACCTTCCGAAGCTGCTCGCGTGCTTCAACCAACTTATTTTTACTGATCAAAAATTCGGCATAAAGCGTGAACACGCGGTAATCTTCAGGATTGGTTTTAACCAAAATATCAACCAGTTCTGACACCTGATCGTCGGTGAAAAAAGGTTTCTCCTGGCCAGAAGTGATCATCAGGTAAAACTGAATTTTCGATTCCACTTCGAGCGATTTGTTCAGGAACGCTTTTTTTGCATATTCCCAGGCTTTTTCCTTATCGTCGCGATCTCTGTAATACGATGTGAGCGAAAACAACACAAACCCATTGTCGGGCTCAATTTCAAGTATCTTCATGTAATACTTCAGTGCGTTCACGTCGTCTTTTTCCGAGAGGTAATAATCAGCCATTAAACCATAATAGCGAGGTTCCCTCGGATTGTAATCGATTAGCTTCTGTAGTTCAGCCAAAGCTTCTTTTTTCTTTCCGGCAGCTTGATAAATCTGCTGTTTCTCAACGGCAATCTGATCGTTAATTCCAACTTTCTTTTCCAGAATATCATAAAACTCTATAGCCTTATCGTACTCTTTGGCCGATGAAAGCAGGGCGGCGCTCATGTACAGGTATTCCAGGTTATCCTGATCGTGTTCATAAAGCTGCTGATACAAGTCGGCTGCCAGTTTAAACTGCTTTCCCTGCTCGTAAATCTGAGCAAGCAGAACTTTGTACCATTTATTTTCAGGATCGATTTTTATGGCTTTTTCGAGCAAAAGCGATGCGCTGGTCATATCGCCGTTTCCGCTGTGAATTTTGGCCAGCTCGAACATAGCCGATGTTGAATTTGGATTGATTTGAAGGCATTTCGAAAACAAAGCGATAGCAGCCTGCTGATTGCCAATCATACGTTGCTTCAAGCCTTCAATAAACGTATATTCAAACTCGTTTTTATCGTTTTCAGAAATTGAACTTTCTGTCGCAGCCGGCGTTTGCGCAACTGCTTTTACTTTCTTTTTTGCCGTTGCACCAACCGAAATCAACATCGAACCTGCAACGATGTATGCAATATATGTTTTCTTCATTTTCCTAGTTTTTTCCGGTGTGGCCGAAGCCGCCAGCACCCCTGACTGTTTCTTCCAACACCTCAACCATTTCCCAGGCAATATGTTCATGTTTTGCAATTACCATCTGGCAAATTCTTTCGCCATGCTGAATCACAAATTCTTCGCCCGATAAATTGACCAGAATAATTCCCACTTCTCCCCTGTAATCAGCATCGATCGTGCCTGGCGAATTCAGAACAGTTATTCCCTTTTTCAAAGCCAAACCACTTCGCGGACGAATCTGAGCCTCGAATCCAACGGGCAGCTCGATAAACAAACCAGTTGGCACCAATACTCTTTCGAGCGGTCTTAAAACAATAGGTTCTGAAAGATTTGCGCGAATATCCATCCCTGCCGAATGAATAGTACTGTATTCGGGCAGCGGATTATTGGAATGGTTGACAATTTTTACAATCATTTGTTACTTTAAAATTTTAAGCTGCTAAGATACGGATTAAAAGTGGTAATGAACAATTTCAGACTTTTGCGTTAACAATATTTATCACTAATCAACCACCATAAAATCAGCCATAATTTTGTCTGAAATAAACAATCCTTCTTCACTCAAATAAACTTTCTCCGGAGAAAGGATAACCTGCCCCAACTTCAAATATTCCTTTAATACCTCCTGAAAATGGGTTCCGTATTCGCTGGGGAATTCTGATTTGATTACCTCTTCCGAAACGCCCCACATGGTTCGTAACCCAGTGATAATGTATTCGTTGTACCTGTCACGAACCGACAAAAGTTCTGACTCGCTGTAAGATTGCTGATTTTCAATGCCATGCAAGTACTTTTCCACCGAAGAAACATTCCATCTTCTACTGGCTAGATCGAACGAATGCGCTGATGGCCCAATTCCGAGGTATTTCTCATTTTTCCAGTACGATGAGTTGTGCTGCGAGTAATAACCGGGCTTGCAGAAATTTGAGATTTCGTAATGCTCAAAACCTGCTCCTTTCAGCAGATCGATCAGCAATTGAAACTGCTGCAAACTCAACTCATCCGGAAGTTCCTTCAAAACGCCATTTTTAAGCTGGTCGTAAAAAACTGTTCCCTCGTGATAGGTGAGATTGTAGGCTGAAATGTGCTGAACATCAAGTTCTATTGCTGTTTTTACGTTCCGCTCCCACTCCTCCAGATTTTGATTTGGCAAACCGTAAATCAGATCAATACTGATGTTTGAAAAGCCAGCGCTTTTTGCCCATTTTACCGATTGAACTGCCTGAAAAACCCCGTGCCGCCGGTTCATTAGTTTCAGGTCCTGCTCCGAAAAAGACTGGATTCCCATGCTTAGCCGATTGTATCCAACCTCTCTCAAATATGACAAAACAGCCTGACTCAAATCGTCGGGGTTGGCTTCCGTGGTAATTTCTGCTTCGGGCGAAACCTGAAAGTTGTTCCGGATTGTGTATAAAAGATCTCTTAGTTCATCAACAACCAATACAGAAGGTGTACCTCCACCCAAATAAATGGTGTTGATTTGGTCTGAAGCAAGCTCTCCCGACCGAGTTATCAACTCTTGCTTCAACGCCTCTAAAACGCGGGCTTTAGGTCTTAAATCGGTTGTTTTAAAAAAGTCGCAATAATGGCATCTTTTCCGGCAAAACGGGATATGAATATAAATTCCGGCCATTACAAATGACTGAGTGATAAATTTTACGAGCTTTTAGAGACTGAAAATGATTTTACAGCTTTATAAGGTCCTCGAAACCTGTCATATCGCCCAAAATACTATCAAGTGTTGTTTCCTGATAAAACTGAAATATTTGTGCGCGTATGGGGCCGAAGCGGCTGTGTATCGGACATGGTTTTTCTTCTGCTTCGTGTGTCGCGCAGGAATGATGGCCAATTAAGCAAACCTTGAAAAAGTCATCTCCGTCAACAATGCAAACAATGTCGTACAAAGAGATTTCTGTTATTTTCTTTCCAAGGCCAAATCCGCCATTTGGACCTTTTGTTGACACAAGTACCTTCTGCTTCACCAGATTCTGAAGAATTTTTCCCAAAAATGGCGTAGGAATCAACAAGTCGGAAGAGATTTTTTTAATGCCGATTTTTGTTCCGTCGGCCGAGTATTTTGCCAGATAAATGAGCGCGCGTACTGCATATTTACACGTATTGGAAAGCATAGGTCTTATTTTTTAGTTGTCCATTGTTTGCTAAAAGATTGATCGGCAATCCTTGGAATCTGTTTCCCGGAACCCAAGGCATTTGCCCCTAACAAAGCAAATGTATTTTTTGTTTTTCCACCAGCGAAATCGAGCCTGCTCCTTTTCGAAAAAGCATATTCGAATGCCTTCATTCCGCTGTTCCAAACAAAACCTCCTGTTCCCATTTCAACTGCTTTTCTTCGATTTACCAGAAGCATGTGATGCAGCGGTATTTTCACGGGGCAAACTTCCGTGCATTTTCCGCAGACAGAACAAGCCGAACTCAAATGATTGTATTCCTTAAATCCTTTGTAAAACGGTGTGATCACCGAGCCAATTGGCCCGCTGTAAGTTGCATCGTAAGTGTAACCACCGATGTTTCGGTAAATGGGGCAGCCATTTAAACATGCGCCACAGCGAATGCATCTCAAAACTCCGTACTGCTCGTCGTCCTTATAAAGTTCAGAACGCTTGTTGTCGAGCAGAATTACGAACATCTTCTCTGGCCCATCTGCCTCTCCGCTTTTTCTGGGACCAGTGATCATAGAATTATAAACCGATATTTGCTGGCCGGTGCCATGAGCTGCCAACAAAGGCCACATCAGCGCCAGATCGTTCATTTTCGGAACTACTTTTTCAATGCCGGCGATAACAATGTGAATTTTAGGGAAAGAAACCGACATCAATGCATTTCCCTCGTTTTCTGTGAGGCAAATTCCGCCAACATCGGCCACCAAAAAGTTAGCTCCCGTAATTCCTACGTCGGCCGAAGTAAATTTTTGACGAAGTTTTTGGCGCACCCACCCAGTCAGATATTCAGGCTCACTTCCTTCCGGAGTATTAAATTTTTCTGTAAAAAGTTTGGCAATATCCTGACGCGATTTGTGCATACAAGGCGTAACGATATGGTATGGTTTCTCCCCGGCCAGTTGCACAATATATTCTCCCAAATCCGTTTCAAGTGATTCTACACCAATCTCCTCCAAATGATGGTTCAATTCGATCTCCTCGGTGGTCATCGATTTACTTTTGACTACTGATTTCGAATTGTTTTCGATCATTATTTTTTTCACAGCTTCAATCGCCTGACTTGTGTCTTCGGCCCAAATAACAGAAGCACCATTTGCTGAAATATTTCGTTCGAACTGAAGCAAATAATCATGTAAATTATTAATAGCTTGCATTTTAATGTATGCAGCTCTCGATTTAGCCAACTCCAGGTTTGAATAACGCTTCATTCCTTTATCAACAGCCGCATCATATTTCGACATGTTAAACTTTATGGTTGACCTGTGCTTTAAATCAAAAGCAATTCCTTCCGATTTTTTTAGAAATATTTCTTTCTGAACAGACATTTTCTAAACTGGGATCTTGTTAATTCGGGCAATATGGCGACCACCTTCAAATTCGGTTGATAGAAAAACCTTAACAATTTCGATAGCTTCTTCGTCGGTAATAAACCTGGCCGGAAGGGCACATACATTTGCGTTATTATGTTTGCGGGCCAATTGGGCTATTTCGGGCATCCAGCACAAAGCCGACCGAATTCCCTGATGTTTGTTTGCAGTCATATTTATGCCGTTTCCACTTCCGCAAAGCGTGATGCCTAAATCAAACTCACCTGCGCTAACGGCATTTGCCAACGGATGTGCATAATCGGGATAATCGCTGCTCTCGGTTGAAAAAGCACCAAAATCGCGGAACTCATATCCATTCGCCTGAAGGTACTTTAAAACAGCTTGTTTTCGCTCATAACCAGCGTGATCGCTGGCCACAGCTATTTTTAATTTTTCCATAGTAGTAGAAATAAGCGTCAAAAATAATACTTAAAAGTATTTTAATGCTTAAAGTTTCAATAAACTTCTCAAATCCTTTTTTTCAGTAAAAAATACGATTGCAACGAAAGCTAAAAACAAGCTAATATTTAGCAAATACTGGAAAATTGTTACTGAAAAATGTACCCAGGACGACAAGTAATAGAAAGCAACAGAAATGCCAAGATAAATGAGAATCCTTTTCAAATCGTAGTCAACTTTGTAGTATTTCTGACCAACGATGTAGGAAATAACAGTCATAATAACAAAACAAAGCAAAACTGCATAGGCTGATCCCATGTAACCCATTGAAGGAATAAACATTACATTCGTAACAACGGTAAGAAGTGCTCCAACGCCAGCAATCCAGGCACCCATCCAGGTCTTGTCTGAAAGCTTATACCACAACGACAGGTTGAAATAAATTCCCATAAACAAATTGGCCATCAAAACCGATGGAACAACCTGCAATCCTGAATGATATTCTTTACCGATTATGATTTTGAAAAAGTCGATGAACAGTGTAATTCCAAGGAAAATAAGTAATCCGAAAATGACAAAATACTTCATTACCTGGGCATAAATTGCTCTTGAATCGCTGCTCTTTTGGTGATTAAAAAAGAATGGTTCGAACGAATAACGAAAAGCCTGAATAAACATGTTCATTATTACAGCGAGCTTGTAATTTGCACCGTAAATTCCCAATTGTTCCATTGGCTTTTTATCGGCCGGAACCAATTCTGGAATCAATATTTTATCAATATTTTGGTTTACCATTCCGAATATCCCGACCAACAAAATAGGAAAGGAGTACCAGAACATTTCGCGGAATATTTTCCAGTCAAACAACAGTTTTATTTTCCTTATTTCAGGAATTAACATCACCAAGGTTATCACCGAAGCAATCAGATTAGCTATAAAAACGTACCCAACTCCAAACTCAGGTCTATAAACATATTTCAGGAAATTCTCCGGATTCGATTTCAGGATATATGGGCAAAACGACAAAAAGAAAAGGTTGAAGAAAATGTTGAAAAAGATATTGACCATTTTTAGCGTTGCAAAGCGAATGGCTTTTCCTTCGTGTCGTAAATTAGCAAAAGGAATGGCGGTTCCGGCATCGAGCGCAACAATGATGGCAAGCCATTTAATGTATTGCTCACTGTTTGCATAGTCGAGAAAAGTGGCAAAGTCACCTGCAAAAATATAGGTTACCAAAACAAAAAGTAACGAACTTCCGAATAACGAAAAGGCACTGGTTGAGTATATTTTATCATGTTCCTGTGTTTTATTGGCGTACCTGAAAAATCCAGTCTCCATGCCAAAAGTGAGGATAACCAGCAAAAAAGCTACATACGAGTACAAATTGGTGACAACACCATATTCTTCAGGAAGAAAGATTCTGGAATAATACGGAACTAACCACCAATTAAGGAAGCGTCCTACAATGCTACTCATTCCATAGATGGCGGTTTCGCCGGCAAGTTTTTTTAATGCACCCACAGTTGTAAATTTTGGCTCAAAGATACAAACCAATTCATTTAACAAAGGTCAAAAATGAAAGGTAAAACTATCGGGTATTATTTTGTTATATCTTTGGAACCTGTCTATTAGATAAAAAGCATTTAAAATGAATATCAGATTATTTACTCTTTTCATTGTTGTATCAGTATTTGTAAGCTGTTTGTCGTGTTCGAACAAATCCAACCGATCCAGAAAACCTGTAGTTCGCATTACAGCCGAATCGGTGAATAAAAAAATAGTTTATGGCGACGATATAAACATTGGAATATCAGTAAAAGTAAAAGATGGCGAATTAAAGGAAACCAGCATATTTGTTGATTCGGTGCTCGTTACAACCGACAAAAATATAAACTTTAATTATGTTTTAAAAGGATATAAAAATATAGGAAAACATACAATTAAAGCCGAAGCTGTGAAAAGCGACGGAGAAAAAGGAGTGTATTACAAAACTTTTGAAGTCTTATCTGATATTGTTCCGGAAATATATGGATATGAATTGGTTAATTCGTATCCTCATAACGACGCTTCGTTCACCGAAGGTTTAGAATTTCACAATGGATTTTTGTACGAAAGTACTGGTGAAAACGGAAAATCTTTTCTCTATAAAAACAATTTAAAAACAGGCCAGCCATTGAAATCTGTTAAACTTGCCGATAAATATTTTGGTGAAGGAATAACGATTTTTAATAACAAAATTTACCAGCTTACATACAAAACCAAAGTTGGTTTTATTTATAATCTCGAAAATCTGGCATTGGTCGATAGCTTTCATTACCAGTCGGCAGAAGGGTGGGGGATGACACATGACGAAAAACACCTCATCATGGATGATGGAACAAACGTTTTAACCTACCTGGATCCGGAAACTCTGAAGCCAGTTAAAAAACTACAGATTTACGATAATAAAGATGCTGTGGTATATATAAACGAATTGGAATACTCCGAAGGTTTTATTTATGCAAATGTATGGGGAACAAATCTTATTGTAAAAATTGACCCGCAAACCGGTAAAGTCGTTGCTAAAATAGATCTCGATGATTTAGTGTCAGGTATTAAATCCGCCAAACAAATTGACGTATTAAACGGTATTGCAATTGATCCGGCAACTAAAAAATTCTACATCACCGGAAAATTTTATCCAAAAGTATTCGAAATCAAGCTTGTTAAAAAAGGGTAGGAGAGCCTCCGTAGTTTACTTTTCCTAAATGTTTGTATGCCAATTCAGTAACTTCTCTACCACGGGGAGTTCTCTTTAAAAACCCTTCCATTATCAGGAACGGCTCGTAAACTTCTTCAATAGTACCGGTATCTTCGCCAACTGCTGTTGCAATGGTTGACAATCCTACCGGACCACCTTTAAATTTATCAATAATGGTTAAAAGAATTTTATTATCCATTTCATCCAAACCAAATTTATCAATATTTAAGGCATCAAGCGAATAGAGGGCAATGTCCATATTGATATTTCCATTTCCTTTAACCTGCGCAAAATCTCTTACCCGGCGTAGCAAAGCATTTACAATACGTGGCGTTCCGCGGCTTCTTGAAGCAATTTCTACGGCAGCCTGATCTTCAATTGAAACATTTAAAATATCAGCCGATCTTTTCACAATTCTGGTTAAGGTTGGCACGTCGTAGTATTCAAGATGCGATTTAATGCCAAAACGAGCCCTTAGAGGGCTTGTTAGCAAACCCGACCTGGTAGTTGCCCCGATTAATGTAAAAGGGTTTAATTCGAGCTGAATTGAGCGTGCACTCGGTCCTTTATCGATCATTATATCGATTTTATAATCTTCCATTGCTGAATAAAGGTATTCTTCAACAATTGGACTTAACCGATGTATTTCGTCAATAAACAAAACAGCATTTGGCTCCAGGTTTGTTAATAAACCAGCTAAATCGCCAGGCTTATCAAGTACCGGTCCTGAAGTTAATTTTAAACTAACGCCCAGCTCATTGGCAATTATATTCGAAAGTGTGGTTTTACCGAGGCCTGGAGGACCATGAAGTAAAACATGATCCAGAGCTTCACCGCGCATTTTTGCAGCCTTTACAAATATCTTAAGGTTTTCAACAATTTTACCCTGTCCACTGAAGTCATCAAACTCCAATGGTCGCAATTGTTTATCAACCTCTTTTTCAGCATCAGAAAAAGAATCAGCTCTGAAATCAAAATGTTCGTTCATTTTTAATCGTCCTCAGTAGCCAAAAGTAAAAATAAAAAGATGAAGTTTCTAAATCGACCAATTTAAATTAACGGCGAAATCCTAAGGTCTTCAAATATAGATTTAAGTTTCTCTATATCAAATGGTTTTGCCATAAATTCATCCATACCGTACGACAAACATTTCTCCCGGTCGTTATCCATTGTGTTAGCAGTCAATGCGATTATAGGAGTTCTTTTTGATGCGCTATTTATTGTCTCTAATTCCCGTATTTTAACAGTAGCTTCTAAACCGTCCATAACCGGCATCATAATATCCATCAATATTACGTCGAAACCACTTTTATTAAAGTGCTCAATTGCTTCAATTCCATTATTTGCTATAGTGACCTCATGATTGAATTTCTTCAAGCTTAAAGTCACTATGCGTTGGTTTAGTATGTTGTCCTCCACCAATAATATCTTCAACCTTTCTCCCATACAAATCTTTTTCAGTAGACCAAATATGTGTTTATTCTAGAAATTATAAAAAAGATACCCTTATTTTTTAAATTTTTACTATCATCTATTTTATTTTTTGTAAAACTAAAATATGCTACTGTATATGTCCTGTTAATAACCTTTATATCTTTTTCCAGTTCTTTTTGTTTTTTTTAAACGGTGTTTTTTATTGCTTTTTGTTAACGATTTATCAACAGGTTAAGTTTCTGGAAATAAATGTACTTTATTTTTAAATAACCGATGTTAGTTTTCGTTCATTGTTATAAAAAAATAGTTGACGAACTCAGTTTTATTGTGGAGATTGAAGGTAAATAGAATTTATTTTTTTGTCTTGCTTTTTTGTCAGAAATGATTAATCAAAAATTCTATCGGTATCTTTGCTTCGTTAACATGAATATTTTAGCTGATTTATAAACAACTTGTGTTTTAAAGATGTTAAAAAAATGAGTTTTTAATTTTCTAAAAATTAGGTAGTTAAATAAATGAATGAAAACTATAAACAGTTTGTTGATAAACTGAATACTTATATACAGAAGTACTACTTTTATCAATTGATAAGAGGATTAATTCTTTTCGTAATACTTGGATCACTGTATTTTAGTATCGTTGCTCTTTTAGAATTTTTTAATTATTTCGAGCCTGGTGTTAAGCTTATTATTGTAGTTACTACTGTTTTCCTTTTCATTGTTATTTTTTTCTTTTTCGTTTTGAAACCTGTTTTGAGGCTACTTGGGGTTGGAAAGAGAATTAGTTACTACGATATTTCTGCTATGCTGGCTTCTGTTTTTCCGGAGATAAAAGATAAGCTGGTAAATATTGTTGAACTCGAAAATGAAAACAACATAGTTTATTCTACAGAGCTTAGAAAAGCCAGTATTGAGCAGAAAATTGAAGAGTTGAGAATATATCGCTTTACTGATTCTATTAAGTTCAGCGATTTAAAGCGAGTTTTTCTGGTTTTTATGTTAGTAATTGTTGGTTTGATTATTACGTCTGTCGAATTTCCAGAATATTACAAAGATAGTTCTGTTCGTTTAATTCATTTTCAGCAAAAATTCAGTAAACCTGCACCTTTTACTTTCAATTTAGAAGAGCTGAAGGCGCGAATTGTTTCAGGGGAAACTGTCGATTTGAAGCTGCATTGTGTTGGAAAAGAGTTACCTGAGATGATGTACGTTAATTTGAGCGGGAATAATTTTCTGATGAAAAAGAAGGACGACTATTACTTTTATTCCATCGAGAATTTAAATAGTTCGATATCGATTTTTTTCCACGACAAGAAGTATTACTCTGATGTTTATAAAATTGAAGTGGTAAATAAGCCTTTTATTTCTTCATTCGACGTAGAAGTTATTCCGCCCTCGTACACAAATTTGAATAAAGAGGAATTGAAGAACGTTGGAGACTTGAAGGTTGCTGCCGGTACAAACGTGAAGTGGAACTTTAAAACGGCAGATGCTGACAGTTTGGTCGTAGTTTTTAGTGATAGTACCAGAGTTTACGGAAAAAGAGAGGGAAATGTCTTTTCTGTTGAAAAACTAATTAAGAATGAGGTTGATTATAAAATTGTAGTTAGTAATTCTTTCATTAAAGAAGGAAGTAATCTTACTTATAAAATTCAAACTATAAATGATTTATTTCCTGAGATTAAAGTCGTTCAGGTGCAAGACAGTTCTGATTTTAAGATATTTCATTTTAAAGGAAATATAGTGGACGATTATGGTTTTCATCAACTTGGCTTTACTGTTAACAATGGCGAAAAGGATACAGTTTTCAGTATTCCCTTTATACCGTTTCTAACAAATCAGGATTTTTATTATTCTTTCGATTTTCAGGATATAAAGAACTTTGGAAATTCCTTTAAATATTTCTTTACTGTTTATGATAACGATATTGTAAATAGATACAAAAAGTCAATCAGCGAAACGTTTTCTTTTTCGTTTCCTGAATATAAAGACATAATGACAAAAGAGAATTCTGATCAAACAGCGCTTGAATCATTGTTTCAAAAGAGCAGCAAATTGACAGAAGAGATACAACGTGATTTCAAAAATTTTAAGCTTAAGCAAATTAATTCGGAGACAACTGAATGGGATAAATTTCAGATGGTTAAGGACATTATTAGTAAAAAGTCGGAGTTGGAAAATGTATTGGATCAGATAAAGCAGCAGAATAAGGATGCAAATAATTTTTTGAAGTCATTTTCGGAGGAGAAGACTGATATTGTTAAAAAACAGCAGCAAATTGACGATTTATTGAAAGATGTTTTTACTGATGAGTTGAAGAAGCTTTTTGATGAATTTAATGACTTGGCAAAGCAATTTGATCCTAAAAAATTTGAGCAATTAAGTAATGGGATGGATAACCGGTTGGATGATTTGTCTAAGCAGCTGGAGAGAAATTTGGCGCTGCTAAAGAAGATGAAAATAGAGCAGAAAGTTCAACGAGTTATAGATGGTTTAAAGAAGTTGGCAATTTCGGAAAAAGAAGCGGGAGAACAGCTGGAAAAGAAGAGTGATTTGCAGAAAATAGAGACGCAAGAGGAAGATAATGACCGATTGGTGAAAGATCTATCAAACGATTATAATGGTGCTGTAGAGATGAACAAAGAGTTGGAGAAGCCTATTAAATTGTTCAACTTTGATAAAGAGTTTTCTGGTTTAAAAGAGAATTTTGATCGGATTATCGAAAATGCAAAGAAAGGAAGCAAGAAAAAGACTGCCAACGAAATGGAACGCAACGTAAAGGATATAAACCAGTTGGCTTTTGCTATGCAACAGATGATGAGTTCCATAGCTATGAAGCAGAATGGAGAGAATATAGAAGTATTGAAGCAGATTCTGAATAATCTTATTATTGTTTCTTTCGACCAGGAGAGTTTATTAAAAAAGTATTCTTCAGTCGATTTTAATAATCCATTGATTAATGATCTGAAAATTAAGCAGAAAGCAATTTCTGGGCAAATAATTTTTGTGAAAGATTCGATTTATGCCTTGGGAAAGCGATCTCCTGAAATTGGATCTGTAGTGAATAAAGAGATACTTAATTTGGAAAATAGTTCAAACTCTGCTTTCGACAATTTGGAAAGTGGAAATATTGGTGGCACTCGTATGTATCAGCAGTATGGGATTACAGCTGCGAATAATTTAGCGTTATTTTTGAGCGAAGCATTGGAACATATTAAGGAACAGCAGAAAAATTCAATGCCCGGAGATGGTGAATGTGATAAGCCCGGGTCAAAATCAAAACCGTCGATGAAAAATTTGAAGGATGGGCAAATGTCGATTAAGCAGCAACTTCAGAAAATGATCGATGAAATGAAGAAGGGAAATACCGGACAATTAAGTAAATCTATTGGCCAAACGCTTGCACAGCAAGAGATTCTGCAGCAGTTAATGCGTGAGATGATAAATGGAGGTAGTTTAAGTTCTAAGGCTTCTGAACAGCTGAAGATTGTTGATCAGATGCTGGAACAAAGCAAGATGGATTTGGTTAATAAGAACATAAGCGGAGAGTTGATAAACCGTCAGAATTTAATTTTGTCGAAGTTGTTGGAGGCAGAAAAGTCTGAAATAGAGCGTGATACTGATGATAAACGTGAGTCGAAAACAGCGAAAGACGCAAAGAATAGTAATCCTCAGGAGTATTTTGAATTTGGCAATCGGGATAAGCATGAGAATGAAGGGCTACGACGTGAAAATGTGAAGATGAAAAGTTTTTATGATCAGAAATATAACAGTTTCATTAACCGGCTAAAGAATTAATTTTGCACCGATCTTTGACGATATCATCTTGTAAGGAAAATCTGGAACTTTTAAGAAAGGAATTGAATGAGGTTTTTGTGGAGTGTGGAATAGGATTTCAGCTCTATAATAAGGTTTTTCTTAGTATGAGCGAAGCTGTTTCTAATAGTATAGTTCACGGAAACAAGGCGAATAGTCAGAAGCAGATTGTTGTCGAATTTTCTTTTGATGACCGTATTTTGGAAATTTCGGTAGCGGACGAAGGCGATGGTTTTGATTTTATGAATGTTCCCGATCCTACACTGAAAAAAAATTTGAAAAAAGAGTCGGGTAGGGGAATATTTATAATGAGAAGCTGTGCTGATCGGGTTGTGTTTGATTTAAATGGTAGTAAAGTATATATTCAATTTAAAACAGAAGAATGAGCATTCTTTTTTTTAGTGAGGATGTTGATTTTCCTAAGTTGAAGAAGAGGAAGACGACTAATTGGATAAAGCAAATTATTGGCTTGCATAATAGTAGTGTGGGCGATATTTCGTTTATATTTTGTTCTGATTTGTATCTGCTTAGTGTAAATAAGCAGTATTTGAATCACGATTATTACACTGATATAATCACTTTTGACTATGTTGATAATGGGGTGATTTCAGGAGATATTTTTATCAGTGTAGAACGAGTTGCTGAAAATGCTGCTTCTTTTAACACAGATTTAGGCAATGAAATGAGCCGTGTTATTATTCATGGGGTGTTGCATTTGCTTGGTTTTAAAGATAAAACAGATCAAGAGAGCAAGGCAATGAGAGAGAAGGAGGATTTTTGTATAAAAATACTAGAAAAAGGTGAATTTTAATATGATGTCAGTGTTTGATGTAATAGTTGTTGGGGGCGGGCATGCAGGGTGTGAGGCTGCGGTTGCAGCGGCTAATTTGGGGTCCCGAACGTTGTTGATAACCATGGACATGACTAAGTACGCTCAAATGTCCTGCAATCCTGCTATGGGAGGCATTGCAAAGGGGCAGATTGTTCGGGAAATTGACGCGCTTGGAGGGTTTTCCGGCATTGTGACAGATAAATCGAGTATTCAATTTCGAATGTTGAATCGGTCAAAGGGCCCGGCAATGTGGAGCCCTCGATCTCAGTGCGACAGAACTAAGTTTACCGAGGAATGGAGAAATATTATTGAGAATACTGGTGGTCTGGAATTATGGCAGGATGCTGTTGTTTCTCTTATTCTTGAAGGGAATGTTGTTCGGGGTGTTAAGACTAAAATTGGCGTTGAATTTTATTCGAAGACAGTAGTTTTAACTAATGGCACGTTTTTGAACGGTTTGATGCATATTGGTCGAGCGCAGATGGCCGGAGGGAGAATCGGAGAGAATGCGTCGTATAATTTGTCTGACCAATTGTCTGAATTCGGTTTCAAGACTGGTAGGTTGAAAACCGGGACGCCAGTGAGGATTGACGGTAGATCTGTCGATTTTTCGAAATTTCAGGAACAGAAAGGCGATGATAAAATTGGGAAATTTTCTTTTTTGTCTGAAGTAAAGTCAACTCTGGAACAACGTAGTTGCTGGATTACTTATACCAATGAGGTTGTTCATTCTATTTTAGAGGAAGGCTTTGCGGACTCTCCAATGTATAACGGCACTATAGTTGGCACAGGTCCTCGGTATTGTCCGAGTATTGAGTCTAAAATTGTAACTTTTTCTGAACGTAATTCTCATCAGTTGTTTCTTGAACCAGAGGGTGAACACACTATAGAGTATTATTTGAATGGTTTTTCTTCTTCATTGCCGTGGGATGTTCAACTTCGGGCTTTAAAATATGTTCCTGGACTGGAGAATGTAAAAATTTTCAGACCCGGTTATGCTATTGAGTATGATTATTTCGATCCAACTCAGTTAAATCATAGTTTAGAGACTAAGTTGGTTGAAAATTTGTTTTTTGCGGGACAAATCAATGGAACTACCGGATATGAGGAGGCGGCAGCACAAGGCTTGGTTGCTGGAATTAATGCGCATCAGAAGAGCGCTGGGTTGGATCCTTTTATTTTGAATAGAGACGAAGCTTACATCGGAGTGTTAATTGATGACCTCGTTACAAAGGGTGTTGATGAACCATATCGCATGTTTACGTCAAGGGCAGAATATCGAATTTTGCTTCGTCAAGACAATGCTGATTTTCGCTTAACTCAACGTGGGTATGATTTAGGACTTGTCGATGAATCTAGATATAATGCCTTTTGTGAAAAGAAAGAAATCGTGTTTAAAATAATTGATTTTGTTCGGCAGTTGTCCATAAAGCCTCAATTTGTTAATCGTATTTTGGTTGACAAAGGATCTGTTGAACTTAAACAAGGCGTAAAGTTAAATGATATTATACTTCGGCCACAGATCTCTATTTTTGATCTTATCGAAGATATAACTCCTTTTCGCAATTTTTTAGAGATTGTTCCAGAAAATCGTTTTAATGAAATTCTTGAGTCTTCTGAAATAGAAATTAAATATTCTGGATATATTGATCGCGAAAGAGTAGTAGCTGATAAATTTAGAAGGCTTGAAAATATAGTTATAAAGGGCAGGTTTGATTATCATTCAATTCAGTCAATTAGTACTGAAGGAAGACAGAAATTAGCTGAAATTCAGCCAGATACTATCGGACAAGCTAGTAGAATTTCGGGCGTTAGCCCTGCAGATATTAATGTTTTGTTGGTGTTGTTGGGTCGTTAAAAAGTTCCACGTGGAACATTTATATAAAATCATGGAATTAAAAGAATACGTTCGCACTATAGAAAATTACCCGATTGAGGGTATTAGTTTTAAAGATATCACAACTCTTTTGAAAGAACCGGTAGCTTTTAAAGATGTGGTTGATCAAATTTCGGAATTTTGCCAAGGAAAAGGAATTACCAAGATTGTTAGTTTGGAATCGCGCGGATTTATTGTGGGCGGTGCCGTAGCTTATTGTTTGAATGCTGGTTTTGTGCCGATTCGAAAAAAAGGGAAATTGCCGGCGGAGGTTATAAACGAATCGTATGAGTTGGAATATGGCGTTGACTCAATTGAAATGCATGTTGATGCGCTTTCGGAAGATGATGTCGTTTTGATTCACGATGATTTGCTTGCGACTGGAGGAACTGCTTTGGCTGCTTTAAATTTGGTAAAACAGTTGAAGGTGCGTAAAATCTATTTTTCTTTTATTTGCGATTTAACGTTTATTCAGACAGATAAAAAGACAGAGCTGGCTCTGTATGAAACACATTCTGTGATTCAATATTAATTTTTGCAATTGATGCGCGTTAGAAATGAGGAATATATCAAATCATTGGTTTCAGTTCTTCCGGATAAACCAGGAATATATCAATATTTTGATCAAACAGGAAAAATAATTTATGTCGGGAAGGCAAAAAATCTAAAGAAGCGTGTCAGTTCTTATTTTAATAAAAATCAACAAAACAGAAAGACAGAGTTACTGGTTCGTAATATCGCGGATATTCGACACATGGTGGTTGAAACGGAGCAAGATGCTTTACTGCTAGAAAATAATTTAATCAAGAAATATCAACCACGTTATAATATACGGCTAAAAGACGATAAAACTTATCCATGGATTGTTGTAAAAAACGAACCCTTCCCGAGAGTATTTCAAACTCGTAATGTTGTTAAGGATGGATCAAATTACTATGGTCCCTACACTTCAGTATTGGCCGTTCGGGCACTTTTGGAGTTTTTTCGCAAGCTTTATAAATTGCGTAATTGTAAACTAAATTTATCCGACACGCAAATACGCCAAGGAAAATATAAGGTGTGTTTGGAATATCATATCGGAAATTGTCTCGCTCCGTGTATCGGAAATCAAAGGAATGAGAATTATATGGAAGGCATAAATCAAATTCGAGAAATTCTAAAAGGGAATATTTCGGGTGTGATAAAATACTTTAAGGATTTGATGAACCAGCTTGCTTCTGAAATGCAATTCGAGGAAGCCGCTGTTGTTAAAGAAAAGTTTGATCTATTGGAGAAGTTTCAATCCAAGTCAACGGTAGTAAATAGTACAATTAATGACGTTGACGTGTTTACGATTGATCAGGATGAGCATTTCGCTTATGTGAATTATTTAAAGATAATTCGTGGAGCAATAATGCAAACTTATACTACCGAAATTAAAAAGGTGTTGGATGAGTCTTCCGAAGAAATTCTTGAATTTGCCATTATCGACATTCGACAGAAAATTTTCAGTAATGCAAAGGAAATTTTGGTTCCTGTAAAAATCGGCATTGAAATAGACGGAGTTAAAATTGTAATTCCAAAACAAGGAGATAAAAGGAAGTTACTCGATCTTTCCGAAAGAAATGCAAAATATTTTCGTTTAGAAAAGTTGAAGCACCAAACGGTGTCAAAAGTTGAACAAAATTCGATTCGTATATTGGATACCATGAAACGAGATTTGCAATTGAAGGTTTTGCCGAAACACATTGAGTGTTTTGATAACAGTAATCTTCAGGGAACAAATCCAGTGTCATCGTGTGTTGTTTTCAGGGATGCCCGGCCATCAAAAAAGGATTATCGTCATTTCAATGTAAAATCGGTAGAAGGTCCGAATGATTTCGCTTCCATGGAGGAAGTGGTTTATAGAAGGTATAAGCGATTGTTGGATGAAGAGCAGTCGTTGCCTCAGTTGATTGTTATTGATGGAGGTAAGGGGCAGTTAGGAGCGGCCTTATCTTCGCTGGAAAAGTTAGGTCTTCGAGGAAAGATATCGGTTGTAGGTATCGCAAAGAGACTAGAGGAGATTTATTTTCCTGGTGATTCTGTTCCATTATATTTGGATAAAAATTCTGAGACGTTAAAAGTCATTCAGCAATTGAGGGACGAGGCACACCGTTTTGGCATTACATTTCACAGGAACAAGAGATCCGGTGAGTTTTTAAAATCGGAACTTGAAGGAATAAAGGGAATAGGAGAGAAGACCCGGATTACTGTTTTGAAGCGGTTCAAGAGCGTTGAAAATTTAAAGAAGCAAGCTTTTGCCGATGTCGTTTCTGAAATAGGAGATTCAAAAGCGAGATTAATTTTTGATTTTTATAAACTAACCTATTGAATCAGGCTCACTTCTAGGTGGCGAATTTTAGCTTTTGAGGTAAATCAACTTCTGTATTTCCCCTCTTCTTCGAGCATGCTTAGGTAAGAGGAATACCTGCTTTGAGCAATTTCTCCGGCATTCACTGCATTCTTAACCGCGCAGTTCGGTTCGTGTGTATGTGTGCAATTATAGTATTGACACTCGGAAAGGTACTTGAAAATTTCAGGAAAGTAGTGAGAAATTTCTTCTTTAGCCATCTCCAGAACACCAAATCCTTTTATTCCCGGGGTGTCAATAATATAGCCACCAAAGTCAAGTTCGTACATTTCAGAATAGGTAGTTGTGTGTTTTCCTGAAAAATGAGCGTCTGATATTTCGCCTGTTTTTATATTTATTGTGGGTTGTATTGAGTTGATAATGGTAGATTTTCCTACTCCAGAATGTCCGGAAAATACGTTCAGTTTATTCTTCATTAACGTTTTCAGATTCTCAAGGCCAGTTTGGTTTCGTGCAGAAATCATCAAACACATGTATCCCGCTTTCTCATATGTTTCAATTAGAGCTTTCATTTGGGCCGTTTGTTTTTCGTTATAAATGTCAATTTTGTTGAAGATAAGGTGACAGGGAATGCGGTAGGCTTCAGCAGAAACCAGGAAACGGTCTATAAATGTTGTAGTCGTAACGGGATACTGTATCGTAACAATGAGAAATGCCTGATCTATATTTGCAGCAATTATGTGTGATTCTTTAGATAGGTTTGGGGCCTTTCTGATAATGTAATTCTTTCTGTTTTCTATCTTGTGGATTAACCCGACAGATTGATTTGTGTCATTTTCGGGCTTGCTTTCCGTGAATTCTACGTTGTCGCCAACCGCAATTGGATTGGTACTTCTGATTCCTGTTATTCTTAAATTCCCTTTTATTTTGCATTCAATTAAGTTGCCGCTTTCATCTTTTACTAAGTACCAACTGCCCGTTGATTTTATTACAATGCCTGTTTTCAATGTCGGATTTTCTTTTATTTATGTATTATTTTAGCAGAATTATAAACCAAAAGTAGTAAAAATTGTGAAAAGCATTCTAAGTTACAACGTTAATGGCATTCGTTCTGCTTTGACAAAAGGGTTGTTGGACTTTCTCGTGGATTTTGATGCAGACATTGTTTGTTTGCAGGAGATAAAGGCTCAGGCGGGGCAAATGGCTGAAGAGGAATTTGAAAGGAGTGGATATTTTTTTAATTTCTTTTCTGCGGAGAAAAAAGGATATAGTGGAGTAGCGGTTTTGACGAAGGAGAAGCCTGATCACGTGGAATATGGCATTGGAAAAGATAAGTATGATTCAGAAGGACGTGTTATAAGGGTTGATTTTGGCGATGTTTCTTATGTTAGTGTGTATTTTCCGTCTGGTACTACGGGTGAGATCCGACAGTCGTTTAAAATGGATTTCCTAATAGATTTTCAGGAATACCTTCAGAACTTAAAAAGAACAAGGAATAAATTGGTAATTTCCGGCGATTTCAATATTTGCCGGTTGTGGATCGATATTCATAACCCGGAAAAGCAACAACAGACTTCTGGTTTTCTTCCCGAGGAGAGAGGTTGGTTTTCGGATTTTATAGCGCTCGGTTATGTCGATAGCTTCAGGGAAATTAATAGCGAAATGAATCAATTTTCGTGGTGGAGTTATCGGGCTGGCGCCAGAAATAATAATAAAGGTTGGCGAATTGATTATAATATCGTAACAGAGAACCTGAAATCTTCAATAGTTGATGCTGGTATTCTTCCTAAGGTAGTTCATTCCGACCACTGTCCTGTTTGGGTCAGGCTGGATATATAAGAAGCTGTAATAGAATATTTTAATTTTTGTATATCTTGTTCCACGTGAAAACTATTTTGCTTTTAAGGGAAGCCGGCTATTTCAAGGGTAGTTAATTTTTTGAAGTTAATCTGCAATTAACCTAAGCGTGATAATAAAAAGGCAGCAAATTTGCTGCCTTTTTATTATGTTTGTTTTATTCCCAATTGAGAATTATTTTTCCACAGTTCCCTTCTTCCATAATTTTAAATGCTTCCTGATAGTCGTCTGCCGGAAATCTGTGGGTGATTACAGGCTCAACGTTCAGTCCGTGAGACAGCATCATTTCCATTTGATACCAGGTTTCGTACATTTCTCTTCCGTAGATTCCTTTTAGTGTTAATCCCTTGAAAATCAGTTTACTCCAATTTATTTGGGTTGAAGAAGGCAAAAGCCCGAGTAAAGATACCTTTCCTCCGTTATACATGTTTTCGACCATTTCGTTAAATGCGATCGCAGAACCGCTACATTCGAGGCCAATATCAAAACCACCGACCATACCCAGCGATTTCATCGCATCTTTGACATTTTCTTTTCTTGGGTCGATAACTATTGTAGCGCCCATTTTTAATGCCAGATTTCGCCTGTATTCGCTCAAATCTGTTCCGACGATATAGCGAGCTCCGGCATATTTGCAAACAGCAGCTGCCATTGATCCAATTGGACCGCCAATTCCGGTAATCAAAACATCTTCACCTAGCAAGGGAAAAGACAGTGCGGTATGCGTGGCATTGCCAAGAGGGTCCATTATTGACATTAGATCGTCAGAAATTCTTTCGTCTATCTTCAGGACATTAGATGCAGGAACAGAGACATATTCGGCGAAACCACCATCACGATTAACTCCAATGCCAACTGTGTGGTCGCAAATGTGTTGCCTGCCTCTTCTACAATGTCTGCAAAAGCCGCATGCGTTGTGTTAGTTTGCTGTAACGAGTTCGCCTATGTGAACTCTGCTCACTTCCGATCCTTTGTCAACGACAGTTCCCATGTACTCGTGTCCAATTACAAGTGGCGTTTTGATGGTATTTTGCGCCCATTCGTCCCATTTGTAAATGTGAAGATCAGTGCCACAAATAGCTGATTTTTTGATTTTAATAAGAACATCGTTGGGTCCTACTGATGGCATGGGGACGTCGGCCATCCAAATGCCTTTTTCGGGTTTAATTTTAACAATTGCCTTCATTTTGTAATGATTAAATGTGGTTATAAAATTAGTTGGTTGAACTCTAATATTTCAGAATGAATGTCATCGTTCCACGTGAAAAAGAAAAAGCCGCACATTAGTTACTAATTGCGGCTCGATATTGAATTTCTTGTTCCATTATTTGGCGCTCCAAATTGATTTTAGAGGATATATTTCGAGTTTTTGCACCAGCAACTCACCTCCGGTGTTGAAGAGATAAATTCCTTCTCCGTCTTCATTGGGGGTGAAGCATGAGCTTAAAACAGTTTTTCCGTCGTTCGCAAATATTTCCAACGAACTTCTGTCAAGCAGTATTTCAAGTTTGATTACACCGTCAACAGGTTCGATAACAGCCGATTTTCCCAAACACGAAAGCGTTTTACTTTTGGTGTCGTAATTTATTTCGGTTCCGTTGTTCTTTTTGTCGAGCCTGACAACAAACCCAAAACTGTCAGCGGTTTTCACTTCAAAACTTCCAATGATGTGGAGACAATCGCCTTTAACTCCTTTTACAATATTTTTATTAATCCCCGGAATTAAATTCTTGTTTTCCCACACTTCGCCTTTTAAGTGCAGCTGCTCAATTTCTTTGACTGGCTTTCGAACCAGGCGGATGCCTTCGCTATATTTTTTGAGCGATAACTCGCACGGAAAGGTCATCTGGCCTTTAAATGGCATTCCCGGGAACTCACCTCCGCGCATCCAGGCAATTTGGATGCATCTGCCGTCGGTGTCAGGAATGTTGCTCCAGGTTTGTGTTGCATAATAGTTTGCTCCAAAGTCGCTTTTCATTTTTTTCGTTTCAGGAGTGAATTTTTCGCCATCGAAAGCGCCGATAACATAGCTTCCGTCTCCATCGAAAAGTACCCACTTTTTATCGTCGGATCTTCGGTTTACCGACAGCTCAACTAAATCAGGACATTCAAAAAATCCTGGGATATGATTTTTAAATGTCCATTCAGTCAGGTTTTTAGAGGTATATATCGACACTCCTTTCGAAGATTCTTTATCTTCAGGCTTCCGATAGAGTACCATAACAAACTGTTTACTAGGCTCATGCCAAAAAACTTTCGGATCGCGGGCATCGTCAGTTGGATCGAACGGAATAATCGGATTTTTATCATACTTTTTCCATGTTCGGCCCTTGTCGTTACTGTAGGCAAGCCGTTGACCGCAATGTTGGCTGGTGTAAAACAGAAGCATTGTCTTTTCTTCTCCTGATTGTAAGCCAGCTATATTGTTTTGGTCGATTATTCCGCTGCCTGAAAACGCTGTGCACTCTATTGAATCTTTTGAATTATTATCGGGATAAAGAGCAACCGGAAGGTGTTCCCAGTGAACCAAATCGGTGGAAATAGCATGTCCCCAGTGCATGTAGCCCCATTTGTTTCCGTAGGGATTATATTGGTAGAACATGTGGTATTCGCCCTTATAGAAAACTAAGCCGTTGGGGTCGTTATGCCAGTTTTTCTCAGGTGTGAAATGAAATTGAGGACGATAAAGTTCGTCAAATTTCTTTACCGGTTTTTCTGCCGATGCTGTCAGAAAAGCCAAAAGAAACACGAGGACCGAAATTGAACATTTCATCAGTAAATAGTTTTATATATTTAAGCATGATGTAACTAACATGTTCATTGAGCATTTTTAAACCGTAGCTTTTTTGTTTTGCGAAAACAGTCGGCGGTAAACTTGCATCATGTTCGTTTCATGGCTAAACCTTAGATTTCGAAGTAGAAGCGCAAATATAGCCGAAAAAATGTGAATAATTCCTTTACATTTGAGTGAATATTATCAGAAAATACAGGCCATTTGCCGTTTAAGAAAAAGGGGAAAACGTGTGAGTTTGGTATTTAAATTCGATTGAATTGGTGAAGATTCGACTTGTTGTCTTTTTAATAGCAATTTCAGTTTATTCGACTGGTCAGGAGCGTTGGAAAAAAATGGCGGTTAAACCCAAACCGTTTGTTTGTTATGCGTCTCATGATGTGCATAAGGTGTTTGTGAAACCAGCGCAATTGAAATCAGCATCAATCCAAAAAGCCAATATAACTGTTGTCTATATTGGTTTTCCTGAAGATGCCAAAGCGGCATTTCAGTACGCAGTTGATTTATGGGCTGGCCTGATTTATTCGCCAATCCCTATCCGCGTAAAGGCTACCTGGGAAAGTCTTGCTTCCGATGTTTTGGGTAGCTGCGCACCGACTAATTATTACACTGATTTTGAGTCAACTCAAGTATGGAACTGTTACTATCCGGTAGCTCTTGTCGAAAAAATGCTCGGAAAAAACATTAACTCGTCTGAATATGAACTGGAAGCTTCGTTTAACAAAGATTTTAAAAACTGGTATTTTGGAACAGATGGAAATACACCAACCAACAAATACGATTTCGTTTCTACCGTTTTACACGAGTTTGCGCATGGAATAGGGTTCCATGGCTTTTTTTATGCCGACATTCGAAGCAGAGGAGCGTACGGCAGAAACGATAGGTTTCCAGCCGCTTTTGATTTGTTTGTTCAGAATAAGGCTGGTCAGAAATTGATTAATACAACGATTTTCCCAAATCCGTCAGCATTGTTATATCAGAATTTTACTTCAGGCTGGCTTGAATTTAATTCGCCGCTCAATGAGTCGGATTTACCACGGCTTTATGCACCAACAACATGGGATGGCGGTTCAAGTATTTACCACCTAAACGATGCAACTTATCCGGCCGGATCGCCCGATGCGCTTATGACTCACGCACAGAGTATGGGCGAAGCAAATTTTGATCCGGGACCCAAGACAATGGCGATTCTGAATGATATTGGATGGAAAACAGTTTCGATAAAGCATAATCAACTGAAAGACATCGAATTTGTAACTTCTCCTGTAAGCTTTAACGCAGAAATTGCAAGTGATTTTGACCTTGATTCAACGAAAGTATTTTTGGTTTATTCATTAAACAACTTTCAAAAAACTGACTCGGTCGCGTTGAAATATTCTTCAACCACAGGGCAGTTTACTGCCCTGTTAACTCCAGTTCAAAATACAACCTTTAAGTACTATTTTTCTGCAAAAGACATTAAAAAAAGAACATTTGTTTTTCCTTCCAGTTCTCCAGCCAGATATTTCAGTTTTACAACCGGAATTGATAAAACGGCTCCGGTTATCGTGCACGAACCGATTAATTACATTCTTTCTTCTAATCCTTCGCTGAAGCTTGAAGCAACCGTTACCGATAACATTGGAGTTAAATCCGTTCAGGGTGAATATTTTGTGAACGGAGGAGCAATAAAGCAAATGGTGCTCGCAACCGATTCGACAGATCATTATTCGGGAATTTTGAGTTTTCCTGCCGGAACAATTCAGGGAGGAGATGTGATTAGTTACCGCATTGTTGCAACTGATTTATCGTCTCAAAGTAATGTTGGGCGGTCGCCTGGAAATGGCTACAATACAGTGAATGTTGAAGGTGTAAAAGGTCCGGTTGATCGCTATGTAACAGATTTTAATTCGTCGAATCAGGATTTTATAGGGTCGGACTTCACGATTGCAACACCAACCGGTTTCGACAATGCCGCACTAAACAGCGCACACCCGTATTTGAGCCCGGATGCCGACAATACATCCTTCAATTTCACCTCAATACTTCGTTACCCGATTGTTTTAAATGCAACGGGAAAGATGACTTTTGATGAAATTGCTTTGGTTGAGCCGGGTGAAGACGGCTCCATATTTGGTGGTGAAAATTTCTTTGATTATGTGATTGTAGAAGGTTCGAACGACAATGGAGTAAGCTGGAAACCGCTGGACAAAGGCTGGGACTCTAGCGCTTACCAATCGTGGCTCGATAAATGGAATAGCTCACCATCGGGAAACAACAGCACTGCAGTTGCTACGAAAGATTTGTATGTGAAGCGAACAATCAATATGCTGGATAATGGAAACTTCAAAACCGGAGATACCATTTTAATTCGGTTCCGGTTGTTTTCCGATCCTTATTCGCATGGGTGGGGCTGGATTATCGATAATCTGGCAATTCAGGATGTTGAAACCGGCGTTTCTCCGCAAATGCTGTCTTCGGGTGAAGTGCTTTTCTATCCAAATCCGGCCAACGACAACATCACGGTTTCGCTAAATTCACAAAAGAGCCTGAAAACAGTTCAGCTTAAAGCTTACAAAACTTCGGGAGAAATGGTTTATAACCGCTTGTTTGCAGTTGAATCCAACACATTTGAAACAAAAATTGATGTAACTCATTTTGCTCCGGGGCTTTATTTATTTGCTGGCGAAACCGAAGATGGGCGGACAATTACACGAAAAGTTGTTGTACAGTAGGTACTTTGGCCTGGCTGAATTTTAATTATTTGTTAAGAAAAATTTGTTAGTTTTTTGAATTTCAGGGTTATATACGTTTAAATTCAGGAGTTTTTTCTCTTTTATTTATCGAATCGTTTAATCTGAAAGAAAAATTCTATATTTGCCAACATATTAAAAGCAAAATGAAACTTACAGCTAACAACAGTTTTTATTATTGGTTTTATTACTTCTGTTTCCAAATCGGGATCGGCAGGTAATCTATTGTTGTTACAAAAGATATTCTACAGAAGGGTCCCGAACTAATCGGGGCCCTTTTTTATTTTGGTTCGACAGGCTCACCAACCTTTTGCATTTAGCGAAAAGCCTGCTTTTTTGAAAATGAAAATTGAGAAAAATATGAAACTTACAGTGATTGGTTTGGGGCTTATTGGTGGTTCAATGGCTATCGATCTTCGAAAAGCAGGTTTCGCACAAGAGATTACTGGCGTTGATGCCGTTGCTGAAAATGCAGAAGAAGCTCTTCGTCTCGGAATTGTTGATCGGATTGGCGACCTTGAAAATTCGGTTAAAGGAGCCGATTTTGTCATAATCTCTATTCCTGTGGATAAAATCGTTGGCACTTTGACGCAGGTGTTGGATTTGATTTCGGATCAAACGACCGTGATTGATGTCGGTTCAACCAAGAAAGCAATCGCATTGGCCGTTGATAGCCACCCCAGACGCAGAAATTACGTAGCGGTTCACCCCATGTCGGGTACCGAAAACTCTGGTCCGGGCGCTGCACTTCAGGGATTATTCGAGGGCAAAATCAATATTATTTGCGATCAGGAGAAAAGTGGCCCGCTTTATCTGGCTTTTGCCGAGAAAGTGTTTCAGGTAATGGGAATGAAGCTCGCATACATGACCGCCGACGAGCAGGACCACAGCACTGCTTTTATCTCTCACTTGCCTCACGTTGCGGCTTTTGCTTTGGCCAACGCAGTTCTCGACAAGGAAGAACGGGAAATTATTTTCGATTTGGCGAGCGGGGGTTTCACTTCCACGGTTCGTCTGGCCAAGAGTTCTCCTGAAATGTGGGGACCTATTTTTCAACAAAACAAGCAGTATGTTGTTGAATCGCTGGAAGTTTACATTAAACATCTGAAAGCATTCAAGAAAAGTATTGAAAATGACCCTGAAGAGATGATGGAGTTAATGAGAAATGCCAACCGCATTCGCGGAATTCTTTCAGGAGAGGGGGACTCGCTCGTTAAAAATGAAAAGACAATAGTTAAACTTTATACCAAATAATCATGGCGTTAGAATTAGAAATTAACCCTATTAAGCATTGGTTGCCACAGATTAACAACCCGCTTATTATTGCAGGTCCGTGCAGCCTCGAAACCGAGGAGCAGGCAATGGACACAGCCAAACAACTTGTTAAAGATCACCGAGTATTTGTATATCGTGGTGGTGTATGGAAACCACGCACGCGTCCCGGCAGCTTCGAAGGTATTGGAAGCATTGGTTTAAAATGGTTACAAATGGTTCGCGAAGAAACCGGGATGCCGGTTGGTACCGAAATTGCCAACGCGCAACATGCCGAGGAAGCATTGAAAGCCGGACTGGATGTGCTTTGGATTGGCGCACGCTCAACAGCCAGTCCTTTCGTTGTGCAGGAAATTGCCGATGTGGTTCAGGGAACCGATGCGGTGGTGATGGTAAAAAACCCGGTGAACCCCGATGTTCAGCTTTGGGTGGGAGCGTTTGAACGCCTCAGCCGCGCCGGAATCAAAAACCTGGTGGCTATTCACCGCGGATTTACTCCTTTCCGCGAATCGCAGTACCGCAATTATCCCAACTGGAAAACCGTGATCGAATTGCGCCGTTTAATGCCGAATTTGCCCATTATTTGCGATCCGAGCCACATCTCAGGCAAACGCGAATATTTGTATGAAATCAGCCAAAAAGCTTTCGATATGGGCCTCGATGGATTGATGATAGAATCGCACCGCGACCCATCGTGCGCTTTAAGCGACAAAGAACAGCAGTTGACTCCGGCTGACCTGGCGAAATTGCTCGATCGTTTGGTAATTCGTAATGTATCGTCGGGCAACAAACAATTCGAAAACCAGTTGGAATTGTTGCGTAACCGCATTGATGCACTCGACCGCGAATTGCTCGAAACCCTTTCGGCACGTATGGAGATTGCCCGCCAGATTGGTCTTTACAAGAAAGAAAACAACGTAACCGCATTCCAGGTAGGTCGTTTTTCTGACCTGATGGAGAAACGTATGAAATTAGGCGAGAACCTGAATTTGAATCCGCACCTCGTGCAGCAGCTGTTCCACCATATTCACGAAGATTCGGTACGTATGCAAACCGAAATTATGGACCAGGAATAGAAAGTCGGGAGACCGAAGACTGAAGTCAAAAGAAGAAAGCCGGTTGGGAGTAGTTTCCTGACCGGCTTTTTTTGATTGATTGGGATTTTGTCCGTTCGCTAAAGCTGAACGGCAAATGATATATGCTCTTTGAATAATTTTCCTTTACCGTCTGGCTTTAGCCAACGGACAGAATTTTGGTACCATCCCGTCCTTATTTTTATTCCGTCTAAATTATTGATCAAAATAATTTCTGAAATCCAATAGATACAACGGTTGCAGCATTATATTCATATTCAAACGATTAATTGCTCCGGATAGTTTTTGCATTTGCCTTGTTTTTTGTGCTTAACATTCTGTATATTAGTAAAAGCTCAATTCTTAACTTTTAAAAACAGAAACAATATGGCACAATTACTTTACGAACGGCACTCGACCACCGTACACCTGAATATTGTAAAACGCCACATCCGCCTGGCAAGGCAATTTAAAGGGGCCGAAGCGCTGGTTACTGCAATCGAACCTTTTTACAACGAACTGGCAGCAAAAGCAGCCAACACGAAAAATGCAACTGACGAAACCGAATGTAAGCGCGATTTACTGGCGTTTGCCGATGTTTCGCTCGACGACAAGGTGCGCGACCTTTACGAAGCCTGCAAAAAATACGACCGCGATAACCCCGGCATACCGGTAACCGCGCTTTTATTTCCCGATGGCGTTTCGCCCGTTATTTATGCGCCAATTGAAACAGAACCAACCCTGGTTGAAAAACTGATTCTTGGCCTTCAAAGTTTGGGTGAAGCACATCCGCTTGGCGCACACATCGCAGCTCTTCAGGGCGCGTTAACGCAAATTAATGCAGCATTCAGCGAATTAAAAGCCGCCATTACTTCCGAAAAAATGGCCGAAGGACTTGAAGCCATTGCCAAAATGAATTTAACCCGGCAATACGAGCAAAACATTTACACGGCAAGCTCCAAATTCGGAAAAGCATTTGCAAATAGACTATTCCCGGCGATAAATATTCCAGCTAAAGGAGAAAAAGAAGAAAAAACCGATTCGATGCCTCAATAACTTTTGCGAAAGCAAAAAAACTGGCCAAACGATGCCAACAAATTTGTAAACCACTTTTAGACGGATAAAAGAAGAATTTAAATTTCTTGAAGCATAGAAAACCGCCCAAAAGACAAAAACAAATTTTGCGAGACCAGAAAAACGGGCTAAAAGACAACTACAAATTTATTTTTGCTCAGAAACCATTTAAAAGTGAAAAACAAATTTGTTGAAGCCCCAAAAATGGTAAAAGTAGAAAAGCAAAAATTTGTGGCGCAGTTACTCCACCCCCGACAGGGTTCCAAACCCTGTTCGGGGGTAAAAAGGGCGGCAAAAGTTTTAAAAGTACTATAAACTTTCCGCTATTTAATAGTTATGGGCAAGGTTAAAGGGAGGGTGCTGGGAGATACCATAAATTAGTATCATTCGTGTTGACACTTTTTTAAAGTAATTTTTACAAACTAGAAAGCAAAATAAAAAGTGGAGCCAGAAACCACTGAAAAAACGGGGCGGAGCTGAAAAGCCTAATGAGTAAGAAAATTTAACCTCTTTTAAAATGAAAAAAGTAGTTGCAGTTATTTTCCTATCATCGTTATTGTTCGTTATTGGGACATCTGTTCAAGCACAAAGTAAATGTAAATTTAACCGAGAGGGTACAGATCCAATTACAGGCATATCTTACAAAAGTATTGGAGCCTATTTCTATCATAGAAATATCCGAACGGGTGTCATAACGGGAAATTCAGAATGGATTGTGAATATAGTCCGAAGTGGTGACAATTATATTTTATCAAGTCAATGTGACATCGAAGGATTTTTTGAAGATAAAATGGCAATCGGTAATCCGTTAATATTAAAATTAGAGAACAATAAAATAATAACACTTAACGCAATGCAAGTACTCGAACCATTGCGAATTAACGTCGGTGGAGTTAATGTAGTTCGTTATACATCTGGTTATAATATAAAAATTGAAGATATTGAATTATTATCTTCTGCAAAGGTTGTGTTTGCCAGAATAACTCTAGGCCCTAGAGTGCGCTCTGAGAATATAAAAGACAAAGATGCAATAACTCTAAAAAAGGGTGTTATTTGCTTAATACAATAGAATTACCTTGGCATGAGTATTAAGTACGATTAAACCCAATATTAGGACAATTTTAAAACCCAGCCCATAACTTCAGTAGCCGTTGCACAACGCCTGATTTTTGACCGGGTTTCGTCGGGATTTTGAAAAAAGGATGGCGTTCGTGAAAGAATTTTTTGAAATCAGGTTTTTTATCGGTTTTTCAGTTTGGGACAG
>Ga0116171_10000738_pt1 | contig 34092 bp, 30 predicted proteins | sample AD_JPNHW2_MetaG_FD_89798 | JGI IMG/M metagenome (GOLD analysis project Ga0116171, IMG submission 89798) | Active sludge microbial communities of municipal wastewater-treating anaerobic digesters from Japan - AD_JPNHW2_MetaG | ecosystem: Engineered > Bioreactor > Anaerobic > Digestate | place... | reverse complement strand
CTTAAAGCCTGATCCAGCTGAGCTTTAGTGATATGCTCACTTTTAAGCAAGATCTCAATTATATTTTCTTTTAATGTATGCATACGTATTCCGTTTTGATATTGGTGCCCGGCTCATAAGCTGCTGCGAAAATTTGTTTTAATTTTCGCAGCATTCGCCGGGATAATTCGCGCATAAGCTTACGTCGTACTTCGTATTCCGTAAGCTTAGCGCTCATTTATTCATCCGGTGCCGTAACCCTTAAAACCTCTTCAATCGTGGTCAGCCCTTTTAAAGCCGCCTCCAGACCATCCTCCCGCAAAGTTTTCATTCCTTCTTTACGGGCTTGCTGTTTAATAAACTGTTCCTGCGAACCTTCAAGGATCAAGTCCCGGACCTTCTGGCTGATCTGCAAAACCTCCGAAATAACTGTACGCCCTGAATACCCGGTATTAAAACATTGCTGGCAGCCTTTGCCCTTATAAAATTGTAATTTACCGGATTTCACAGAATCTAGTTTTAAAGACTTGGCGATATCATCTTTAAGGGTATAAACTTCTTTACAATGCGGGCATATCTTGCGCACTAACCTCTGTCCGATCACGCAAACTAAAGAAGAATTAATTAAATACGGTTCCACTCCCATATTTACTATACGCACCACCGCTCCGGCGGCAGTTGTGGTATGCAGAGTGGAAAGAACCAAATGCCCGGTGAGGGCGCTTTTGATTGCGATGTCTACGGTTTCGTAATCGCGGATCTCTCCGATCATGATAATATCCGGATCCTGGCGTAAAATTGAGCGCAGAGCAGCGGCAAAACTAAGTCCGATCTCAGGCCGGGCGGTTACCTGATTTATACCTTCCAATTGGAACTCTACCGGGTCCTCCACGGTCACAATATTTTTATCCGGGGTGTCCACGGATTTTAAAACCGCATAAAGCGTAGTGGTTTTTCCGCTTCCGGTCGGGCCGCAAACCAGGATCATGCCGTGCGGCAGCAAAGAAACCTTGCTTAACACCTCCAGGGCATGATCGCTAAATCCCAGTTTTTTCATGTCCAAAGTTGCCTGCGATTTATCCAAAATACGCAAAGCCACTTTTTCACCGTGACTGGAAGGGAGGATAGAAACCCTAAAATCTATTTCACGGTTCAGGATCTTGACTTTAAAACGGCCGTCCTGGGGTAGGCGATGTTCGGCGATATCCAGTTCAGCGATGACTTTAATGCGCGAGACAATAGAGGCATGCATAGTTTTAGGCGGGGACTTCTGCTCGCGCAGCATTCCATCGACGCGAAAACGGATTCGCAGCTTTTTCTCAAACGGTTCGATTAATACATCGGAAGCCTTCTTTTTGATCGAATCCTCTAAAATCGCATTCACCACTTTGATCACCGGAGCTTCGTGGCTGATCCGGTCCAATTCCTGGTCGCTGGGAGATACTTCTTTCTCTTCTTTGACTAACTCGATTGAAGATACTGTCATCTCTTTTACCAGGTCGTCAATGATCCCCTTAGAAGTATCCGGATAGGACAGTTCGATCGTTTGATTAATATCGGCAACCGAAGAAATTATAGGATTGATTTTAAAACCGGTAAGCGCGGCCACATGGTCAATAGCAAAAATGTTCAGTGGATCAGCCATAGCCAAAGTAATCGTATCACCCATTTTAGAAATAGGAATAATCTGATAGTGGCGGGCAATATCAACCGGGATGATCTTGGCGATATCCAGGTCGATCTTAAAGCGTTTTAAATCAATGAGGGGCAAACCTAAACTTTCACTTAAAGTGTTAATCAGCTCTTTTTCTTTAATAAATTTAAGCTCAACAATAATATCGCTCAGCTTACCGCCTTTAGCTGCCTGGACTTTAAGCGCCTGGTCAAGGTGCTGGGCAGTGATGAGTTTGTTGCTGATTAATATTTCGGTAAGCCGGTCTTTGAGTGATAGCATATTAGCGCAGGTCGATAGTCGATAGTCGATAGTTAAACGCCATAGGCTATTTTATCATGAATGGTTTTACTATAGACCATAGACTATAGTCCTGCTCATTCTTTATCTTTATAGTACTTCTCGATTGCTTTCTTAATATCAGAAGAGGTCGAAACAAAAGTCTGCACGCTGCAACCGCTGAGCAACTCCACATCTTCGATGGCCTGGACATTCAGGGGATTGGACATCGCCAAGGTAAGGTTATTACCGATTTTATCTATGGGCACCAGCAGATACTGCCTGGCCACCCGACCGGGAATAATACCGGTAATCTCTATATCTACATCGTAATTGCCTAAAGGCAGATAAGGAAAACCATACTGGGCGGTAAGGGCTTGGGCAATATCATCCTCCTTAACAAAACCCAGATCCACCAAGATCTCACCGATCAAACCGCCTTTGGCCTTCTGAACTTCCAGGCTCTGGTCCAGCTGGGCCTGGTTAATAATCCCCCGGTCCAGCAATAATTCCCCCAACGGCCTGTTATTAATTCTCCTGATCACCTTAATAAATCCCTTCTCTTAAAAAACCACAACGCGATTCTTCCCGGCGGCTTTGGCTTTCTTCAACAGCTCTTTGGCCTTAGCGATCAATTGTTCAAATCCGACCCCGTCTAAAGGATTTTCGCTCACCCCGGCGCTGAAAGTCAAAGCTTTACCGCTGGGCTGGTCCGAGGCAAAAGCGCTTTGAATTTTTTTACAAATTTCTTCGGCCACGGTTTGCGCCTGGCGCTTATTTTTCTCCGGCAAGATCAGTGAAAATTCATCATCACCGGTTCTACCCACCCGGTCTACCTCCGAGATAGAATCCCGGAGCAATACCGCAATCTTCTTAAGCGCACTTTCCGCTGATACCGTGCCGAATTTCTCGGTATAATTTTTAAAATTATCAATATCAAAAATAATAAAAGCGCAGGGCCGCTGGTAAGCAATCGCCCGGCTGATCTCTTCCTGCAGGCGGCTCTCGATAAAGAAACGGTTATAAATCCCGGTCAAGCTGTCTTTAATCTCTAGCTTTTCTACACGGCTGGCTAAAAGGTCATTTTCGATCGCCACCGCGATCTGTTTTGAAAAGATATCTAAAAGCTCGATATCATCTTTACTGTAAGAAAAATTATTTTGGTTATTGGCGATCCCCAAGACTGCTTTAACCGCACCTTTTAAAAATACCGGCAAGGCCAAACAATTCTTAAACGTAAACTTGGCCGCAAAATCCGCTTTTAGATTTTCACCCGGCGTATTCTGCTTATCCAAGATCAAAAGCTTGTTTAGATTAAAAGCTTTATTGTAGAGACTTTCCTGCGGGCCGATCTCGATCTCCGCCAGATCTGCGGCTTTCATTCCGTCGGCTATTTTTATCCGGAAATGGCCGTCCGCTTCATCCTTAAAAAGCAGAAATGCGATCTCCGAATTAGCCAGCGTCCGGGATTTCTCAACCGCCAATTTAAAAATTTCATCGACTTTTGACCCTTGCGAAATAAAAGTGCTGATCTGCATTAAATTGGAAAGCACGATTATTTTTTTCTGAATTTCGATATTAATCTGGGTGGTTTTTTCGCTATAATCCTTAAGCTCCTCCATATTACAACGGATACGCTGGGTCAGCTGATTTAAAATATTACCTAGCTCTCCGACTTCATCGCAGTGTTCCACTTCCAGCTTATGGCTGATATCTCCGCCGACAATAATTTTTCCTTCGTTAGCTACCGAAGTCAGGCGGTCAAAAATTTCTTTAATCACTAAAAACCCGACTATCGCCAGAAATGCGCTGACGATCAGGTAAACAATAATATCCGGGCGGATTCCGATTTTTGGGAAAGTATATTTTGAAAGCAGGTATAAGCAGACTAAAAAAGGCAAGATCGACATCAGCTGAAATGCCACCATCAGCTTCTGTTTAACCGTACGTGAATTTAAAGAGAGGCGATTAGGTTTTTTATTCATCATTCTCCATAATTTGCATTAATTATTGCAATAATTATACCCCTTAACTCCTTAGCTGGCAATAGTTTTATTAAATTCGCAAAGTAAATATTCTTTAGCGATCCCGATATCAATAAAATCCCAGGGCAATAGGCTTTGGGCCGGTTTTTCATCAAGATATTTCTGCGGATCGATCTGGTTTTCAGCAAACGCCTCCAGCCACCTGGGGAATGAAAAATAATTGCTCCAGGCATCAAACCTGGCCCCCTTTTTATAAGCCGAAAGAATTACCCGGCTCAAGCGCCTGTCCCCCCGCGAAAATACTCCTTCTAAAAAACCCATCGTTAAATCATGGAAATAAATTTTGATCCTGCGATTTTTGCAGTAACTTCTTAAAAAAGCTTGTTTTTCCCGGATGGTTTCCAGGGAGTCCATTTTCTGCCACTGCAAAGGCGTGTGCGGCTTCGGGATTAACGGGTTAATGCTGATATTGATCTGAGCGGGTGAACCGTTAATTTTTCTTTTTAATTCCGAAGCCTGCCTGGCAAAATCAATGATCCCCCGCAAATCCTGCTCTTCTTCTTTGGGCAATCCGATCAAAAAATATAATTTCAAATGCTGATAACCGGCCTGATAGGCCTGGGAGATGGCCGCGAAGAATTCTTCTTCCGAAAAATCTTTGGCCAAAGCTTCGCGCAATCTGGGAGTGCCGGCTTCCGGAGCAAAAGTTAATCCCGTTTTTTTAGTTTTAGCGATCAACGTTGAAACATTTCCTAATAAAGCCTTGGCTTTTAATGACGGCAGCGATAAATTTACCGCCTGCGAAGAAAAAGTACCGGTCAGCGAACAGACCAGAGGCTCGATCTCCGGATAATCACCGACGGATAAACCCGCCAGCGACAGCTCTTCATAACCGGTTAAACGATACGCCTCAAGCGCCTGCTGGATTATCTTTTCTTTACTTCTTATCCTTAATGGATAATACTGCGACCGGGCTTGGCAGAAGCGGCAGCGATTGGGACAACCGCGCATGATTTCTAAAGTAATCCGGTCATGAATTGTCTGCACATAAGGCACCAGCCAATTACAAGGAAAAAAAGATGATTCGAAATTCCCGACAATGCGTTTTTTTATTTTAACCGGCAGGCTGGCAAACCGGGGGGCAAAATTAATCAATTCCCCGGAGGCATCATATTCTGCCTTATAAAGGCAGGGAGCGTAAACCCCCTCAACTTCAGATAGCTGGATTAAAAGTTGCTCTTTGGACAACCGGCCAGCCTTATAATCTTTCTGGTGTTTACGGTAGATATTTAAAAGCTCAACCAGAGCTTCTTCGGCCTCCCCAATAATAAATAGATCAAAGAATTCATGCAGCGGCTCCGGATTAAGAGTGCAAGGCCCTCCTCCGATTACCAAAGGATATTCCTGATTGCGCAAGGACGCTTCCAAAGGCAAACCCGCCAAATCCAAAATATTTAAAACATTGGTATAATTTAATTCCGATCCTAAAGAAAATCCCAGCATATCAAAACTGATCAATTCCTGCTGGGACTCCCAGGAAAAAAAACGGCGTTTGGCGGTTTTTAAAGCAGCCTCCATATCCGGCTCCGGAGCAAAAAAACGTTCGCAAACCACCTCCGGCAGATTATTCAATACCCCGTAAAGAATCCGTAACCCTAGATTACTCATCCCGACTTCATAGAGATCCGGAAAGCCCAGCGCAAAACTTAAAGCGGCAGAATGAAAATCCTTTCTGGAGACATTCCATTCGCTTCCCAGGTATTGGCCGGGCTTGTGTATATTATTTAATAAATCTTCAATCATAGTTTTATATTAATTGGTCGATGGTCAATAGACGATAGTCGATGGTTTAACTATGGGCTATTGACTATAGACCTGCCATTTTAAGCCAACATCGACCATTTAAAAAACATTCCTGGTTCTGTCGATATTCACCAGGATGCCTAAAGAAATGAAAGTAACCAGAACGCTGGAACCGCCATAACTCATGAGCGGTAAAGGCAGCCCCACCACAGGAGCCAAGCCCATATTCATGGCAATATTAATAAAGACCTGCAGGGTTAATAAAAGCGATATGCCGTAAGCCAGCAGTTTGCCGAAAGAATCCTGGGTCCTTTGCGCGATAACAAAACCCTGCCGGATAATTAAATAGTAGATCACCACCAAAAGCACGCTGCCCACAACCCCCCATTGTTCGGAAAAAGTAGCGAAAATAAAATCAGTATGGGATTCCGGCAGAAAATATAATTGGCTTTGAGAACCACGCAGCCATCCTTTGCCGAATAATCCGCCGGAACCAATGGCGATTCGCGATTGGATCACCGTATAGCCGGCTCCCAACGGGTCGATATTCGGATTAAGAAAAACTAAAAGCCTTTGTTTTTGGTAATCATGCAAAAAATGCCAGAAAAAAGGCAGGGGTAAGATCAAAGATAAAAACAAAATAACAATATATTTGATTTGCACGTGCGTTAAATAAAGCAAACCCACAAAAACCAGCATCAGCATTAAACCGCTGCCCAGATCCGGCTGTTCGATAATTAGAACCATCGGCACTGCGACAAAAATCAACGGTAAGATTATACCTTGAAAAATACCGAATTTGCCCGATAAAAGCGAGGTATCATCAATGGATTTACGGCTGAAATATCTGGCTAAGAAAATAATGATCGCCAGCTTAGCGAACTCCGAAGGCTGAAAATTAAACCAGGCAAACTTAAGCCAGCGCTGCGCCCCCAGGCGGATCACCCCTAAACCGAAAACTAAAAGCAGAAAAAATAAAGCTATCGCGTAAATAAGATAGTTAGCATCCCAAAGTTTACGGTAATTGGACTTGGCCATTAGAAAAAAGCAGGCCAAACCAATGATCAACCAGAGTATTTGCCGCTTATAAATATCCTGCCACTGCATGCCTTCTTTCTGGAAAGTGCTGCTGTAAATAGATAGGACACCTAAGCTGGCAATAATTAAAGCCAGGATTAAAATTTTAAAAAATGAATTTCTGATCATATTAACCCCTGGGTATTCATTGCTTCGATAATTTGTTTAGCCACAATACAGGCTGCATGGCCCGGCCCGCCGTTCTCTAAAAAAACACAGATCACATATTTAGGCTTATCTGCCGGAAAAAACCCGACAAACCAGGCATGGGTTGCCCCCCGGGATACCTGAGCCGTTCCGGTTTTTCCGGCTACTTTGACCGGCAAGCTAGCCAGGGCATTTCCGGTACCCTGGCTATCTGAAACCACTCTGGCTAATCCTCGATTAATCGTTTCAAAAGTACTTTTCTTAAAAGGCACAGCAGTAATTCTCCTCTTTTTAGCCGAAAGATCCAGCCCCCCCACAGATTTAACAATATAAGGAGTTAATAAATAGCCCCGGTTAGCAAACACCGCCAGCAGGTTAGCTGCCTGCAAAGGGGTCATCAAGCAGTCACCCTGGCCGATACTTAAATTTGCCGTATCCCCATCATACCAATTCTGGAATTTATTTAATTTTCTCCATAAAGGTGACGGAATAAAACCGGCAGTTTCGCCAGACAGATCAAAACCTAAAGTATGCCCTAAGCCTAATTTTAAAGCGTAATCATGGATATTCTGCGCGCCGGACAAAAGCCCGGTTTTATAGAAAAAGACATCGCAGGAATGCGCGATCGCCCGGAAGATATCTTCCGGCCCGTGCGTGTCCCAGCAGCTGAATTTCCTGGCCCCCACCATGGTTGAGCCCTGGCAGACAAAAGTAGTAGTTTGATTTATTTTTTTTAATTCCAGGCCTACGGAGGCCAAAACCACCTTGAACATTGATGCCGGCGGATAGCTCGAGCTGATCGCGCGGTTAATCAACGGCGCATCCGGGTCATTAAATAAACCGGCAATTTGTTTGGCGCGTTTGCTGACAAAGACCGCAGGATTAAAATTCGGGTAATTAGCCATTGCTAAAATTTCACCGCTGAACGGATCCAGCAACACTACACTCCCTTTTCTACCGTCTAAATTTTCTTCGACAATCTTTTGGATTCCCAGGTCCAGCGTCAACATAACATCTTTGCCGTTGCGCGGAGGAGCAAAACCTAAAACCCGCATAAATTTGCCCCGGTGGTTCACTTCCACCGACAGCCCGCCCTCCTCCTGACGCAGATAATAATCATATTTTTCCTCGACACCCCCAAAGCCGACGATATCTTTAGTTTTATAACCGTAGTCTTCGAGTTTAGTCAGGCGCCAGCGGTCGATCTCATTAACATAACCGATCACATGCGATGCCAGAGCCCCATAAGGATAATGCCGCAAAGGTTTAGGGGTAACAATAATACTCGGCTGCTCAATCTTACGTTCCCCCAAAAGAATCGCATCGGAAAGTTTAATATTCGTCGCCACCGTAACCGGAACGCTGGAAGAAATAAAATTTTTCTTAAAATTGGCTTTCAGTTCCTTAACCTCAATTCCGATGATCCGGCCGATCAAACCTAAAATTTGGTCAAGGTGGTTTAGGTCTTGAGGCAAAATCATTACGTCGTAAGAAATTTTATTGTCTACGATAACTTTACCATTACGGTCTAAAATATTGCCCCGGCTGCCGGATTGTGAAATTAAGCGGATACAATTGCTGTCGCTAAGGCGCCGGAACTTAACCCCCTGCAAAAGGCTTAAATTCAGGATACCGCAGACTAAAACAGCGAACATGCAAATAACGATCAAGTTTAAAATACTTTTTCTTTCCATATTATAAAAATTATGAGGCTATTTTTTTCGTGAGCTTAAAAATCAAAGGCGCCAGAAGCGTAGTGTAAACACTGACAATAATCAAATTGCGCAAAAAGATACTTGGCGAAATAATGTTTCCGGAGGCAACGCTTTGAATACCGATAACTGCATTATTTAATATAGCTGCCACCAAAACGATAGCCAGGCGCACGTAATGTTCATCGGTAGATATTTGACGGCTTAAGCGAAAAATTAAATAACTCCAAACACCAAAGCTTACCGTATTAATCGCAAAATTCCAGGGCAGGAATATATCCTTGGCCAATCCGGCGGCGACACCAAAAGCCAGGGCCGTTTTAAAATCAGCGTAAAAAACTATCGCCACCATAAAAATTAAGAGCAGATCCGGCTGGCAATGAAAAAAATCCAGCCAATGCGGCCAACTTAATTCTATCACGGTTAAAATTACCAAGGCTAGCAAGTAGAACAAATTTTTCATTGGATAATCACCAGCACTTCTTCCAGATTAGCCAAATCCACTATCGGCTTAACCAAAGCATAACGATTCAACCCGGAAAACTCCCGTCCGATGTTTACCACCCGCCCCACCAGCAATCCTTTAGGGTAAATTTGGCTTAATTCCGAAGTTACAATAACATCCCCCACCGTAATCTGGGCCTCATCCGGAAGATAGCGCATAATTAAATTCGTACCCAGAGTCCCGCTGACTAACCCTTCCTGACGGGAACGCTGTACAATACTAGAGATCCCCTGATTAGGATCATTAATTAATAATACCTTACTGGTATGATCATTACTTTCAACAATGCTGCCCACTAACCCCTGAGGGCTGGTTACCACCATCCCGGGTTTGATTCCGCTAAACCTGCCTTTATCAATGATCAAACTGGAAGACCAGCTATCCGGCGAGCGGGCAATCACCCTGGCGCCCACTAAACGCAGTGGTGATTTCTGTTTAAAATTAAACAAATTTTTAAGCCGGGAATTTTCCTGGACCAGCTCGCGAAAATCAAATAAACGCAAACGCAAAAGATCGACTTCAGCCTGCAGCCTTTCGGCTTGAACCATATTGCGATGATAGAAAATAATCCCGGAAATTTCACGCTTGACCAGGCCGATCAAAGAAAGCTGGGGTGTAAATATGCTTTGGGTGGAATTTTTAAAACAGGAAAGAGAATTGGCTACCAGCAGTATTGCACAAACCGGAAGAATAAAATTAATTAAGGTTTTACGGGGTAACTTCAACACATTTAATTAGGAAATGGCTGGCTGCATCAGCTTGCGCTTATTTATATTGGCCGGATCTCCGCCAGGTGGCGGATTAATTGCGTACTTCAGTTTTTACCGGTACGGTAACTTTCTTAAGATACTGGATTTCACCCAGCACAATCCCTGTCCCGTTAGCCACGGCAGTCACCGGGTCATCAGTAATATGCACCGGCAATCCGGTTTCTTCAGAAATTAATTTATCCAGGCCTCTGAGCAACGAACCGCCTCCGGCCATCACAATACCATGATCAATTAAATCCGCTGCTAATTCCGGAGGAGTCCTCTCTAAAGATATCTTAATAACTTCCAAAATGGCCCGCAAAGGTTCCTGTAATGATTCACGGATCTCTTCGCTGGTAATGGTTACGGTCTTAGGTAAACCCGCCACCAAATCCCTTCCCTTTACCTCCATGCTCATTTCTTCTTCCAGCGGATATGCCGAACCAATTTTAATCTTGATCTCTTCAGCGCTGCGTTCACCTACCATCAGATTGTAGGTTTTTTTAAGGTATTCAATAACCGCTTCATTCATTTCATCGCCGCCGATACGGATCGACTTGGAAAATACTGTCCCGCAAAGTGAAATTACCGCGATTTCAGTCGTACCGCCTCCGATATCTATAATCATGTTGCCGATAGGCTCCTGGATCGGCAAACCGACACCGATCGCCGCGGCAATAGGTTCCTCAATCAGGAACACTTCCCTGGCTCCGGCCCGCTCCGCGGAATCCTTAACCGCCCGTTTTTCCACTTCCGTAATTCCGGAAGGAATAGCAATCACGATTCTGGGCCTGACTAAAACTTTACGATGATGCACCTTTTTAATAAAATACCGAAGCATCGCTTCGGTAATCTCAAAATCGGAAATAACGCCGTCTTTCATAGGGCGGATAGCAATAATGTTGCCGGGAGTTCTGCCAAGCATACGTTTAGCTTCTTCTCCCACCGCTAAAACATGGGAAGTGCCTCTTTCAATAGCGACTACAGAAGGCTCACAAAGAACCACCCCTTCCCCCTTAACAAAAACCAAGGTAGTCGCAGTACCTAAGTCGATCCCCATGTCATTAGAGAAAAGACCTAAAACATAATTAATTGCTTTCGTAAGCTGCTGACTTAATTTAACCATATTTTCTCCTAAAATTATGCGTGATAAGATTTTAACAGAGTCTAAACTCTTTGTCAAATATAAATTTGAAGCTTTTAGGCTCCGGCCAGGCCGGTTTTGACGCTTCTGTTGCCAAGCAAAATAAATCCTAATAAATCTTAATAATTAATACAAGCAATAAAACGGGAGTATCCAAAAACAGGTTTTTATTTTCCCGACAGACTATTTAAAATCCCTAAAAACCCGGGGAAAGACTTGTTGACACAATTAATATCATCCAACCGGGAACTCCCCTCTGCCGCGCAAGCCGCGACCACCATACTCATGGCTGTGCGATGATCTCCAAAACTCTTCAGTTTTGCTCCGTAAAGCCTGCCTTGCCCCTTAATCACAATACTCTCTAAACGGCCAGCTTTTTGAACTTGAACATCCGCCCCCATTTTTTTTAAATTAACAACCATAGAGTTGATCCGGTCAGTTTCCTTAACCCTTAGTTCACCAACCCCTTTGATGATCGTCCTGCCTTGGGCAAAACAAGCAGCCACCATCAGTATCGGAAGTTCATCAATTAATGAGGGTACTTGTTCGGCAGAAACTTGCGCGCCCTTTAGTTTACTGCTGCTTACGGTGATCGAACCGCTAGGCTCAAAGCTTACCTTGCGACCGGGCTTAGATACTTGAACTTTTATTTTAGCCTTCATCTTCTTCAGCACGTTGATTAAACCGCAACGGCTGGGATTAAGGCTGGAATGTTCAAGCACAATTTTAGCTTTAGGCAAAATTGCCGCCAAAACCATAAAAAACGAGGCCGAAGATAGATCTCCGGGGATATAAATTCTCCCCGGACTGATTAAATTCCGGTTAGGCTCTAGCGTAACCCGGTTACGGTCAGTAGCGATATTCGCCCCGAAAATTTTGAGCATACGCTCAGTATGATCGCGGGTGTTTATCATTTCGTAAACTTGAGTTTTACCTTCGGCAAATAAACCCGCCAGAAGGATCGCCGATTTTACCTGAGCGGAAGCAACCTTAGGATGATAAACAATGCCTTTTAAACTGCCCCCTTTGATCACAATCGGAGCATACTCTTCATTATTCCTGACCCTGGCAGTGATCTGCGCGCCCATTAAACGCAAAGGCACATTCACTCTGGACATCGGCCGGCAAGATAGATATTTTCCCGCGATAATTTTAGTTTTAAAATTCATCCCGGCTAAAACACCTAGAAGTAAACGTAAAGTAGTCCCGGAATTATTGACCAAAACCGGCCGGCGGCAGACTTGCAAACCCCGGCTCCCGCGGCCATAAATAAAAACTAGTCCATCCCGGCGCAGTATTTTTACCCCCAAAGCTTTTAAAGCATTCAGGGTAGCTAAGGAATCATCATGAATAGGAAAATTTTTAAGGATAGTTGTACCGCTGGCCAGGGAGCTTAAAATTAACGCGCGGTGAGCAATTGACTTATCGCCGGGGAGGCTGATCCGTCCGCGGAGAATAAATTTATCTTTAATTGAAACGGGCTGGCGTAAAGCCGGAAATTTTGCGGCTTGGCGTTTATTAGTTTTACTAATACCGCTCACTTTGTTCTTTGTGTAACCTTATCGTTTTCTTTAATTAAATCCTTCATTTCGGCAGCAAAACCCGCAGCCGACATAAACTCATGAACTTTTTCTATTTTGATATCTCCGAGCAGTTTACCGGCGCGGGAGACTGAAAACACATCACCGATTTTTACTTTGTCTTTGCTACCCAGGTTGATCACCACAAAATTAAATTCTTTATTGACGATCATAACCTTTCCTTCTATCCCGTTAGCCAAAAGCAAAGGCGCTTTTTTAACCGCTGGGGCGACCTTGGGTTCAGCAACTGCGGTTTTCTCATCCGTCTTTTTAAATTGATTCAACTCCGCATCCGCTGAAGGCAGCGCATCTTCCGGGCTGACTACCACTTTCCCTAATTCTACGTTAGCTGCGCCTTCTTCCAGATTTTTAATTTTTTCTTCCAGAGCCGCCTTCTGCTGTTGCATAATTTTTATTTGTTCTTTGATCTGTTTGCTATCATCCTGAACCTGGCTCAGCCTGTTCTCTAATTCCTCACGTTGAGATTTCTGATTAGCAAGATCATTTTTTAACTGCTCTAATTTATTCGAAGTATCGCTGTGGGCGGATTTTTCAGCCGCCAACTCGCCGGCCAAAGAATCCATCCTGCTTTTAGCTTCCTGTAATTTTAATTCTAAATCCGTGGCGGTCTTTTTAGACTCTTCCAGCTGGCTGGCCGTCAGCTTCTGCCGGGTCTCAAGTTCTGCGATCTGCCCCTGAAGTTTAATATTTTGCGCATACTCTTTCTGATATAAATAAAATATACCGGCTGCCAGAGCCATGGAAATAACCACTAAAACAATTAAGACAGGTAATAGTATTGCGCCTTTACGATGCATTTTGCCTCCTTATTTTTTCCCGCACCCGTACGCCGCTTTAAAAAGATAAACTAAAGCCTTTACGGGAGGTTAGAATATTTTAATTTAAAAAATCCTTAATAAAATTGACCGGCTTTTAACTGGCTTGGATAATAAGATGCAAGTCAGGCACCGATATTATTAAGTTCCTTACCGCTTAATATAACATTAGTTAGATAAAAATCAAGAGAAATTCTTTTTAATGAACGTTTGGAATTCTAAAGGAAGTTTACTGGTAAAATGAATAAGTTTATCAGTTGTCGGATGAATAAAACCGATCTCTTGGGCATGTAAAGCCAGGCGGGTAAAATTATCCTTCTGTTTGCCGTACTTAACATCGCCAAGTATGGGATACCCCAGGTAAGCCAAATGCACCCGCAGCTGATGCGTCCTGCCGGTAAACGGTTTTAATTCCAAAAGGCTAAAATCACGGCTGCGCTTAAGTGTTTTATAAACCGTCTTGGCGTATTTGGTATTTTGAGCAAACGAAACGGCCATATTCTTGCGTTTAAGAGGATGCCGGCCGATAGGCACTTCGATCACATCTTCGTCAAACTCCACCCTGCCGCTGACGATCGCGATATATTTACGCTGAATACTGTGTTGGGCAAATTGCTTAACCAATTTCAGGTGGCTGGCGTTGTTTTTAGCAATTACCAAAAGGCCGCTGGTTTCTTTATCCAGACGATGGACGATCCCGGGCCGGTTTTTATTTATATCAGAAAGCTTCATTGCCCGCCCCAGCAAAGCGTTAACTAAAGTATGCTGCCGGTTGCCCGGAGCCGGATGCACGACTAAACCGGTTTGTTTATTGATCACCAGGACATCATCATCCTCGTAAACAATCTCTAAAGGTATTTCTTCGGGTAAAAATTCCGTTTTTTCTTTTTCGGGGAGAAAAACCTGCAATTGATCAAGCGGATTTAACTTATGGTGCGGCTTGATCACCGCCAGAGAATTCACAAAAACATTTCCATCATGAATTAACTTTTGGATATTAGTCCGCGATAACCCTAAATTATTGCGTAAGGCATAGTCGGTTAAAAGCAGGTCCAGGCGCATTTTTGCTTCTTCAGCTTTAACTTGTAATAATAATTCTTCCATTAAATGAGCAGGCAACTTACGAAAGCAAACCTAAGCTAGAGGTCCGCGGCTTGGCCGTGAGCCGTCTGCGAATTTATTCCGCCGATATTAGCCAAAATCCTAGAGAATTTTGCCTAGCTATTGAGGCGGAAACTTCTTTATTTTTTTTTAACCAGAATCAACTTGATAAAGATCCCCAGAGAGATTAAAAATACCGCCAGGCAGAGCAGCTGAAAAAAGGTTAATCCATAAAATATTCTGGGGCTGTCATTGCGCAAAAATTCGATAAAAAAACGTTTTAAAGAATAAAGAAAAAGATAACCGCAGAGAATCTCTCCCGGCAGATGCAAATGATCTTGCCGGTAGCGCAAAATAATGAAGATTAAGAGCAAGAGCAGCGAAGAATATAGCTGGGTAGGAATTAAGATCTGATCAAAAGTCTTAAAATACAGCCCGAACTCAGACTCCCGTCCGAAGCAGCAGCCGTTCAAAAGACACCCGATCCTGCCGATCGACTGGCCTAAAGCGATAAAAGGAGCCATCAGGTCCAAAGTCTTAAGCAAATCCAGCTTATGCTTTTTAATAAACAAAAACGCCGTGCCGCTGCCAAAGATCAACCCCCCGAACCAGGCCATCCCTCCGTGCTGGAACATAATAATCTCTAAAGGATTATTAAGGTAGAACTTAACGTTAAGCAGTATATAAAATATCCGCGAACCGATAATTCCAAAAATAAAAACGTAGAAAAAAAGATTAAATATCTTCTCAGCGTCCGCCCCCTCTTTTTTAGCCTGCCTGGTGCTTAAGTAGGCGCAGACAAAAAAAGCCAAAACCAGCATCAACCCGTAAGAATAAACCGTAAAATTACCGATTCGGCAGATTTCAGGCAGCATTTTTTTTAAATAATAATTCCCAAGTTAATACCAGCGCGGCAATCGTAATCACGGAATCAGCGATGTTAAAAACCGGCCAGACCCTCAGATCAATAAAATCAATCACAAAACCGAAACGCAGGCGGTCAATAAAATTACCGATCGCTCCGGCCAAAATCAGGCTTAAAGATACTTTTAAGATAATAGAATTATTTTTGTTTTTTAAATTCAAAAAAATCAGGCCGATGGCAAAAAGCGAAACTAAAACAAACCAAAAAAACTGATTTTGGAAAAGACCGAAAGCCGCCCCCCGGTTATACACCAGAGTTAAATTTAAAAAATTCTTGATTAAAGGAACCGGAACACTTAGTTGCAGAAATCTTACGGCGAGAAATTTGGTTATTTGATCCAATAAAATAACGCTGCTTACGATGATCAGGATCATCTAGTAAATGCGGACCTTTATTTCTTTTCTCTTTTTTGCTGACATTTTATGCAGAGGCGGGCAGAAGGAACAGCTTTTAACCTGATCTTGGTAATCGCCCCTTTGCAATCATCACAAATACCAAAGGTACCATCTTCTATTCTTTTAAGCGCATCATCCAGGTCATAAAGTGATTTGCGGTCGCCGGAAGCCAAACTCAAAGAAAACTCACGGTCGTAATTATCACTTGCCACATCCGCCATATGATAGGTATAACCGGAAATATCCCCGGAGGCCTCTTTCTGCGACTTCCTTAAAGTATCGTCGGATATGTGCTCAAGATCATTAATCAGCTGCTCTTTCTTTTTCAATACTATCTTCTTGAATTCTTTCAAATCGCTTTTGGAAAATTTTTTCTTCACTTTATTTCCCCCCGATGGCCTTTAAGCAATTATCGCAAATTAAAGGATGCTCCTGGTTTTTCCCGACCTCTTGCGAATAATTCCAGCAGCGCAGGCATTTAATACCTTTAGCCTTATCTACCTTAAGCACAAGATCGGCCGGAGCATTTTGGTCAAAAATAATTTCAACCTGCGAAACTTTAAAGATCTCCGCCAGTTCAATTACGAAGCTTTTTAAGAATGTATAACGATCCTGGGTTTTTGTCAATATATTTATTTGGGCATCAAAAGAACTGCCGATCCGGCCTTGAGTACGCAACTCTTCCAAAGCCTTGGCGGCTACCGGAACCAGCGCCATGATCTCTTTTAATTCCTCATCCGCATTCTTAAAACAGGCGTTTTGACGCAAAGCCGGGTTGATTTTCGGAAAATCCAGAAGATGCACGCTTAAACAATCAGTATCATTCTTCTCTTTAGGCATATTCTGCCAAATCTCATCAGCGGTAAAAACTAAAATCGGAGCGATCAATCTAACCAGGCAGTTTAGTACTTCGTAAATCGCAGTTTGGGCAGCGCGACGTTCCAGGGAGCCGGCCGCGTAAGTATAAAGCCTGCCTTTGACCATATCCAAATAATACATAGAAAGTTCTTCATTGCAAAAATCGTAAACTCCTTTATATGCCCGGTTAAATTCAAATAGCGGGCTCGTTTGGCTGCCATAAGCAGTTTCAACATAATCCCTGACCTGCTCCATCCGATAAAGAATCCTTTGATCGATTTTACGCAGTTTTTCATAAGGGACTTTATCCGCATCCGGATTAAAATCATAGAGGTTGCTTAAAATAAATTTTGCGGTGTTGCGGATCTTACGGTAAGCTTCGGAAAGCCGGGTGAGGATTTCTTTGGAGATCCGGATATCCTCGTTGTAATCACTTGAAGCTACCCACATCCTTAAGATATCGACGCCATAATCCTTAATGATCTGGCCGGGAGAGATAACATTGCCGCCGGATTTGGACATCTTCTTGCCCTCGCCGTCAACCACAAAACCGTGTGTTAACACATTCTCAAACGGAGGTTTTCCATCAATAGCCATAGCCGGAATAATCGATGACTGAAACCATCCCCGATGCTGATCAGAACCCTCCAGATATAACTGCGCCGGAACCCCGCCAAGCTCTTTTCTTTTTTTCAATACCGCTTGAGAGCTTACCCCGGAATCAAACCAAACATCCAGAATATCGGCGCCCTTGGCAAAAATTTTCCCTTTTTTACATACGGGGCAAACCAAGCCTCCGGGAATAAAATCATCGACCGGCCGGCTAAACCAGCTGTCGGAACCTTCGGCAGCGGCAAACTGCGCGAATTTTTCGATTACTTTCGGTTCAAAGAATTCTTCTTTACATTCCTGGCAAACCAAGGCCGGAACCGGAACACCCCAATACCTCTGACGGGAAAGACACCAATCCGGGCGCAGTTGAACCATCGCCGAAATCCTTTCGCGTCCGCCTTCAGGAATCCAAGTTACTTCTTCTTTGATCGCTGCCAATACTTTCTTACGCAAATCATTATGATCAATAATCAAAAACCACTGCTTAGTTGCCCGAAAGATTATGGGATGTTTACAGCGCCAGCAATGCGGATAAGAATGGGAAATTTTTTGCTCTAAAAGCAAAGCTCCGATGGATTGCAATTTTTCGATAATCGCTCGGTTAGCGTCATAAACATTCTGCCCGGCAAACTCCCCGGCAGTTTGATCAAATTTACCTCTTGAGTCAACCGGCATCACAATTTCTAAACCGTATTTTAAACCAACCTGATAATCCTCCGCGCCATGCCCGGGAGCAATATGGACTAAGCCTGTGCCATCTTCCGCTGAGACATAATCTGCCAGGATCACTTTTCCCGAACGCAATCCGAACGGATGATCGTAGCCCATGTCTTCTAAATCTTTTCCTTTGAAATTCCTGATCACTTCATATTTATCAATCCCCATCTTTTCAAGCATCTGCAGGCGAAGGTCAGCAATGATCAAATTCCCTTTTGCGGTTTTAACATAAGAATAGCTAAACTCCGGATGCACCGCCACCGCAACATTAGCGATCAAAGTCCAAGGGGTAGTCGTCCAGATCACAAAGTAGCTGTTCCCTAATAAGCCTTTTTCCTCTTTAGCCTTGAATTTTACGAATACCGAAGGCGAAACATGATCTTCATATTCCACCTCCGCTTCCGCCAGAGCTGTTTCGCATTTAAAACACCAATTAACCGGCTTAAGCCCGCGCTGGATAAATCCCTGTTTATAGAGATTGTTAAAGGAGTTAATAATCGCCTCTTCGTATTCATGGCTTAAAGTTAAATAAGGATTCTCCCAATCGCCCAGTATCCCTAGGCGTTTAAACTGCTCCTTTTGATTAGCGACATGTTTCATCGCGTACTCATGGGCCTTTTTTCTAAACTCCAGCTGCGAAATCTGGTTTTTGGATATTTTTAATTCTTTGAATAGTTGATGCTCGATCGGTAAACCATGACAGTCCCAGCCGGGAACATAGGGACAATCATAACCCTGCATGGTTTTATATTTGATCACGATATCTTTTAAGGTTTTATTTAAAGCATGGCCGAGATGAATATCTCCGTTGGCATAAGGCGGACCATCGTGAAGAATATATTTGCCTTTAGGCGCGGATTTTTTATGAATCAATCCATGAAGATCTTTAGCATACCAATCCGCAAGCATCAACGGTTCCCGCTTAGGCAGATCCGCTTTCATCGGAAAATCCGTTTTGGGCAAATTCAAAGTCAGTTTGTATTCAGAATTATTTGACATATTTACCTATGATTATCTTTAGCTCCCGTTTAACTTTTAACGGGATTAATTTAGGATCGGTAACGATTGCAAATTGCAGAGCTGCCCCGCAGGCGCATTCATGTTTGGGGCTTAATCCTTTAATTACCTGATGCATAATCTTTTTGGCGTTTTCAATATTGATCTTGGAATTATTCATTACCATTTCTAAAGTTACACCCTCCTGCTCGGCTCGCCAGCAATCATAATCCGTAATACAAGCCAGAGTTGAATAGCAGATCTCAGCCTCCCGGCAAAGTTTAGCTTCCGCCAGGTTTGTCATACCGATCACATCCATACCCCAGCTGCGGTATAAATTACTTTCCGCTAAAGTAGAAAACTGCGGCCCCTCCATATTTAGGTAAGTGCCGGTTTTATGCATATTCAAACCCAGAGATTTGCCTGCCGCATATATTGAACTGCTCAGCTGCGGGCATACCGGATGATCAAACACAATATGCGCAACAATCCCCCGGTCAAAAAAACTCGATTTACGGCCCTGGTTAGTCCGGTCGACAAATTGGTCAACAACCACAAAATCCAGGGGTTTTAATTCTTCTTTTAAACTGCCGCAGGCGGTAACCGAGATGATCCTGTCCACGCCCAGTTTCTTCATGGCGAAAATATTAGCGCGGTAATTTATCCCGCTAGGCGATATGCGGTGGCCTACCCCATGGCGCGGTAAAAATACCACCTCTTTGCCTTCTAATTTGCCTATAGTAAATTTATCCGAAGGCTGGCCAAAAGGCGTCGTAACTTTTAATCGCTTTAAAACTTCTAAACCTTCAATTTTATATAACCCGCTGCCTCCAATAATTCCAATCCGTGACATAATTAATCCTTTTTTGATAATTCCTGCGCCCGCTGCTTAGCCGCTACTGCTGCCTCAGTCCAGGAACCCCCGCTCATTAAAATCTTAAGCGCCGCCTCAGTTGTCCCGCCCGGAGAAGTAACCATCTTACGCAGTTGAGCCGGCGGATAACCCGTGCCGGTTAAAAGACTAAGGCTGGAAGCAAGGGTATCAATGGCTAAACACGCCGCCACTTCCGGATCAAACCCTACTTCTATTGCCGCATCCTTTAGCTTCTTAATATAACCATCTTTAAATTCTTTAGGGATCCTCAGCGGATCCAAATGATTGATTTCCAGGTCATAAAAAATATATGCCGGGCCGCTGCCGGAAATAGCCGTAGCCGCATCCAGTTTATTTTCATCAAAAATAAAAACCGTACCTAAATATTTAAAAAGCCCGGCAACAAATTTTATATCATTAGCGCTGGCCAGGGCGCCCTTGCAAATAGCCGTGGTGCTTTGGCCGAATTTAGCGGCTAAATTCGGCATCACCCTGACTACCCGGGCGCGCCCTAAATTTTTTTGGATATATTCAGTAGTGATCCCGGCGGCGATGGAAATAACCAGTTTATCCCGCAGCTTACTTTTGATCATCGATAAAACCAAAGCAAAATCCTGGGGCTTAACGGCTAAAATTACTGCCTGGCTGAATTTGAACAACTGATCAATATCGGCAACCGCCGTAATCCCGATTAAATTATTAGTCTTGGAAGAATCTTTCTCAAAAACCCGGACAGCATACCTTGAGTTGATTTTTAGGGCAATTGCCTGGCCCATATTTCCAAATCCGATAATCCCGATTTTTTTTCTAAAAAATTTAAACATGGTTTTCAAAAATTACCCTGCCTAATCTGATAATATCGGCGCCTTCTTCAATGGCGACCTCAAAATCACCGGACATTCCCATCGAAAGCAGCCAGGCCGGATCTAACTTATCCCGCAGCTGTCTTAACTGTGCAAAATATGGGCGGGTTTCATTGACATCATCCAGCAGCGGCGCAATTGTCATTAACCCTTTGATCTTTACATTTGAAAGCCGGGAAATTTCTTCAACCGCACCGGCTAAAACTTCCGACTTAAATCCGAACTTCCTAATTTCGGCGGAAGTCTTTACCTCCAGGAGAATTTCCTGGATTTTATTTATTTTAAGGGCCTGCCGGTTAATTTCCTGCGCCAGGCTCAGGCTATCTACGGAATGTATCAAATCAAATATCGCTAAGGCTTCTTTTACTTTATTGCTCTGCAGGTGGCCGACCATCTGCCAATGCGCGCCGGAAACCAGCCTATATTTTTCCGCGGCTTCCTGCACCCGGTTTTCACCAACCTGATTAATACCCAGGTTAACCACTTCCTGGATCTCTCCAACAGTGCGGCCTTTAGTTACGCAAAGTATCTTAACTTGCTCAGGATCGATCTTGATCCTGGCACAAGCCGAACGCACCCGGCTACGAACTTTTTCAATATTATCTTTAATCATCATTTACCTTAGATTGATATATTATACACAATAAAAAATAAGGGTCAATTGGTAAGTAGACATAAAACGGTCGATAGTCTATTGTCTATAGCCTATCGACCAAACCAGTGATCGGTTCACCAGGCTTTAACCTGAATGATACGCTGAATAGATCTTTGATCGCTGTATCGCTCAGGGTAAAGCAAAAATTACTAATTTTGTAGATAAGGCAATTATTTACTTTAAAAATACTCCTGATAAACTTCTCTAAAACGATTTATCGCTTTCATTAAAAAGTTTTTGGCAGGTTTGACTAAAGCTAAATTTCCTACAGACTTATTTTCCAGATCCTGACAGATCATCCCCAGGCAGGTCAAATAGGTCAGATATTTCTGACCGGATAAATCGGTATTTTCTTTAACTAATGCGGCAATTTCCGGGTTATTGATCCGGCCGATAGCTACCGGCATGTTCATTTGGCTCTCCATCATTTCAATGAATCCGTCGGTTAACAGGGTTTTGCCCACCATAATAAAGTGATTGATCTCATGGAGCGCCACTTTTTTCTCCACCACCTCTTTAATCTGCGTGCAAATTAAACGGGCGGAATTTGTCACCATTGCCGCCACATCCCTCTGTTTGATTGGCTTATAGAATTCATCCTTCTTAACCAGGATTTCTTTATCCTGTTGAATATTATTCATATCGCCGATCACCCCGTAAGAACGTTTGATATCTTCTGCCAGATCAAAATTGATCTTTAAACCTTCGGAAAGCTGCTGCGTCATACTGTTGCCGCCTAAAGGTAAAATTTGAATGCTCTGCAGGAGGCCATCTTTGAAGATCAAAAGCTCCGTGACATCACTGCCCACATCACAAAATACGCTAATGCCGCGTTTTTCTTCTATGCCGAACACCGCCTTGCTGGTGACTAATCCTGAAAAAGAAAGGCTGCGGATCTCGTATCCGGCCTGGCTGATTACCCGGCTTAAACTCTGTAATGAAGCTAATCTTGCGCAGACCAAATACAAATCTACTTCTAAACGATGGCTATATAAACCGATCGGATTAATGACATTGCTTTTAGAATCAATGGAATAGCTGGAAGGAATAACATGGATTATCTCATCCTCCAGGCTTGAACCAAGAATACGCGCCTGTTCATTAGCTGTAGCGATATCCGTGGAAGTAATGACTTTATTGCCGCGTTCAGCCAGCGGGATAATCGCATGGCTGTGTTTAGTGGAAATATCTTTGCCCGAAAAATTAGTATGAATAAATTTAATCTTTAATCCGGATTTAGTTTTTAAACCCTTAAGGATCTTAGTCAAACAAACCACCAGCTCGGTGGCATCTACGATTACCCCTTCTTTTACCCCGCGGGAAATAAAACTATCAAAATAAATATTGCTGATTTTATTTTTTTTGACCAACGCCAGTGCCGCAGATATTTTATTCGAACCAATGTCTATAGCGCAGATATAACCGTTATTTAGCATTGTTTAATTTAATTAAAGGCTCCTTAAACCTAAGATCAATATATTTAATATTCGACCATTCCTTGCGCGCCTGGATAACCAGACCGGCTAAAATCATCATCTTTTGCCGGATATTACCTGCTCCGGTACGTACTTCGAAACCCAGCCATTCAGCTTGAGCTTGCGGTAAAGCATAATTGGCAATTTGACGGGGCAGGAGCATAAAAAATCCGGCGCTGCCGGGATTTGCCACATCGATCCTTTTTAACGAGAATCCGCTAAAAGCTTTATGGCTATTGAATTCATTGATGATATTCAAAGCCAAACCCAGCTCTGAACGCTTATAACTAATTCCCGGCTTAGGAGCAAAAATCTTAGTTTCTAAACCATAAATCACAGGCAGAGCCAGCTGATCAGTTGAAGCATCAGGTAAAAATAACACCCCTTGTTCGTCAAGCGCAAAGTTTTTATAGAAACGCACCAGGGCAACCGGTTTACGTTTCAAGAAATCAACTACCAAACAATTAGGCAGGATTCTGGTGAACCTGACCTTGCGGCAATCCGGGCACTTTAATTGAGCCCGCCAAGCCTCGCTGCCTAAATTTAGGCTGAAGATGTTTCTGCCTTTTAGGTATTCGAATTGGCTGTCGGAATTCCTCACGACGATCCGCTCAACCGCGAAAAAATCCGAGGTTACTAATACTTTCCAAATATATCCTATAACCAAGGAGAAGGCAAGCGAAATTATCACCAAAAAACTAATAAATTTTACCGGGAAATCAAACTTTTGCTTTTTCATATGCTAGTTCCAATAATTTAAGACAAAGCTGATTAAAATCGATCCCGGAGGCTTTTGCCGCCTTTGGCAGCAGGCTGGTTGAGGTCATCCCGGGAATAGTATTAACCTCTAAAATAAACGGCAATAATTTTTCCGTGAGAATAAAATCTACCCGCGAACATCCGTAACAACCTAAAAGCTTGTGCGCTTTGACCGCCGCACTTTGAATCTTCGCCGCCAGATCTTTCTCTAAAACCGCCGGAACAATATACTGGGTCGAATGATCTTGATATTTTGCTGCAAAATCATAGAATTTACTATGCGGAACAATTTCAATCACCGGTAAAGCCGCCTCCCCTAAAATGCCCACCGTCAGTTCTTTACCGGATAGATATTGCTGAATAATTATGTGCTCATCATATTGAAAAGCCAGCTCCATAGCTTCCGGCAGCTGGTCTGCATTATCGATTAACGAAAGCCCGATACTTGAACCATGATTAGCCGGCTTAACCACCAGGGGAAATCCCAGCTGGTTAATAAATTTCCTGTTTTTTAAATAACTTGTTTTTTCCAAAAATTGGGACTTGGGGACACAAAGCCCGCCTTGAGAAAATATTTTCAAGGAACCGATTTTATCCATGGCTAACCTGCTGGCCTCTACCCCCGAAGCAGTATAGGGCAAATCCAATTCTTCTAAGATGCTTTGGATCGCGCCGTCCTCGCCAAAACGTCCATGCAAAGCGATAAATACACCGTCTAAATTAAATTGCTTTAATAAATCCAGGTTCTCCTGCGGATCTTCGGTAGTAATATCGATAGCCACCGCATCAACTCCGCTAGCGCAAAGCGCCGAAAAAACCGCTTTACCGCTTTTTAAAGAGATCTCCCTTTCCGATGAAGGCCCTCCCATTAAAACACCGATTTTACCAAAATTCTTTATTTCCATATTTTTACCTCTGGCTCCAAATTAATCCTGAATTTTTCTTTCACTCTCTTCTGCACCAGTTTCATTAAAGATAGTACATCTTTGCATTTAGCGCAACCGGTATTTAAAATAAAATTGGCATGCTCTGTGGAAATAACCGCCCGGCCGCTGGCCGCCCCCTTTAATCCGCACAGATCAATTAACCTCCCGGCGGGCCTTGCGCCTGGATTTTTAAAGATGCATCCGGCATTAGGCAAGTGATGTCCTTGGGACTGTTTACGCTGCAAGAGATATTTATTTATCTTGAGGCAGATCTGCCGCCTGGGGGCAGGCTGCAATTTCAATTTAACCGAAATAATGATAAATTTACCTAAATTAGATTTCCGATAAGCGAACTTCAGCTCTTTAGTTGTCAGACGCCTGTACTTTCCGGTATAATCTAATACGCCGACTTCTTTTACTAATTCCCCGATCGATCTACCCCAAGCCCCGGCATTGCCCAATAATGAACCGCCCAAAGTGCCGGGGATACCGGCCAAAAATTCCAGACCGCTTAAATTCTTCTGTTTAGCGAATGAAATTAATTTATTTAATTTTAATCCGCTTCCGGCTTCAATGCAACTGCCGTCAGAGGAACACCGGGTAAAATGCGGGCCGCTTAACCTGATCACTATCCCTTTTAAGCCCCTATCGCTGACTAAAATATTGCTTCCGCCCCCCAAAATAAAAACAGGCATTTTGTTGTGACGGGCAAAAATCAAAACCTGTTGCAAGATTTTAAGGTTTTCCGGCTCAAAAAAATATTCCGCCGCTCCTCCAATCTTAAAACTTGTCAGCTCAGCCAGGTTTATTTTAGTTTTTATTTCTTTATTTAAGTTCTTGGGCCAAAGCATCGCTTACCTTTACAATATCGCCTGCTCCTAAGGTCATAATCAAATCTCCCTTCCGCAGGATACCTAAAATGTGGGAGAGAATTTTTTCTTTAGGCAGATAAATAACTTCTTTCTGCGGACAGGCCTGCTTGATTTTATTTAATAATCCTTGCGCATCTACCCCGGGGATCGGCTGTTCACTCGCCGCGTAAATATCCGTGATAATCAGATAATCCGCCTGATCAAATGCCCCGGCAAAATCATTTAAAAGCAACTGCGTGCGGCTGTAGCGGTGCGGCTGAAAGACCACGACTTTGCGTTGAACTTTTAAGTTAGCAGCCGCCGAAAGCGTGGCTTTAATCTCTGAAGGATGGTGCGCGTAGTCATCGATCACCAGATATTGATCATTACGGAATTTAACTTCCAGCCTGCGGCCGGCCCCTTTATACCCCTGGAGGCTGCTGCGGATATGTTTTAAATCAATCCCCAGCTCGATCCCCAGGGCGATCACACTTAAAGCATTTGAAATATTGTGCTTTCCCCCTAAAGCTAAATGGAACCGGGAAATAAATTTATTATTAAAGTAAACATCAAAATCTGAAAGCAACTGATCAAACATGATATTCTTGGCATAGATATCCGCAGAACTATTCAGCCCGAAAAAAACTTTCCTCCCTTTATAAGAACGCATGACTTCCATAAGATTGGGATCATCAAAACAAGCCAATACACAACCCTCAGGCAGGGTACGCTTAATAAAAAGCCTGAAAGTATCTAATTCATTATTAAAATCATGGTAATAATCTAAATGTTCATGATCGATATTGGTAATAATGGAATACTTGGGGGAATAATTCAAGAACGATCCGTCCGATTCATCGGCTTCGGCGACAAAAAACTCTCCGCTGCCTAAACAAGCATTGGTTTGGATATTATTCAAAATACCCCCGATGGCTACCGTAGGGCAAAGCCCCGCCTGCATCAGCATATAAGAGATCAAAGAAGTAGTGGTTGTCTTGCCGTGGCTACCGGCAACGGTGATCGCGGTTTTTTGCTGCATCAGCTGGGCTAAAGCTTGTGCTCTTTTAACTAAAGGTATGCCCAAAACGCGCGCCTGAACTACTTCCGGGTTATCTTTAGCGATCGCTGAAGAATAAACTACCGCATCCTGGTCAGATATATTTTGCGCGCTATGCCCCAAAAAAATCTTGGCACCCTGGCTGGCCAATTGCTGCGTAATACGGTTTCCATTTAAATCTGATCCGCTTACCCGGAAACCGCTTTTTAACATTAAATGCGCGATCCCGCTCATTCCGATTCCGCCAATGCCTATAAAATGGTAATATTTTTTCATTTTAATATAAATTTCTTCCAGGATTCTTCAAAATCTTGAAGGTTCTTGATCGAATATGTTTTAGAGAGAGCCGCGGTTAAATTACGGCTATCCCGTAAATTCCGGCAGAAATTAACAAAAGCTTCTTTGCCATATTCTGAAACCAAATATTTTACCAGGCTGTAAGATTCAATATAAAATAATCTTACCTTGGCATCATCGGCTGCTCTAATTTCAAAACTGTTTAATGCCTTAAAATCCAGATAATCGCCGGAATTGATCCGCTCAGCTAGATCCGCCTTGATTACTCTAATATCTTTTTCTTGAAAAGAAGCTACTCCTTCATGCAGCCATAAAGGTACCGCCGGATTATTATAGCCCACCATTTCAATAAAAATGATATGCGCTAATTCATGCGGCAGGACATTATGCAAAAATCCCGGGGAACCCACATAGCTCTGGATCAGTTTAGCGTCGATCCTGACTTGCGCTCCGGACCAGCCATACCCCTGCGTGCTTTTAAGATATTCTTCCTGATTATCAAACAAATAGATCTTGGCCCGGTTATCCCAGGTCCAGAAATTAAAACGGTTAAACCCGAAATTTTCAGCGATAGAATCATAGCACTCTTCGGCCTTTTCAACCATTGCGTTAAGTTCACTCTCCGGGGCGTGTTTATAAAAAATGTTAAAGTGCGTACTTTTAACCACTTGCCAAGATTGGTCCTGCGCGAAAATAACTAAAGGCAGTAATAAAATTACCGCCAGAGCAACAACCCCCCGGATCAATTTAGGCATGCTTTCCTTTTTTTAAATTATACGACCGCTAAAATTTCTTTCGCCAAAGAGCAGGCAGCATTTTCTTCCGGAAATTTCCCATACCCCTGACGCATAGAGTTTAACTTTCCAGGATCAGCTAAAAGTTGCCCCAGTTCAAACTTTAATCTATCCTGCGCTAATTCCTGATCTGAGATGATTAAAGCTCCCCCCGCCTTCTCTAAAACCCGGGCATTAGCTAATTGATGCGCATAAGCAAAGGGATACGGGACTAGTATCGCCGGGATTTTAAATTTCTCCAGCTCCGCAATCGTCGTAGCTCCGGCCCGGCAAATTACCAGATCGGCACTGCTATAGGCGTATTGCATTTGGGGAAAAAATTCAAAAATCCTGCTGGTTAAAGCTAACCCCGCATACCGTTTAGACAACCAGGCATAATCCTGTTTGCCGCTGATATGGATCACCTGCAAATTATCGGCCGGACAATATGCCGATAAAACTTCCAGACAAACAGCATTTAATCTATGCGATCCCTGGCTGCCCCCGGTAACCAGAATAGTAAATTTACCTTCTTTAAACTTAAAAAAATCCAAGGCCGTTTTTTTATCCATGCCGGTTAGATCTCTGCGCAGAGGATTTCCGGTTAAAACAATCTTAGCCGAATCAATATTTAATGTCCTGCGGGTTTGTTCAAAAGATACCGCCACTTTATCGACCAATTTAGCCAGCAATTTATTTGCCCGCCCGCAAATAACATTCTGCTCGTGAATTACCGTTTTGATCCTGAATAACCAGGCCCAAAACATTAAAGCGACGGTATTTAAACTGCCGAACCCCACAGCTACTTCCGGCCGGAATTTTAAAATGATCCGTAAAGACTCCCCGGCGCCCAATAAAAAAAACCATAAACCAGATATATTTTGACGGCTCAAATTAAAGCTGAGATTAGCCGCGTGAATATATTTTAATTCTGCTCCGGAAACCGGAATTTTGTTCTCCCTGGCTTTTTGCGGTAAAACCAAAAGCACTTCCTGCTTGGAATTTTTCAACGCTTCCATCAGGGCAAGCGCCGGAAAAATATGTCCACCGCTGGAACCGGTCGCAATTAAAATACGCATTTTTAAGGATATTCTCCGCAACGGGCGATATTAATTAAAATACCCAGGCTAACCATATCAAAAATCAGCGAAGAACCGCCGTAGCTGATAAAGGGCAAGGGCAAACCTTTAGTCGGAAAAACACCGCAGGAAACGCCGATATTAATAATCGCTTTAAGAGAGATCATTAAAATTAAACCCAGGGACAGATAATACCCGAACCGATCCTGGGCATTCTTAATAATTTTGAGGCCCTGCTGGATAAAAATCATAAACAATAAAATTATACCCAGGGTTCCCAATAAACCCAATTCTTCTCCGATAATGGAAAAAATAAAATCGGTATGCGCAGCCGGCAGATAAAAAAGTTTCTGCTGAGAATGCCCCAGCCCCCTGCCGAATAAGCCTCCGGAACCGATGGCAATTTGGGATTGAATAATCTGAAAGCCTATACCCTTAGGATCCAGCCAGGGATTTAAAAAAGCTAAAATTCTTGCCCGGCGGTAAGGCACGCTAAAAACTAAAAAATACAACGCCGGTAAACTACAGAGTATCAAGCTTAAAATATACCTGCCCCTGACCCCGGCAATATAGAGCATCAGCATCACCACGCTGCCTAAAGCAATAATCGTTCCTAAATCCGGCTGTAAAAGTATAAGCAAAACTACCGCGCCCAGCATACATACTGCGGGGACAAAACCCTCAAGCAGCATTTTAATCTTATCTTCTTTCCGGGCGATAAAATCAGCGATGTAAACAATTAAGGCTAAATTGGCAAATTCGGAAGGCTGGAAGCTAATAAATTTAAACCTAAACCAACGGCGGGCTCCGGAAACTTCCCGGCCCAGCCCGGGAATCAGCACCAGGACCAACAGAAAAAGAGCGATCCAAATCATCAGGTGGGCATATTTTCTGAATAAGCGGTAATCAATCACCATCGCCAAAAACCCCAGGATCAACCCCACAGAAAGAAAAGCCAAATGTCTTTTTAAGAAATAAAAACTATCCCCGTATTTTTCCCAGGCGTAAATACTGGAGGAGCTGTAGATCATAACAATACCAACACACAACAGGACTATCGATATCGTAAGTAAATTGATCCGCGTTTTTCTAACCATGGACTTTTTCCTCTTGGGCTAGATCCAAAACTATTTTTTTAAAAACCCGGCCGCGTTCTTCGTAATCCGTAAACATATCATAGCTTGAGCACATCGGCGATAATAATACCGCATCGCCGGGCTGGGCAAGCCGGTAGGATCGAAACACCGCTTCCTTTAAAGTATCCACCTTATCAATTAAAAAATCCCCCCCGGCCAGATCGGCAGCAATTATATCCTTAGCCTCTCCGATTAAAAATACATGCGAGACCTTTGCTTTAGCCGCCGCCAGGATTACCCGGTAATCAATCCCTTTGTGCCGGCCTCCGGCGATCAAAATTATCGGAGAATTAATATTGCTGATCGCCCAAACCGCCGAATCGGCGGTTGTGGCTTTAGAATCATTAATGAATTTTACCCCTTTTATCTGCGCCACTTCCTCCATGCGATGCTCAATACCCTTAAACTCCGAAAAAATCTTTTGCATTTGAGGAAATTTTATGCCCAAAATCCCGCCCACCGCGGCCACCGCGCTTTGATTCGGGTTGATTCCCTGATCTTTTGCGAAAAAAACAACTTTTGACCGGGCACCGGAAGCTAAAATAGAATCCTCGGAATTTAAAACCAGAAAATCATTTTTATCCTGGTTCATGAAAATACGCTTTTTAGCATCGGCATATTCATTAATATTATTATAACGATCCAGATGATTGGGGGTCAGGTTCAAAATAACGGCGATCTTAGGCTTAAAATCTTTAATTGTCTCCAGCTGGAAAGAACTTAATTCCAAAACCACAAAATCATCCGGACGCATTGCTTCTACTTCACCGCAAAAAGGATTGCCGATATTACCGCAGACAAAAACTTTTTTACCGGAGGCTTCCAGGACTTTACCGATTAAGGTAGTCACGGTAGTCTTACCGTTGGATCCGGTGACCGCGATAATCTGCGCCGGGCACAAAATGCTGGCGACCTCAATCTCGCTAATCAATATTTTGTTAAATTCCCTGGCCCAGTTAACGCATAGAGAATTCAGGGGCACTCCGGGAGAAATAACCACGACATCCGCACTCAAAATTAAATCCCGGCTATGCCGGCCCAATTCCACCTTAATCTCAGAGGAAGAGAGTTTGCCCGCCGCCTGACGGCTGGAGGCATCATCCTTAAGATCAGTGACACTGACCAAAGCTCCTAATCTATGCAAAAGATTAGCGCAAGCCACCCCTGAACGCGCCAGGCCTACAATAGTAATTTTTTTATTTTTAAAGTATTCGCTGTTACGCATGGAAATAGCTTACCTGATCTTTAAAGTAACCAGGGCAAACAGGGCAAGTAAACCCGCAATGATCCAGAACCTGACAATCACTTTATTCTCAGGCCAATCCAAAAACTGGAAATGGTGGTGCAAAGGGGCAATTTTAAAAATACGTTTTTTAGTAAATTTATAAGAACCGACCTGCAATATAACTGAGAGCGCCTCGACAACAAAAATGCCGCCTACAATTATCAATAACATCTCTTTTTTGATCAATAAAGCTACCGTACCGATCGCTCCGCCTAAAGCCAGCGATCCGACATCTCCCATAAAAATTGTAGCCGGATAGCAATTAAACCATAAAAATCCTAAACCCGCCCCGATGATACTGGCGCAAAAAATAGTCAGCTCTCCTGCCCCTTTAATATAAGGAATAAGCAGGTAATTGCTCAAGTTTACGTTTCCGGAAACATAACAAAGTATGCTAAAAGCAATCGCCACCATCACCACAATCCCAATCGCTAATCCATCCAGACCATCCGTAAGATTAACGGCATTGGAAGAGCCGGCAATCACCAGAATAACAAATAAGATATACAAGCCGTCTAAATCGAAACTAACCCCTTTTAAAAAGGGGATCTCAAGATTCACATTATGCTGATTATAAATAAGGATGGTTCCCAGGATCAGCCCCAGGATAATTTGACTGACTAGCTTTAATTTAGGGGATAAACCGCTGGACTTCTTTTTTACCTGTTTCAAATAATCATCGGCAAAACCGGTCAGTCCCAGCCAAACCGTACTGAATAAAACAATCCAGATACACGAATGGGAAATATCCGACCAGAGCAGCGTAGAAAATATCACCGTACCCAAAATAAGGATCCCGCCCATCGTCGGGGTACTCTGCTTATGTTGATGTAAATCATCCAGCTTTTTGCTGTCGGCTTTATTTATTTTTTCTCCGATCTTTAAGGCTTTTAGTCTGTTAATTAACCAGGGGCCGCAAATCAGGCTAAGCAGGAAAGCGGTTAAAGCCGCCATCGCCGCCCGGAAGGTGATATAACGAAAAACGTTAAAAGCAGAGATAAAATCCCTGAGTGGATAAAGCAGATGATAAAGCATTACGTCCCTAAAACCTCTTCCATTTTCATCGACCGGGAGCCCTTAACCAAAATCAGGTCGCTCTTTTCCGGAGATAGCTTACTAAACAATAAGTCCCTGGCCGCCGAAGCAGTTAAACAGCAAAATATATTTTTAGCCGCAAAACCTTGTTTCCTGGCGGCATCCGCAGTATGCCTGGCTAAATTACCTACGGCAATCAACCGGTCACAAGTATTAGTTATACTCCAAGCGATTTGCCTATGCAATAACTCTTTTTGCTTGCCTAATTCCAGCATATCGCCCATAATCAAAATCTTCCTGCCCTTGCATTTGACGGCGCCTAAAGCCGAAAGCGCCGCTTTTAAAGAAAGCGGGTTAGAATTATAGGTATCATCAATAAACCTCAAGCCTTGCGACTCAACCAGATTAAGCCTGCCTTTAGGGAATTTAAAAGCCGCCAGCCTTAAACGCAACTTAGCATAACTTAATCCAAAGATCCGGCCGACGGCGATCGCGGCCAAAGCATTATAAATATTATAGTCTCCCAGAGTCGTAATTTCAAAATTAAATTTCGCATTAACTTTAAATTCCACTTTCCTGCTGCTTAATTTAAGTCCGGATGCCCGGAAATCACTTTTTTCGTAGATACCATAGCTGAATATATTCCGGCGCCTACCTTTAGCTTTAATTAGATTCTGTAATGATTTATCGTCAGCATTAAGCAGGGCCACCGCCGGCTGGGCCAAATTATCCAGCAGCGTTGTTTTTTCCCGGGTTACTCCTTTTAAATCTTTTAAAAACTCAAGATGGCTGGGGCCGATATTAGTAATTACGCCGATATTGGGCCTGGCGATTTTAGACAAATAATCCACTTCCCCGAAATGATTGGTACCGATCTCCACCACCGCAAAATCATCTTGGCCAGTAAGCTGGATCAAAGTTTGGGGCAGGCCGATCTGGTTATTTTTAGTTCCTTCATTTTTAAGCACCCTGGCATCCTCCGAAAGGATCCACGAGATCATCTCCTTGGTTGTTGTCTTACCGTTAGATCCGGTGACCGCAACCACCGGCGGATTGATTTTCTGTCTCTGGAAACGGGCAAGATCGCCTAAAGCTAAGGTTGTATCCTTGACCTTAACCACCGGTAAAGTTTTCGCAATCGGCATCTTGGGGATATGCTCAACGATCAGGCAATTAGTTTTTGATTTTAAGGCGGTAGCGATAAAATCATGGCCGTCAAAATTCTTACCGCGCAAAGCCAGAAATGCTTCTTTTGCTTTTAGCTTCCGGGAATCGGTAGAAATACCGCTTAATTCAATTTGCCCGCTGCCCTGGATAAGCGCACCCTTAGTGGCTTTGACTATTTCATCAACTTTAAACACTCGCCAACCACCTTTCGATCGCTGAATTTCAATACCTTGTTTTTTAATATTTGATAATCCTCATGCCCTTTACCGGCAATTAACAGACAGTCGCCTTTTCTTATCAAGGACAGGCCCTTACGAATCGCCTCCCGGCGGTTACAAACTAAACAATAATTTTTCTTGCTTATCCTTCGCACAATATCTTTAATAATCTGTCCGGGATCTTCAGAGCGGGGATTATCGCTGGTGATTACCGCAAAATCAGCCAATTCCGTAACCACTTTCCCCATCAGCGGCCGCTTAAGTTTATCCCGCTCTCCGCCGCAGCCGAAGATTACAATAATTTTACCAGCCACCAAAGGCCTTAATGCGCTGATCACATTAAAAAGAGCATCCGGCGTATGCGCATAATCGATAAAAATGTCAAGCCCCCGGGAAGTATTAACCCTTTGCAGGCGGCCGGGGACATCCTTAAATTTTTCAATCGCCCCACGGATATCGCCAAAAGCAATCTTTTCGCTTAACCCCCAAGCGCAGGCGGCCAAAATATTATAAATATTATAGCGCCCCACAAGATTTGTTTTTAACCGCATATTTATCCGGGGGCCGGCT
>Ga0116171_10000737_pt1 | contig 34096 bp, 25 predicted proteins | sample AD_JPNHW2_MetaG_FD_89798 | JGI IMG/M metagenome (GOLD analysis project Ga0116171, IMG submission 89798) | Active sludge microbial communities of municipal wastewater-treating anaerobic digesters from Japan - AD_JPNHW2_MetaG | ecosystem: Engineered > Bioreactor > Anaerobic > Digestate | place... | reverse complement strand
TAAATGATCCAAGGAGGTTCTGAACAGCCACGGCAATGGCATACGATGTTGCACGTAACCCGGGATGTATGACATCCTGTGTCACGGCTGCTGCTCCTGCCAGGAAAGTCATGACCCAGGCTCCAAAAATGAAGAGAACCACTATCTGAAAGGTCCCTTTAAAAACATATAGCGACAGGAAAAGAAGAACAGCAGAAATTACTGTCGATATAGCGGGAAAGAGAAGCCTTGCCTTTTTCTGTTTTTCTCTCCATTTGTCAGTTATTATACCGCCAAGGGGAGCCCCGATAAGCGCCAGAAGCATTACCGCCCCCGCCAGTGTCCCTGCCAGCTTTGATTCAATCTTAAGCTCTGAGGCCAGGTATGTAGGCAGCCAGACAATGAGTGCCGTTGTAACAAATACTATTGCTGCCATGCCAAAATATGTAAAGAGAACAGAGGGCTTGAAAATGAATTCCCTGAACATATCCCTGCGTTCCATTTTAACCTTATTGTTGCTCTTGTCGACAAAAGAGAGATCAACGGTTTTATAATCCTTTACAAACAGGAACAGTATTGCAATGATCAGTCCCGGTATGGCGACGATCCCGAATGCATGCTTCCAGCCTATGGATGCGGCAATGATACCTCCCATAGTTACGCCGATGGCTGACCCGAGAGGTATTGACGCATTCCATAAACCCATCATTTTGGACCTCTTCTCCAGGGGATACATCCCCGAGATCAGGGCCGTGCCTCCGGGAGCATATCCTGCCTCACCGAACCCGATAAGTATCCTTGCCATAAACAATTGTACATAGTTGCCGGTAAAGGCACACACGGCTGTGGCAATGCTCCAGACAATCGCCATGATACCAATTGTCTTTGTCCTGCTCCACCTGTCAATAACGAACGAAATGGGAAAAGTCAGGATGCCTATCGACAGGTAGATCACCGAAACAAGCCATCCGCTCTGGGTGTTGTTTATCCCCCACTCGCTCTGTATGTAGGAGAACATGTTATTAACCACCATCCTGTCGGCATAATCGAATACATACAGCAGGAACAGCAAAATAAAAACATAACTTGTATAACGTTTCGAATAGAGATACCCCTGACGGTTTTCCTGGCTTTTCATTCCCATTTTTATTATTTACCCTATGACCAAGTAACTAAAAATTCAGGCCGGTGATTATTTTTGTTGTAATTTTAAGTCTTTATACTTAGTGGCTGAACTAAAAACAGATATACTTTAACCAACCAAAAAATTGCATTCATTATGGCAACATTAAAACAGATCGAAACTTTCCTCGGCGCTGAACCAATCGCAATGGCCGGGGTTTCCCGCAATCCTAAAAAATTTGGTTTTACGGCATTCCGGGAACTGAAAGAAAAAGGAATGAATATCATCCCTGTAAACCCGCATGCCGATTTGATACACGGTGTTAAGGCTTTTCCGGATGTAAAATCGCTGCCCGGGGAGGTGAAATCGCTGCTCATCATGACCCGCAAAGGAGAAACTGCAGGAATAGTCAAGGCAGCAAAGGAAAAAGGCATAAAGAATATATGGATACAGCAGATGTCGGAATCGGAAGAGGCGCTCAGGGAGCTTGAAGGGACCGACATCAATTATATTCATGGCAAATGTATCATGATGTTCTATAAGCCAAACAGCATCCATAAGTTCCATGGAACACTGGTTAAACTTTTTGGCCGCTGGCCCAAATAAAGAAGCCTTTTCGTATGATGGAAAACGATTGCCAGGGAAGCCTTGAATTTGATGTCCGTGATTATGAGTGTGATATACAGGGTGTTGTCAACAATGCAAATTACCAGCATTATCTCGAGCACGCCAGGCATGAACTGCTTATCTCCAGAGAAATAAGCTTTTCAGGGCTGCATGCCGAAGGGATCGATCTTATTGTAACAAGAGTGGAGATCGATTATAAATACCCCCTTCGCAGTCATGATAAATTTGTTGTCAGGACAAAAATAAGCAGGGAGGGTCATATAAGGCTGGTATTTCACCAGGAAATATACAGGCTTCCGGATGAAAAACCTGTTGTGAAGGCAAAAGTTACTGGTGTGGCCACAAAGAACGGCCGGCCTGTGGCGCCGGGCGAAGAGCTGCTTGCGAAGCTTGGATTCTGACAGGCAGCCCTGAGTAAAAAATATTAAACCAAATGTATCTGATATGGCACAAAGAACCATAACCAGGAGAAAATTTATCGGAACAGTAAGCGCCGGCGCCGGATTTATTCTTGCCGGCGATGCCCTGCTGGCCTCCCCTTTCAATGTAAAAAAGAAAGGCGACCCATTCAGAATGGTGACCCTCGGAAAGACGGGTATAAAAACTACCCTGCTGGGGATGGGAACGGGCTTTAACGGCGGGAACCGCACATCGGCGATCACCAGGGCCGGCAATGCAGAATCGATAATAAAATATGCTTTCGACAAGGGGATCCGCTTCTTCGACTGTGCAGACACCTACGGCACACATCCCTATACCATGAAAGCCCTGAAAGATATACCAAGGGAGAAATTCACCCTCAGCTCAAAGATCTGGATGACCAGGGGCGGCATCCCCGAACCGGAAAGACCCGATGCAGATGTAGTTGTAGACCGTTTTCGCAGGGAGCTCGGTACAGATTATCTTGATATTGTTCAGATACATTGCATGGTCAGCGGCACATGGACCGATGAGCAGAAAAAACAGATGGACATTCTTGAGAATCTCAAGGTGAAGGGGATCATCCGCGCCCATGGCGTCTCTGTTCATTCATTACAGGCTCTGCAGGCTGCTGCCGAAAGCCCCTGGGTCGATGTTATTCATGTCAGGATAAACCCTTTCGGCGCATCAATGGATTCAAAAAATCCCGACGACGTTGTCCCTGTAATCAGGAAATTGCACGATTCCGGCAAGGGCGTTATAGGCATGAAGCTTATCGGCAACGGCAGCTTCAGCGGCGACAGCGAAAAGGTGGACCAGTCGCTGAGGTTTGTGCTCGGGCTTGGCACTGTTGATATGTTCATTATCGGTTTTGAAAAACCGGAACAGATCGATAATTATGTTCTCAGAATAGAGAACGCCCTGGCTCCCGAAGGTAAAACCAGGAAATAATGAATTTTATGCAAAGGATAAAAAGAAGCCTTCTGATATTTACATTCATCTTTTTTGCTATACATGCGGCAATAGCCCAGGATGAGGGCCTGAATAATATCATAAGCCCTGGCGCCGGACTCGAAAAACTTGCAGATGGATTTCTTTTCACCGAGGGGCCCACAGCCGACACAAAGGGAAATGTGTGGTTCACCGACCAGCCGAACAACCGGATTATCCAGTGGAATGAAGGATCAGGCTTTTCTGTCTTTCTTGAACCTGCAGGCCGGGCTAACGGGCTGGCCCTCGATAAAGAAGGAAACATCTGGGCATGTGCCGACGAGAAGACAGAGATATGGCGTATTTCTCCTGAAAAGAAAATTGAAATTATCGCAGGAAGCTTTGACGGGAAGCTCTTCAACGGGCCCAATGATCTCTGGATAAGCCCTACCGGGGGTCTCTATTTTACAGATCCGTTCTACAGGCGCAACTGGTGGACATATACACAGATGCCCCAGGAAAAAATGAGGGTTTACCACCTCTCTGCCGATCATAAAAGAATTACCGTTGCGGCCGACGACCTGTTGCAGCCTAACGGAATTGTCGGCTCTCCGGACGGAAAATCGTTATATGTTGCGGATATCAGAGCTAACAAGACCTGGGTATATACGATCAATCCCGACGGGACCCTCACGGGAAAAAAGCTATTCTGCGAGCTGGGTTCCGATGGTATGACGATAGATTCGAAAGGCAACATCTACCTCACCGGTAAAGGAGTGACCGTTTTCGATAAAACAGGTAAAAAGCTTGGGAATATTGCTGTTCCGGAGAGCTGGACCGCCAATGTATGTTTCGGCGGCAAAAACCGCAAGATCCTCTATATCACGGCCAGTAAGGGGTTTTACAGTATAAGGCTAAGGGTGAAGGGTACGGCAGGTTGATAATATTTCTCTTTCGGTCAGTAATTCACTATATGGAGTACGATATAATGAAACCGTTCAACGGATAGCCAATGCCGTAATTAAGTAGGCTTTAATTAACCTTATATTATGAGAGAATTAATTATTGCTCTTAACCTGATGTTCCTGACCATGGTCTGTTTTCCGCAGGAAAAAGGGACATTCCTTGATTCACGTGACGGGAAAATCTATAAAACAGTAAAAATAGGCGGACAAACATGGTTGGCTGAAAACCTCGCATTCAGACCGGTTGATGGTGTTGTTCATATATTAAATGACGACACTGCAAATATTAAACAATTCGGATACTTATATGATTGGGAAACTGCTGTCAGAATGGCTCCTGCGGGCTGGCATCTGCCGACAAATGTGGAGATTGACACATTAATAAAATATATAAACAGGGTATACAATCCTAATCCTTTTGATGCTTTAGTCAAAGGAGGCAGCAGTGGTTTCGATGCTTTGTTTGGCGGATCCCGGATTGTAGGAGAGTATGGTCCCAGGGGCTACGTGGTAAACAATGGCGTGTTTAAAAATGACGGATTAGTGCAATTCTGGACTTCCAAAAAAACAATGATCCTTGCAGACGCTTTCTTCTGCCAGATTTTTGGATTAAGTGAAAAAGACAAGCGGATTTTTACAGGAAATTCATATTATAAGAGCGGTCATTATATAAGACTTATTAAGGATTGAAATCATTGACGTTATGCATTTTAAGATCCTGCTAAATACCCCTTGCGGAGCCCTGTGTAACAAAACGGATACAGACTAACAGGAGTTATCCTACGGAGAAATCCATTAACCGCAAAGAACGCAGAGAATTACGCCAGGAACGCAAAGTTTTATTTATCTGCTATTTGACTTTGCGTCTTTTACTTTGTGTGCTTTGCGGTTAAAAAAAGTTTTAAAGTTCTCTTCTTTTTCTGTCTTTCTGTTAATGCTAATATTGGAAAGCTTCCCAAACCGCGGCATTGCCCTTCATGGATCTGTACATACTGGCCGGTTTTGCGGATCCGGGCTGAAACTTTATTTAAGGTGTCCGATTATATTTTGAAGTGATTCTGTTATTTCTGAACTTTAATGCCAGAAGCTTATTTTCAAAAACGGAATGAAAATGACCAGAAAGAGCTCTTTTAAAAATAACCATACCGAAACCGTCATTCAAAGCAGGTAAAAAAATAACAAACAAATATAACCGGACGAAAAATGGAGAGCACTCTTTTAACCGGATTGATCCTGATTTCACCTATCCTGTTAATCCGTTTCCTGCTTACATCGTTCCTTGGCAAGGAAGCTCTAAAACGGGCAGCGTTCTTTCCTCCAACGGAAGGGTTTGAAAGAATTGCTTATCTGATTAATATCCTGACTACTTTCGCACTTTTAATTCTTCCCTTCTTCTTAAGGATCAGATCACAGGGATTTTTGCTCATTTCAGGAACCTGTCTGCTTATAACAGCTTTAATCTTCTATATTGTTTCGATCATCCAGTTTGCAAGACCTGACAGTTCCGGGCTCAGGGTATCAGGACTTTATAGGATATCCCGAAACCCGATGTATGTTGGTTTCTTCCTTTATTTCCTGGCCTGTTGTATTCTGACTGGTTCATGGCTGCTTTTTATTGTATTAGTGATTTTTCAGGTTTCAGTACATTTTCTGATAATCTCTGAAGAGAGATGGTGCAAGACACAATTTGGCCAGCCTTACATTGACTATTTTGGAAAAGTCAGACGATATATATAAATAAAACAACTTTAAATACAAGTCAGCCTTAAGAACAAGCATATCAATAGATTATCTGTTAAAAAGGATCTCAACATGTATAAGACTATTCAATTAACTTTTATCCTTCTGTCGATTCTTCTTCTACCACGATGTAGCCAGAGAAAACAGTATCAGGTTTTTGCTATTAACATATGTAATGAAGGAAAATATTCAGCTAAAGGATCCATTATTGGTGCTGGCAACGCAGATAGCATTGATGTTTGTAATATGTTCTGGCTCATAAAGGGATCACATCGCAAATATATTTTGGTAGATGCCGGATTCATTGACTCAACAAAATCTTCTAAAAATTATGTTAGGCCCGATTCACTGTTACAAGATTTTGGCATCTCATCTGGTGAGATTTCTGACATAATTATTACTCATCCACATGTTGACCATATCGGTGGGATTAATTTATTTCCTGATGCAAAAATATGGATGCAAGAAGATGATTATAATTATTTTATTGGTCCGGCATGGGAAGAAAAAGGCTACAATTTCGGATTTGATAAAAATGATGTTAAGAACATAGTAGCAGTTAACTCTCAGGGAAGACTTAGACTAATAACGGGCGATAGTATTGAGATTATGCCTAATATTAGAGTATTCACCGGGTCTAAACACACTTTCGAAAACATGTATCTTCTGGTCAACTCTAATTCCAAAAGGAATAAAATTCTGCTTGCCTCTGACGCAATCTGGTTCTATATGAACTATGAAAAACTGCGTCCAATAACTGTTTGCATGGATACAACTTCTTATATAAATGCGATGAAAAGAATGTCCAGCCTTGTCGTAAATACCAATTTGATAATTCCTGGCCATGATTATAAAGTTTTTTCAAAGTTTTACAAGGTTTCTGACAGGATCGTTCGAATAGAAGAATAATTGTTCCGCTTCCTGAGCCAAACACGGGAAATAAGGTCAATAAGTTTCTAGCCGCACGGGCCGGAGTAACTCGGATCGTACCAGGATATGGAATCGGTTAACGCTTACTTAACCCTGCCGTCGGGCTATTAGTTAAAACGGCATCCGCTTAAGAATGACAGGCATACAGGGCTTTTTATTAACGCTCAGCCCCCGCCGGGCCCCTGTTATTCATGTGTGACAACGAAATAATCGAATCCAAAAGCAGCCAAAGAAATTGAGGAAAAAGAAAGAAGAAATTATTTTAACTTTAAATCAATTATGTCACATCCCTTAATGACAATTTATTTAAGGACATGACAGAATCGGAAGTACTAACTATAGAATCAAAAGAAAAAATGTGACGTTATATGGACTTAATCAAATAACATAAACTCTCTCTATGGTACCGCTTGATAAGAAAAAGAAAATTGAGTCGATCTGGGACAGTTACATTAGTTCAGATAAGCGCGTTCTTGATACAAAGGGCAATGAACTACCAAATATTGATGAATTACGAAAAGAAGCTATCATTCAACTTAAGGAGTTTATTAAATTATTCATCGCGGGTGAATCAGATATTAATGAATTTAAGACCAATGTTGACAGTTTTAACAAAAGGAATAACCTCTGGGGCTTTACAGCAACGAAAGGACAGATGTTTTTTAATCAGTTAGTAAGAAGCAGTGAGCAAAACATTGACAAATTGACTGAATTAATAAGGGTTTCTATTGGAAAACCATCTCACTTGAACGATGCCCTTTCTAAAATTGATCAACTCGAAAACCATTGTCAAAGCATCTTTACTAAAGCAAAGGATAAGCGAAAAGTTCCAAATCCGGGTTCTGTTGGATATTTCCTATCTTATTTCTGGCAAATACACGATTACAAAAGCTGGCCAATAATGTACACCTCATTAACAAATGCCTTCCAGGAGTTAGAAATTTGGGAGGTAAAGTTTTCTCAGCGTGAAGCATATGAATACTTTTTCAATCTTAATGAAGAGATAAAATCAATACTTAAATCATACTCAAAGAAAGAAATATCAAACTGGGATGCTGAACATGCATTCTGGAAGTTTAAGGGAAATCCTAATAAGACTTTTAAGAAAAAAGAAGAACCAATAATTGCAACTGAACAAGATGAGACAAAGCTTAGAATTTCGGCTAGTTTCGAATTGTCTGACTACTTAATTCCGAAGGTCTCAAGATTAGTAGAGCTTGGAAACAAGACCGAAAAATATGCTTCTGCGAAGGGGAGCGAATATGAAAAATTGGTTGCTGAGATATTTAAACAATTAGATTTCGAAGTTGAAATTCTTGGTCAGGGTAAGGGAAGAAATCCAGATGCCATCATTAAATTAAGAGAAGAAAACACAGCCTTTCTGGTTGATGCTAAAGCATATAGCAATGGTTACAGTTTAGGGTTAGATGACCGGGCAATAAAAGAATACATTAATTTTTACTGCCCTAAACTCAAGAAAGAAGGATATATAAGAATAGGCTTCATAATAGTAAGCAATTCTTTCAAATCCAACTTTGACAGTTTTATTAACGAAATTACCTGGAACACAGATATAAAGAGGTTCATACTTTTAACTTCAGAGGCACTGTTGTTCTTACTTGCCTATAAGACAAAAGATCGATTAAGTCTTTCGACCCTGATTGAAAGCATTATTGGATTCGGAAATCCTATTACAGCTCAGAATATAATTGAAGAATTTGATGACGTTTAATAAAAACTACTTCAGATAAATCTATTTTTCCTATTTTATTTTTCGTAAACATTAGGAACAATCTAAGAAATGAATTCCATTACATTTATTGATACTGAAGTCAGCCTTAAAGAAAAAATCATCCGTGATATTGGAGGAATTAAGGATAATGGTAATTCTTTCCATTCAAGTTCGACCTCAGAATTCATTTCATTTATCAATGGATCAAAGTTTATTTGTGGCCATAACATAATAAATCATGATCTAAAATATCTCCGAAAAGCTTTACCTAATTCGGGTCTTACTCATTTTAAAGTAATTGATACACTATATCTCTCTCCGTTGCTTTTTCCGATGAGGCCATATCACCATCTTTTAAAAGACGATAAGCTTCAATCGGAAGAGTTAAACAATCCTCTGAATGATTCAATAAAAGCCAGAGATTTGTTTAATGATGAAGTCTCTGCATTCAATGTGCTGGACAATTCATTAAAGAGTATTTACTATCTGTTGCTAAAAGATAAAAATGAGTTCAGATCTTTTTTTGAATACACTTCCTTCAAAACCGAAAGTCTTGATAATCTAGAAGATTTAATACGTCAAAAATTCAACGAAGAGCTTTGCAGCAATTCAAGAATATGTGATTTAATTACCGCATATCCAATAGAGTTAGCGTATTGCCTGGCATTAATAAATTGTAACAACAGATATTCTATTACCCCTCCCTGGGTAATAAAAAATTATCCGGAAGTTGAGAGAATAATGTCTCTACTTAGAAATAAACCATGCATTACCGGATGCCCTTATTGCAACAAAGCACTGGACCATTATACCGGGCTTAATCATTATTTTGGATTTAATTCGTTTAGAAAATTTGGCGAGAAACCTTTGCAGGAGGATGCTGTTAAGGCGGCTATAGAAAATAAATCTATCCTGGTTGTTTTTCCTACTGGCGGAGGAAAATCATTAACCTTCCAATTACCTGCTTTAATGAGTGGAGAGAATATGAAAGGGTTGACTGTTGTAATCTCTCCGCTCCAGTCACTAATGAAGGATCAGGTGGATAATCTTGAGAAAAAGGGTATAACAGATGCAGTTACAATTAATGGACTTCTTGATCCGATCGAACGCAGTAAATCATTTGAAAGAGTTGAAAATGGCTCTGTTTCAATACTATACATTTCGCCTGAATCTTTGAGATCTAAAACCATCGAAAGGCTTCTATTAGGAAGAACTATAGTAAGATTTGTAATTGATGAAGCTCACTGCTTTTCTTCCTGGGGGCAGGATTTCAGAGTCGATTATTTATATATCGGTGACTTTATAAAATCTCTTCAGGAAAAGAAGAATCTTCAGGAGCGAATTCCGGTTTCCTGCTTTACAGCTACAGCAAAACAAAAGGTTATTGAAGATATCAGAGACTACTTTAAAGAAAAATTATCTCTGAATCTTGAAATTTACAGATCTGGTGAATCAAGAACAAATCTACAGTATAAGGTATTTGAAAACGGCAATGAACAGGATAAATATAATAAGCTCCGTGATCTGATTGAAAGCAAGAACTGCCCGACTATTGTTTATGTTTCAAGAACAAGAAAAGCATATCTGCTAGCCGACGCCTTAAACAAAGATGGTTTCAATGCTAAACCTTACCATGGTAAGATGGATGTTAAGGAAAAAACTGAAAACCAGAATGCTTTTATTTCAGGTGATGTGCAAATTATGGTCGCCACGTCTGCTTTCGGCATGGGAGTCGACAAAAAAGATATTGGAATGGTTATCCATTACGAAATATCCGATTCTTTGGAAAACTATGTCCAAGAGGCGGGAAGAGCTGGTCGTGATGAAAATATTACTGCTGACTGTTATGTCCTTTATAATGAGGATGACCTTGGTAAACATTTTACACTACTCAACCAAACCAAACTAAGTATTAAGGAGATAAAACAGGTTTGGAAGGCTATCAAGGAGATTACAAAATTTAGGTCGACTGTTTCGAATTCTGCTTTGGAGATTGCCCGAAAGGCTGGTTGGGATGAAGGAATTACCGAAATTGAAACACGAGTCACAACGGCTATTTCAGCTTTAGAAGAGGCTGGTTATCTGAAACGGGGGCAAAATGTTCCACGGATATTTGCAAATAGCATCTTAACAAAAAATGCACAGGATGCAATTGACAAAATCAATTTATCAACAAGATTTGACGAAAAGCAAAAAGTAAAAGCAATCCGGATTATTAAAAAACTGATTTCAAGTAAAAGCAAAAGGCATTCTAATGATGAGGTTGCTGAATCCAGAATTGACTATATATCAGATCACCTTGGCATTGTAAAGGAGGAAGTAATCAAAATTATTACTTTGCTTCGTGAGGAGAAAATCTTAGCAGACACCAAAGACCTGACAGCTTTCATAAAAAAAGGAGATGCTGTAAACCGTTCAAAATCAATCGCTGAAACTTTCCGACAAATAGAAGAATTTTTCTTCCAGCAGCTGGAAGAACAAGAAAAAACATATCATCTCAAAGAATTGAATGAGAGGGCAATTGAATCAGGTTGCCAGGATGTTACGCCAAACAAATTAAAGACAATTATCAATTTTTGGGCGATTAAGAATTGGATTAAAAGACAGAATCTTGAGAACTCTAAAAACCACGTTGCTATCATTTGTGCCCAACCAAAAGATGCTTTACAAGAAAAATTAAAAAAGAGACATTCCCTTGCAAAATTCATCGTTGAATTTCTTTACGAAAAAATTGAGAATACCGAAGATGAAAATGCTGAAGAGATATTGATAGAATTTTCTGTTCTTGAGCTCAAAGAAGCTTACGAAAAAAGCATTGAGCTTTTTAAATTTGAAATTACAACTGATGATATTGAAGATACATTATTCTATTTATCAAGAATTGAAGCTATTAAGATAGAAGGAGGATTCCTGGTTGTCTATAATAAGATGACTATCGAAAAAGTTGAACAAAATAATAAAGCCCAATATAAGAAGGAGGATTATCAAAAGCTCGATCAATTTTACCAGAACAAAGTACAGCAGATTCACATTGTCGGAGAGTACGCAAAGAAAATGGTTGAAGATTATCGGGGTGCACTTCAATTTGTGGAAGACTATTTTCAGTTAAACTTTCCTGTTTTTCTCAATAAATACTTTAAGGGAAGCCGTCTTGATGATATAAAAAGGAATTTAACTCCAGCAAAATTTCGTCAGTTATTTGGATCATTGTCTACAGCTCAATTAGCAATCATTAATGATAAAGAATCGAAATATATAGTTATTGCCGCCGGGCCGGGAAGCGGAAAAACAAGAGTACTGGTCCATAAACTTGCTTCCCTGCTTTTAATGGAGGACATTAAACACGAACAACTTTTGATGCTCACCTTTTCAAGAGCAGCTGCAACAGAGTTTAAAAAGAGATTGATTGGATTATATGGCAATGCAGCAAATTTTATTGAAATCAAAACTTTCCATTCATACTGTTTTGATTTATTAGGAAAAGTTGGCAGTATCGAAAAATCTAATGAGATTCTTAAAACTACTATTGAAAAGATTAAAAATCATGAAGTCGAGCAGAGCCGGATATCAAAAATGGTTCTAGTAATTGATGAAGCTCAGGACATGGATGTGGATGAGTATAATCTGGTTAATGCACTTATTGAAGAAAATGAAGATATGAGAGTGCTTGCGGTCGGTGACGATGATCAGAACATCTTTACATTCAGAGGGGCGGATTCCATTTATATGGAAAAGTTTATTGCTGAAAAGAAAGCAAAAAAGTATGAACTCTTAGACAATTTTCGGAGCAAAAACAACGTAGTTTCATTCTCTAATCAATTTGTTAAGACAATAAATCATAGGTTAAAAACATTACCAATTGTGGCGTCTGATAAGGGAAATGGAATGATCAAAACGGTTAAATATCACAGTAATAACCTAATAGTTCCTACTGTAAATGACATCATTTCGACTGACCTGTCTGGTACTACGTGCATTTTAACGCAGACGAATAAGGAAGCTCTAAACATTACAGGTCTCCTGATAAAAAATGGATTTAAGGCAAAGCTGATCCAGACTAATGACGGTTTCAATTTGTATAATCTTTTAGAAGTCCGTTACTTCTTGGAAAAAATTAAATCAATGGATGATTCACCTTCAATCAGTGATGAAACCTGGTCAAAAAGTAAAACAGAGTTATTCAGAAAGTTTGGCAATAGCTCAAAACTTGAAATCTGTAGAAACATTATCAGAGATTTTGAAACCACAAATATCAGGATTAAGTATTTTTCTGACTTAGAAGTGTTTATACGTGAATCAAAACTAGAAGACTTTCTGGGAGAAGATGGAGAAACAATTTTTGTATCAACAATCCACAAAGCAAAGGGTAAGGAGTTTGACAATGTTTTTATCATGCTTGAAAATTGTGACTTATCAAGTGATGAAAAGAAGCGCCCGGTATACGTTGCCATGACAAGAGCCAAGCAAAACCTGTGTATACATCACAATAGTAAATACTTTGACAACTTTAAAGTGGATGGTCTAGTCGCAATTGATGATCATGAAACTTATCAACCGCCCGATAAGATATCGATGCAATTATCATTTACTGATGTTAATCTCGGATTCTTTGAATACAGGCAATCCCAAATTAACCGTCTAGTCCCTGGTGATATTTTAGTTATTAAGGACGAAGGTTGCACCAATAATTCAGGAGATATAGTATTAAAATTTTCAAAGAAATTTAACGAGACAATATCTCAACTGAATGATCAGGGATATCATCTGAAAAACGCTAGGATTAATTTTATCTTATATTGGAAAGATCCTGAAAAAGAGAAGGAATTTAAAGTTATTCTTCCAGAATTAGATTTTGAAGAAAAAGATAGAGTTTTTGTTAGCACTTTGCCAAAGTCCCACGAGCCAACACTTTAACCAAATCTTTGTCAAAGAGCTTGCAAATCAGAACTTGTAGAATTTTAAATTTTTCTCCCTCGCGCCGTCGCAAAAAAATTTATGCTACATAACAAATACAAAAAAATTCATATACCAAGACTGTTTTCTGGTACCTAGACAAATAAATAAGGCCTGGCCCAATACACGGACGGTATGTTTAATAAACCTATCACGGTTTTTACAGAACCCTGCTTCTCAGATAGATACTGCTGAATTTTGTCCGCGGATACCAAAAACACGCAACCCCGCTTTCACTTCGCTATCCCGGGGCACGCATACTCTCGTAACAGAATCTTCAAAAAGACAGTAATCCTTCTAGATCAGGTTATGTCTTATATACTATTATCAGGATAATTGATATAGCTATTTATATTTATCGTAATTTCACGATAATTTCTAAGAAAAACACGCAATGAAAACGAAAATTATTCTATTGTGTTTCTTGATTGGATTACCACTTTCCTGTATAAAAGATAACCCTTCCACTCTGGGAATCGGACTTGTCGCATTTTATCCATTTAATGGTAATGCCAATGATGAAAGTGGTAATAATAATAATGGAATTATATATGGTGCAACACTAACCGAAGACAGGTTTGGAAATCCTGAAAGTGCTTATAATTTTAATGGCCTGAATAACTATATTTTAGTCAGAAATCCGGTCGGATTAAGTAATTCAAAATATTCTTTCTCATTATGGTTGAACATCTCGCAATTACCCTTAACACATCAATGCAATTTCATACTTGAACTAGGTTACCCTAACTTGCAGGGACATGTGATTGCTATAAATAATCAATTTACACAAACAAATCCAACATCAGGATGGAGTGTTAATAGCCCTAATTTATCTTCCTCCAGAATTAATTTCCAAACAGGTATTCTCCCGAATATCAATACCTGGTATCATCTTACATTTATAAGAAACGACACCTCAGTTTATATTTATGAAAATGGGATAATATTAAAATATGTTCTTACAAATGGTGAATTTGCATCTTATCCCGATCCTGTTAATCTATATTTAGGTTCACGATCACTTGTGTGGGATAATTATTTCTTTAATGGAATAATTGATGATATCAGAGTCTATAATAGAGTTTTAACTGAATCAGAAATAAATGAATTGGTAAGTCTCAGGCAATAAGACTTTTTGTCTTTTAATCAGTTTATTGATATTAGAACTAACGTTAATACGTCCGGCACCGTCAATAAGCTTTCGCGGTATACCCTGCCTGAATAATAAAAAAGGATTTCTGATCAGCAGAAATTTCCTTATAATTGTACCCTTATTTCGATTTGTATGGACGGAACACGCAGGGCAGATATAAAACCAGGTATAGCAGTTATGGTGGAGCTGGCAGAACATAAAAGGACGGGGAAGCTTACCGGGGGAAAGGTAAAGGAGATACTCACCACATCGCCGAATCATCCTCACGGCATTAAGGTGATGCTCGAAAATGGACTTGTAGGAAGAATCAAACAAATAATCTGAAAACCTTCAGATCGCCTTATTTATCATTCATTCAAAAATTTAACTAACTTTGCAGGCCTGTGAAAACTGTTGTTTTCATTTCCTGTAATTAATAATTCAATAGATCGAAAAGATGAAATATGAGGATTTTCTGGTTACATCGCTAGGCAAGGGTAATGTTGTTTCGCCCTTGAAGCAAAGCCAGCGGGAAGATAGTCCTGTTTATAAATTCGTTGAAGATAATGACAGGATCGTCTACGATAATTCACTTGAATATTACAATCAGTGCAGGGAATCGGGGGAGACGCCGGTCTGTTTTGAAAAAGCCGGACCAAAAGAGACGATCTTCTTTGAACCCGCCAAAACAAAAGTAGGGATTGTAACCTGTGGCGGTATATGCCCGGGACTGAACAATGTAATCCGCGGTATTGTAAACCAGCTTTACTACCGTTATGGCATTAGCAGGGTACTCGGCTTTAAATATGGTTACGAAGGATTTATCTCTGACTACAATCATGAGGTAATTGAGCTGACCCCTGAAATGGTAAGCGATATTCATATTGCCGGGGGTACAATCCTTGGCACATCAAGAGGGAACCAGGATGTGGGAAAGATCGTCGACACCATGGAGATAATGAACATAAACGTTCTTTTCTGTATCGGCGGTGACGGTACCCTCCGCGGGGCACATGCAATCCATGAAGAGATCCGTAACAGAAATCTTAAAATCGCTGTTGCCGGCATCCCGAAAACAATCGACAACGATATCGACCTTATACAGAAATCATTCGGCTTCGAGACTGCCTTCTCGATAGCAAACGACATTATCCGGAATGCACATAACGAAGCCTCCGGCGCTTATAACGGCATAGCTGTTGTGAAGCTGATGGGCCGCGATTCCGGGTTTATTGCGGCAAGCGCCTCCCTGGCCACCCAGGAAGTGAATTTTGTCCTGGTGCCCGAAATAAGCTTCGATCTGTATGGCCCCAGGGGATTCCTCAAGATCCTCAGGAAAAGGCTTGAGACCAAGCACCACGCAGTAGTCGTGGTCGCCGAAGGAGCCGGCCAGGAACTTTTTGAATCAGGCGACAATTTAAAAGATGCATCAGGAAATATACTTCATAAAGACATCGGTGTCTTCCTGAAAGAAAAAATAAAAGAAGAATTTGAGACCAAAGGATTCCCCTACTCTATCAAATATATCGATCCGAGCTATATTATCCGCAGCGCTCCTGCCAACCCCAACGACAGTAAATTCTGTACCCTTCTGGCACAAAATGCTGTTCATGCAGCCCTGGCAGGGAAAACCGATTTTGTTGTGGGATACTGGAACAACGAGTTTACCCTTCTTCCCATACCAATGGCTGTTGCCAAACGGAAGAAGATAGATGTTGAAGGAGAGCTCTGGTGGAATGTTCTTGAAGCTACCGGCCAGCCTATAAGCATGAAAAATCCCTGAGAAGGCCATTTTAATAATGTTTTTTGAGTTGTCTGGCAGCCGTGGAGAAAATCCCGGGGAGACAGGATTCTTTTGTCCTGGCGACCTTAAAAGCCCTTTTCGGGTATTTTCGCGGCCATATCAACCTTTGCACCGGGAATTATGATAATTTTACAGGGAATGATGTTGTGACCGTATGAAATGCGTCCTCCTGACTGCCCTGGTATTTCTTTCCTGTTTCTGCCCTGTATTCAGCCAGGATCTGCTTCAGACCATCAGGGGTTATGTTACTGACATCGAAACGGGGCTTCCTCTGCCTGGTGCAAACATAATTATCACGAACAGCATCCCCCTAGTAGGGACAACCGCAGATTCAGCCGGAAAATTCAGCCTCGATGTTTCGACAGGAAGGATCTCTCTTAAGATCACTTTCCTCGGATATGAAGATTTTCTCCTGAGGGATGTGCTGCTTACAACGGGAAGGGAAGTCATCATTAATGCAGGGCTTCGTGAGAAGGTCGTCAGGACAGAAGAGATAATCATTCGCTCGGGCGCGGGTAAAAACGTGAGCATCAGTAAGATGGCGTCAGTAAGCACCAGCACGATCAGGACAGAAGATGCGCTGCATTATGCCGGAGGTTTTTATGATCCTTCAAGAATAGTAAATGCTTTTGCCGGTGTTTCCACAGCAAACAGCGACGACAGCAACGACCTGATCATCAGGGGTAATTCGCCACGCGGACTGTTGTGGCGTATTGAAGGAATAGAGATACCAAATCCAAATCATTTCAGCAGCGGAATGGGTGGCAGCGGAGGAGCTTTCTCGTCGATCACTTCGAATGTGATCGACAATTTTGACTTTTTCACAGGCGCCTTCCCTGCAGAATTCGGCAATGCTTTTTCGGGAGTAATGGACCTGAACCTGCGCAGGGGAAATCCGGAAAAATATGAACATGCTTTCCAGACCGGAATGATAGGCGCCGAAGTTGCTTCCGAGGGGCCTCTGCCCGGTTCCGGAGAAGCTTCGTACCTTATCAATGCACGCTATACAAATTTCAACCTTCTGAGCAGCTGGGAACTTATCGACCTTGGAGATATTAATTATGCGCCCCGGACAAAAGATATTGTTTTCAATATATATATCCCGCATAAAAAGCTTGGCAGTTTTAATTTATTCGGCATCGGGGGAGAAAGCTCTCTTGGAAAAAAAGCAGTAAAGGATATCAGCAAATGGAGCACCGGCAGCGACCGCTGGCAGGAAATGGAAAAACAAGGATCCTTTACGGCCGGAATCAAACATTTCTATTCTGTTCCCGGCGGAAAGACATACCTGAAGAGCGTGGCTGCATGGTCAACTTTTTCAGATAAATACAACGAAGGTTATGTAGATTCTTCGTTAGTCCAGACCGACAGTTATCTGTACGATTACAAATTCTCATCGCTGCGTGTTTCAGTTATTGCGAACCACAAGATTAATGCACGCCATTCGGTGAGGGCGGGTATTAATTATGATTTTCTGGCTGCCAGGATGTCAAACCTCAGGCTTATTTCATCAGGTATTTATGATACACTTGTTGCGCCTTCCGATGATGTCTCGCTGTTCCAGTCGCACTTCCAGTGGAAATACAGGACTGGGTTCGGTCTTGAAATAAATTCAGGATTTCATTTTCAGAGGTTTTCAATGAATGATGAATTTTGCATTGAACCCAGACTGGGTTTCAGGTGGGAGCTCCGACCTGGAGTGGCATTGATCGGTGGCCTTGGCCTCCATTCCAGGACAGAATCGCTGGCGGCATACAACTCCCTGATTAAAGACACTGACGGTATCCGGAGGCCACTGAACCACGATCTCGACATGGCCAAAGCTTTTCATGCTGTTGCAGGAACTGAAATTACTCTCTTCAGTGAGATCAGGTTGAGGCTTGAATGGTATTACCAGGATCTGTATGACATTCCGATAGTTAATAAAAGCACCAGCCGCTATTCGACACTTAATACTGCTGAACGTCTGCCCGAAGAGGTGTTGGAAAATGCTGGTAAAGGCAGAAATACAGGAATAGAAATCACCATCGAAAAAGCCTTCACGGATAATTATTATTTCCTGGCAACCGGATCATTATTCGATTCGTGGTACAGTGCAGGTGATGATAATAATTACAATACACTTTACAATACCCGTTATGTTTCAAATATCCTCGCCGGCAAGGATTTCTGTTTCGGTAAAAACAAAAGAAACACAATCGGGATAAATGCGAAGATGTTGTTACGCGGAGGTTACAGGTACACCCCTGTTAACATAACAAGATCTTTGAAGGTTAAGAAAATAGTTTATCTCACTTCACTTACCAATGAAGAACAGCTTCCCGGTTTTTTAAGGATCGATGGCGGATTAAGCTTTCGCAGGAATTTTTCAAACGGTTCCTGGATCATTATGCTCGACATGCAAAATGTAACAGGAAGAAAAAATGTTTTCAAAAGAAGGTTTTCGTATGAAAACGGGAAAGTTGTTTTTTACGATGTACACAGTTTAGGACTTGTGCCTGTTTTTAATTTCAGGATAGAGTTCTGATTTTCGACCGTTTCTGTTTTTTATTCGAAAAATGGCCATTTATAGCTTGAATTTTCACGTATATCTGACCGGCAAAGGGATTTTTTTTGATCCTGGCGTTGTTAAAATGGCCTGAAAAGCATATTATCTATTTATTAGTCAGTAAGTTATGATGTGCCTTAATGAAGGCTGTTCCACGTGGAAACCAGAGTCATTTTTTGAGGAACCGGGTCAGAATTGTCGCTTTTGAGTTCCCAATGAGTTTTTCAAGCTGCTCAAAGGACGTTTTTCTTATCAGTTCGACCGAACCTATCTCTTTCAATAAAATTTCCTTTGTCCTTGATCCTATACCCTTTATGCTGTCGAGATCCGACCTGGTCATGTCGCCTGAACGTTTCTGTCTGTGGAAGTTTATCCCAAAGCGGTGAGCTTCATTTCTCAGCTGCTGGATAATTTTCAGGCTTATCGAGTTTTTATCAAGATAGATGGGAACGCTATCGCCGGGGAAGTATATCTCCTCAAGTTTTTTTGCTATACCTATTATTGCAATTTTTTCGAAGAGATCCAGTTTTCTCAGGCTCTTTACTGCAGATGAAAGTTGTCCTTTTCCTCCATCGATTATTACAAGCTGCGGAAGATCTGCGCCCTCTTCGGTGAGGCGCTTATAACGCCTGTAGACGATCTCTTCCATAGAGCTGAAATCGTCAGGACCTGATACAGTTTTTACATTGTAATGCCTGTACTCTTTTTTACTAGGCCGTGCGTTCCTGAAAACCACGCATGCTGCCACAGGATTGCTCCCCATAATGTTTGAGTTATCGAAACACTCTATATGTACAGGGGTCTTGCTCATATGGAGGTCATTTTTAAGCTTCTCCAGGTTCCTGGGGGTCCGGTCGGCAGGGGGCTTCACTTCCCTCCTTTTCTTCTCCTCAAGCTTGTGGTACACCGCATTCCGCCGTGCCAGCTCTAAAAGCTTAAGCTTATCGCCTCTCTCTGGCACAGTATATCTGACCTTGTCAAGTTTAATATCGGGAAGAAAGGGTACGATTATTTCAGGTGAATCACTTAATAATCTTTCTCTTATCTCGGTAATTGCAAAACCCAGCAATGACTCTTTTTCTTCATCAATCCTGCTTTTAATATCGAGTGTAAATGCCTGAATAACAGAACCATTAACCACTTTAAGGTAGTTTATGCAGAAGTTTTCACCATCCTTTTCAAGAGCAAAGACATCAACATTTTTAATTAAAGCTCCCGCTACTGCCGACCGGCTCTGGTATTTTGAGAGTATCTCAATCTTTTCCTTTATCAGTTGTGCTTCCTCGAAGCGGAGCTCTGCAGAATATTTGTGCATCAGTGATTTAAGGTGTGCCTGGACTACCGCGATATTTCCCTTAAGTATGTTCCTTATCTGCTCCACGGATTCATTATAGTCTTCACTCGTCTGGAGGCCTGTGCAAGGCCCTTTGCAGTTACCCATATGATATTCGAGACAGACTCTGAATTTTCCTGATCCGATGTTCTTATCTGTAAGGCTGAGCGAACATGTTCTCAGCTTAAAAAGTTGACGCACAAGCTCCAGCAGCGTTTTCACCATTAGTCCGGATGTATATGGACCATAGTAACCCGATCCATCCCTTATGGTATTTCTTGTACTGAATATCCTTGGAAACGGTTCGTTCTTAATACAGATCCACGGATATGTTTTATCATCTTTAAGAAGTATATTATACCTGGGCTGATGTGTTTTAATCAGATTGTTCTCAAGTAAAAGAGCATCTGATTCATTATCTACTATGATATGTTTTATGGTAACGGCTTTTTTCAGCATTACCATTGTCTTTCCCGTCTGGCTTTTGGCGAAGTAGGATGAAACTCTTTTCCTGAGATCCTTTGCTTTACCCACATACAGGATTCGTCCATCCTGGTCGAGGAACTGGTACACTCCCGGGTTATGCGGAAGCTGGGGGACGAATATTTTTGGATCTACCGGCATAGGACAAATATAGGAAATGTTACCGGGTCATTGAGCCTACGGCTGTCATTCGGTGGTCATTGGACCTCCGGCTGTCATTCGGTGGTCATCGGGCCTCCGGCCGTCATTCATTGTAAATCACTTACAAACAATTGAATGACAATCGAATGACAATTGAATGACAAACCACAATCAATGCTTAATACGATCTTAACCTAAAAAGAGCGGCACATGGCTGAAGCTTTTTCCATCGAACAGGCCTCTGTCGCTCATTTTAAGTTCAGGAATAACCAGGAGAGCCATAAAGGAAAGTGTCATAAATGGCGCCGCCATTTTGCAGCCGTATTTTTTTATGATGCCGGAGAGTTCCTCATAATCATCAGCCACTGTTTCGCAGCTTTTATCCGACATGATTCCTGCAATATTCAACTCAAGACTTTTTACTGAGCCGTCAACCGCGACTGCCAGGCCGCCTTTTTTCCTTATAACCTCATTTATAGCCGACAGGATGTCTTCATCGCAGGTTCCTATGGCTATTATATTGTGGCTGTCGTGGGCCACTGAGCTTGCAAATGCTCCTTTCTTAAGTCCGAATCCTTTAATAAATCCGGTTGCAGGAGGCAGATCACGATACCTGTCTTTCACCACTATTTTAAGGATATCTTCACTAATATCTGGTTTTATCTCAGTGCCTTCCTGCGGTTCATAGATCAATTCCCTGGTATATAATTCCCCGTCGAATGCAAGGATCACACGCATCTCTTTCCCGCTTTTCTTTACGGCTATCTGTTCACTATTAACCAGACTGCAGTTAAAGTTGTTTATCGGCGCCGGGGGAGAATAATCAAACAGGACCCTGCCCCTGTCGAAGACTTTTTCTCCGTTTATCCATGTTTCCAGGATATTCATTTTTCGGGGGTCATCAGTTATTATGAAGTCAGCCTTATCGCCAGGCTGCAGTATTCCCGCATCGAGATTATAGTGTTTAATCTGATTATATGAAGTGCTTTTCAGCACATCAAAAAGGTTAAATCCTTCATCTAATAGTCCGGCGACCAGTTTATCGAGATGTCGTTTTCTCAGCATCTCGGGGTGAATATCATCGCTTCCCAGCATAACTTTATCGGGGAATGATGAGTAGAGAGATTTTAGAGCATTCAGGTTTCTGCCGGCGCTTCCTTCCCTGATTATAATTTTCATGCCCAGATTTATTTTTTCCACAGCTTCTTCATAGGAGCTGCATTCGTGGTCAGTTGATATTCCGGCATCAATATATCTTTTCAGGTGCTTACCTGTCACCCCTGGCGCGTGTCCATCCACAGGTTTTCCATATTTCCGGGCTATCCTTATTTTTTCTATTACTCCTGGTGAACTATTGATCACGCCGGGGTAGTTCATCATTTCAGCGAGATACAGTATCTCTTCCCTGCCGATCAGCTTCTCTACTTCTTCTACGCCAATTACTGCGCCATTTGATTCTATTTCTGTCGCAGGAACACATGATGGTGCCCCGAAATAGAACCTTAAGGGAGTCTTTTTCCCCTCTAAAATCATATATTCAATCCCTTCTGGCCCAATGACATTTGCAATCTCATGCGGATCTGATACCACCCCTATTGTTCCATGTGGAACACTTGCCCGGGCAAATGCTCCTGGCGATAACATTGAACTTTCAATATGCACATGTGCATCTATAAATCCGGGCAATATATAACTGCTTTCAAAATCGTCCGTTCTTGTAATTCTTTCAATCCTTCCGTCTTCAATATCAATAGCAGCAGAATAGATCTCCCTCATATGGATATCCACCAATTTTCCTTTAATTCTCATAAAATAATATTTAAATATTTTTTTGTTCCACGTGGAACACAATTATCTGCCAATATACATCAGCAGAATAGTTATGTCAGAAGGTGAAACTCCGCTGATTCTGCTTGCCTGACCAATATTTACCGGTCGTATCTTTCCAAGCTTTTGTCTTCCTTCCGTAGAAATTGAAACCAGTTCACTATAATCGATATCTTCAGGAATCTTTAATTTCTCAAGTCTTATAATTTTTTCAGCTATTGCTTTTTCCCTTTCGATATAGCCCTCGTATTTTATCTTTATTTCGGCAGACTCCAGTATCTCTTCCTTTCTCTCTTTCAGATCCAGCAGTACCCTTTCCCCTTCTTCAATATTCATAAGAAGTGTGACCAGGTCAATCTGGGGCCTGAGAGCAAGGTTTATGGCTTTTGTCTTTTGCTTAATCTCAGCTGTATTCAACTTTTTCAGCAGATCATTGATATTAGCCGGCTCTATGCTCAGATTTTTCAGCATCCCGAGTATTTGCTGAATGTGCACTTCCTTCTCACCTAGCAGCTTCAGTCTTTCCTTTCCGGCCAGACCAATTTTAAATCCTTTACGGGTCAGTCTTTCATCGGCGTTATCCTGCCTGAGCAATATCCTGTATTCCGACCTTGATGTGAACATCCTGTATGGCTCATCCACTCCTTTTGTAACCAGATCGTCTATTAGTACGCCTATGTATGCTTCTTCTCTTCCAAATACAAGTTCTTTGTCACCCCTGACCTTTAGCGCAGCGTTTATTCCAGCCATCAGTCCCTGGGCTGCAGCTTCCTCATAACCTGTCGTTCCATTTATCTGGCCGGCAAAATAAAGGCTTTCAATTCTTTTTGTTTCCAGCGTATGCTTTAACTGTGTTGGCTGGAAGAAATCGTATTCAATAGCATATCCGGGTCTGAATATCTCAACCTTTTCAAGTCCTTCTACTTTTCTTAATGCGTTCAGCTGGGCTTCGAGGGGCAGGCTGCTGGCAAAACCGTTAACATAGTATTCCACCGTATCTGTTCCTTCCGGTTCGATGAACAGCTGGTGCGCCTCCTTTTCTTTGAATGTTACAATCTTGTCTTCTATGCTCGGGCAATACCTTGGTCCCCTTCCTTTTATTATACCTTTAAAGAGCGGACTGAATTCCAAACCTTTTCGTAGTTCTTCGTGAACTTCGCTGTTTGTGTGTGTTATATAACAGCTTTTCTGACCCGATACAAATGCTTCCTGCTTCAGAAATGAAAATCCTCTTTGCTCATCATCTCCCTTCTGTTCTGTCATCGCAGAGAAATTGATACTCCTTCCATCGATCCTTGCACTGGTCCCTGTCTTCATTCTTTCGACCGTAAAACCAATCTTCGCCAGCTGATCACTTAGTCCCGCAGATGCCTGATCTCCTGATCTTCCTCCTACAGCCCTTTTGAACCCGACATGCATCAAAGCATTAAGAAATGTTCCATTAGTTAAAATTGTTTCTTTCGACCAGAACCTGTTACCAAAAATTGTTTCTACGCCAACAACCTTATCCTTATCAACCAGTATCCCTGTAACCTCTTCCTGCCATATATGAAGATGGCCGGTATTCTCCAGCTCCTTTCTCCATTCAAATGAAAATTTCTGTCTGTCGCATTGTGCCCGCGGACTCCACATTGCAGGACCCTTGGATCTGTTCAGCATCCTGAACTGTATCATGCTCCGGTCGGTAATTATACCGCTTAATCCGCCAAGAGCATCGATTTCCCTTACAATCTGTCCTTTTGCAATTCCACCCATTGCAGGATTACATGACATCTGTGCAAGTTTCGTCATATCCATTGTAATCAGGATGGTCTCCGCTCCCATCTTTGCCGCTGCATGTGCAGCCTCACAACCGGCATGACCTCCTCCTACAACAACTATATCATAATTAAAGTCCATTTTTCGCTCTGTTTATTTCTTTAAGCCATAGATTCTCCAGTCGTGTCATCTCTTTTTTCCTTTTAACAGAATCATCGTTATAACCGCATGCATGTAATGTTCCATGGATAATTACCCTGGCAACTTCTTCTGTTAAACTAACTTTATAGTTATTTGCGTTCTCCCTGACAGTATCTATGCTAATATATATCTCTCCGTTAATAACATTCCCGTCATGTTCACTGAATGATATAACATCTGTAAAATAATTGTGTTTCAGAAACTCCCTGTTAATTTCAAGGATCCGCCTGTTGCCGGTGATAATAAAAAAAAGATCACCGGGAATTTTCTTTTCCTTTAAGATGATCTTCTTAATAATGTCTTTTATTATCTTCCCTGACCTGAGCCTGAATTTTACACCATCGTAAAAAAATCGGATTTTCAAGTTTTAATATTTTTAAAAGTCATTATTACGCAATTACCCTTTTTGTTAAATTCTATTTCGTCGGCAAGCTTCTTCATCAGAAAGACTCCTCGTCCGCTTGTTTTCAGAATATTCTCCGGTTGTGTAGGGTCCGGCACATCGATATGCTTGAATCCGGCTCCTTCATCCTGCACTACTACTGTAAGCGACCCGTTTGTCATTTTAAGTTCTATTTCAACAAATTTCGTCTGATCCGATTTATTTCCATGGATAATGGCATTGTTAACCGCCTCCATTACGGAGACAAGTATCTTGCCATAATTTTCCCTGCTGATTAAGGTATCTTTTGTAAAAGTATCTATTGCTTTTTCAACAACCGCCAGATTTGTAAGGCGTGATTCTATTCTTATCCTGGTGTCCATTTTTTTCTAAACAAGCTCTTTATACTTGTTTATAAAGCTTTTTGTTTCAATAACAGTTAAATTTTTGCAAGCCACAGTTCAGGATCCAGATATTTTCCTTCAAATATCATAAATTTCAGAACACATATATTTCCATTGCTTTTGTCGGGAAAGACCTCGCCAATAATTTGCTTAGTATCTACTATTTCCCCTTTTTTTACTTTAACATTTACAAGGTTATTATACACCGACAAGTACTTCCCGTGTTTCACAATAACAGTCATATTTGATCCGGGAATGGCAGCTATTGCTGAAATCTCACCCTTAAATACACTTCGTGCCATTACGCTTCCGGTGCTGCTTATCTCAATTCCTATATTCTCTTCAGTGAGATATTTCAGTACAGGGTGCTGATGCTTTCCGAACTTTGCGGTAATTGTTCCGCGTTCAACAGGCCATGGCAGCCGGCCTCTGTTTTCAAGGAAATTATCGCCTATAAGCTTTTGTTCAGGTGTAAGTGTGCTTACAGAGCTCTTCTTTCTTTCTTCTTCAATTATTCGCGCCAGTGCCTTCTCCAGGTTCCTTGCGACTCTCTTTTTTTCTTCCAGTTCTTTCTGCAACTGCTTTTCCTTTGCAGTCAGCGACCTTACCAGTCTTTGTTTTCGGTCCTGCTCATTCTTTAACAGGCTCTTTTGAATTATTTCACGGTGCTGAAGGTCCGACAGCCGTCCAAGGTCTTCCTCCAGTCTAATCTTTGAGCTCTCAATTTCTTCTATCAGCTCAGAAATAATCTCTGCTTCATTTCTCCGGATTTTTGAAACCTGTTGCAGATATTTTACCCTTTTATATCCCTGGTTAAAGTCTTTAGCCGATAATATGTAAACTATTTCCGGATTTCCTTTTTTTGATTTATAGGAGTTTATTATTGCATTTGCATATTCCTTCCTCAGCAAAATCAGGTCTTCCTCCATTATTTCAAGAGCGAGCCGGTTAAGGTCTATCCTGGTGTTCAGCAGATCAATTTCACTGCCCATTCCTTTGATTACCGATTCTCTAAGGTTAATTTTATTTCCTAGGATCTTAAGTTCATTAATACCTGTGCTTTTTTGCCTTGCAGTGCTTGAAATCATTTTATCGACATAGGCAATCTCTTCCATATTTTTCCGCCTTTGTTCCTCGATCTCAGCCCTTGTCTGACCAACTGCGGGATAAACCGTTACATAAATTAGCAGGAAAAGCAAAAAGGATCTATTCATTTCAGCAAAACTTTTTCGTAACCGGCACCAGGATTAAACACGAGAGTATCACTAAAATCAAAGTTTATTTTATTCATTTTGATATCTATCTCAGAGCCATTGCTATCGATAATTTCAATCTTTTCAGGGTATACTGTTTCACTGGCTTTGGTAAAGTCTTCGAATTTAACCGTAAATAATCTGTTTCCGTCCGGTTCCAGAACTTCTGTACTTAAAATTTTTCCAGTTCGGCAATCGACCTGGTTCCTGATAATTCTTCCATTCTCCCTGTGCAGCAGAATTTCCCTGTTAACATTGCAATCTATCCGGGTATTTAGTGTGTTTTCGCTCGCAACGAAATCTCCTAACACAAGTGGCAGCAATTCAGTCGATAAACCATATTTTGTTTTTATGAATGATCCTGAACCATAATAAATCTTTCTATGGATCCTGTCGTTAGCAAGAATGGTATCATTTGAAATGTAGATCCTTAATATTTCCAGTCCGCTTTTAGTCCTTATGCTGGCAAGATATGTTCCATCCTTTGAATACTTGAGGCTTGCTATTACATTTTCATTCCTGCTCTCAGATATGATCCTTATTTCAGCCTTTTGTATGTAGAAATTATTATTTGTCAGATTATTCTGTAAAATGGTTTCTGAGGTGGTCACATTTTTATCTTCTGCAACAGAAATTACATTCTTCGATCTTGAAGACGAAGCACAACCTGCAGCAAGCAGGGAAGCAACTGCTATATAGATCACTTTTTGCAATTTTCTATTTCCTTTTCAAGGTGAATTTTTGTCTTGTCGGCTTCAACTGCCCTTGTCCATGCTGCAACAGCTTCATCGCATTTTCTTAATTTTTTAAGAATGAATCCGTAATGCTCGTAATACTCGGCGTCATCTTTATCAGTGCTCTTAAAAATCTGATTCATAACCTTTTCGGCATTCCTGTATTTACCTCTTTTATAAAGCACCCAGGCATAAGTATCCAGGAATGTATTATTACCTGGCTCCAACGTGGTAACACGTTCGGCCATCTTTTCCGCTTCCTTCAGATTCAGGTCTTTTTCAGCAAGATAATAGGCATAATTATTGAGGAGAATAAGATCGTCTTTCTTCTTTGCAAGGGCTTGTTCAAAAGTCTCGAAAGCTTTTTCAAAGTTTTTCATTCTGTAATAGACATCTGCTCTTAAGGACAATGACTGCAGGAGCATTTCTTCGTCAGAACCGGCGAGAATATCGGCTTTTCTTAATTCTTCGAGTGCAATTTCGTAATTACCGTTTTCAGTTGCAGCTGTTGCATATAGAAGCTTTGCCAGGTATGATCTGTTAAACTTTGTTGCGCATTCACGGCTTCTGCTTTCAAGGTTAATATAGTCTTTATCCTGAAGGTATGCTAAAAGGAGCTTTTCCCAGGCGAAATAGTTCTGTGGCTGCATCCTGATGATTTCCTCAAGGCGTGTTGCAGCCTCTTTATTCCGGCCGGTTTTGAGAAATAATTCAGGTTTAAGCAATACAATTATTTCGTCGGCAGGGTAGGCAGACTCCAGGACCATAACAGAAAAGAGAAATGTTTCTCCATTCTCCTTAATAAGCTCTTCGTTTTCAATAAGCTGTGCAAACAGAGATATTTTATCTGTGCGGCTTACCTTATCGTTTATTGCTACTGTATTAAGCAGTATTACCAGGTCGTCAAATTTCTTTTCCTCGATCATGAAGTCACACAGTGCTAGCTGCACCTGTGCATTGCCCGGATTCTGATCAATAAGCTGTTTATATACACCCTCGGCTCTGGTGAAATCACCCATTCCCCTGTATATTTCAGCAAGTAATCCTTTAAACAATATTTCTTCCGGGTACAGAGTAATCAGTTTTTCTGTAATCTCTTTTGCTTCAGTCCATTTTCCTGCCCACATAAGGTTTTTCACCGATCCTGATGAAGAGACCCTGTTTATGCCGTATTTATTATCGAGAATTTTAAACAGTTCGAGTGCTTTCAGAAATTCACTCTTTTCAGAATAAATATTAGCAAGAGTTACCTTAATATCGTCGCGATCTGGAAATTTCTTTACAGCCTTTTCATAGAAGATTGATGCGCTGTCGGTATTTTTAAGTTCATAATATGTGCCGGCCAGCATTACGAGATACCAGAAATTATCCGGATCAAGGTTGTATGCCGATAGGGCCTTTTGTTTTCCTTTTTCGAGATTTCCTGAAGCTATTAAGATCTGGGCCATCTGGAAATAAGCAGCGTCGCTTCTTGGATTTACGATAAGACTGTTCTCGAGCAATTTCAGCGCGTCGCCGCCATTACCCAGGAGTTTCTGCTTAACAGCCTCAACAAAAATATAATTAAACGCAGCAGTGTCATAAGGTTTCAACCTTCTTCCCGACATATCGGCATGGAAGTTTTTATGGCTGCATGAAATAATGATCCCTGCTAGAATTAAAAAAATGGCTGTTATTCGAATAACTTTCATATAAAATTGTCCCTACCGGTTTGAACTGACCAATCTCCGCAAATAAAATCAGACTACTTCCTTTTAAATAAAATTGTCAGAATCTTCTCATTATTTTGTGCATAGATAACGAAAAGTCCAAGCAATGAAGTATTAGTTAACAATTCTGTTGCAATATTTTCGTACTTAATTGTTCTTGCTAGCGCAACAATGGCGATTGCAAGTAAAAAATACGGAATAAGCTGTCCCATATTGTATTCAATCCTGTAATGCTTTGATGCCATAATAAATGAAAGTATTATCATAAGGCCATAGGAAGCTACGTGAGCCCAGGCAGAAGCCATATAACCGTACACCGGAATAAGGAAAACATTTATCACGACGGTCATAGCCGCACCCGCCATGGTAATATAGATTCCGTAACGTGTAAGGTCGTTCAGCTTATACCAAATACTGTGATTAACATAGATTCCGTATAACAGATATCCCATGCTTACAACCGGTACAACTATGAGTGAATCGCGGAAAAGAGGTCCTATAATAAACTGAAATCCTTTAAGATAGAGATTTATACACAAAAAGACGAAGAGCATGGCAATAACGAAGTATTTCATAACAAAGGCATATGATTCCTTTGCATTGGCGTGTTTAGCTCTTTCGAAGAAGAATGGTTCGGCAGCAAACCTGAACATCTGAATAAAAAGTGCCATCAGTACTGCGACCTTGTAGCCCGCCCCGTATTCCCCGACTGTTTCCAGCCCGGTTTCGTTTCCAATGACCCTTCGTATAATGACCTTATCGAGAACATCATTTATCGATCCGCTTAGTCCCGCAATAAGAAGGGGGAACGAATAATTCAGCATACGTTTCCAGAGTTCCGGGTCGAAGACTGCCTTAATTCTAATTATGTATGGCAGTAACAGTATCATAGTAACAATACTACCAAAGAGGTTGGCTGCGAAAACATATCCCACCCTGTATTCCGGATTATATATCCTGCGGAACCAGCCATTGCTTTTCTCCCATATTCCCGGTGCAATAAGAAGCAGAAACAGAACGCTGACAATAATAACTATGACATTTACCACTTTAATCAGGCTGAAGATGCCAGGTCTGTTTTCTTTCCTGAGCCGTGCAAATGGAATTGCACAGAATGCATCTATTGCAATTATTGCTGCCGACATCAGCACAAAATCGCGATGGTCGGAATAACCTACCAATGATGAGACCGGTCCGATGAAAATACCAACCACTATCACGAACAGCAGAGATGTAAAAAAAAGGCTTAAAAGTGTGGTACTGTAAACCTTATGATAATCTTCCTGTTTTTGGGCAAAACGGAAAAAACCTGTCTCCATGCCATAGGTCAGGAAGATGAGAAGTATTGCCATCCAGGCATAGAGTTCTGTTATAATTCCATACTCGGCTTTCGTGAAGAACCGTGTATAGAAAATAGCCATTATGCCGTAGTTCAGGAACCGCGGGATTATTGTTCCGAAGCCATAAACGGCTGTCTGACGGGCCAGTGTTCTTACTTCGTTCACTTTTTATTTTATGATCGCGCAAAGTTAAATATCTTTGCCATCAGATTCACAGAACATTATTAACCAAAAGACAATATTCATGAACAGGATAACCACCAGATTACTTACCCTTTCTGTTTTGTTCCTTCTGCTTTCATGTAATGCTCCCGGGGGCCATGAGAATACGGTAATTCTGATGAAAACGTCGCTGGGCGATATAAAGCTGAGGTTATATGATGAAACACCTTTACATCGCGACAATTTTATTAAACTCATCAATGATGGGTTTTACGAAGGTATCTCTTTCCATAGGGTTATCAACGGTTTTATGATACAGGCGGGCGATCCTGAAACACGTACTGTTCCTCTTGGTATATCGGCTGATTCTCTGAATACATATACTATTCCGGCCGAATTCAACAAGACTCTTTTCCATAAAAGAGGAGCCCTGGCAGCCGCCCGTGAAGGCAATGATGTGAACCCTGAAATGAGGTCGTCGGGCACTCATTTTTATATTGTACAGGGTGTTCTTCGTTCTGAGGAGGACCTGTTAAACGCAGAAGCCAGGATAAACAGTGACAGGCGGCAGGCTCTTTTTTATAAGCTTGTCAGGCAGGTCGCCGACAGCGCCAGGATAACAGGTGAACAGTTATCAGATGCAGAAATTCAGGAAAGGGTTGCCCTCAGGGCTTCTGCTTTCCTCGCTCCCGAGCTGAACTATGAAATCCCTGCCAGTCAGCGTGAAGTATATAAATCAATTGGCGGAGTCCCCCGGCTTGACGGCACATATACTGTATTTGGAGAGGTTCTTGAAGGACTGGATGTTGTTGACAAAATAGCATCTGTGAAAACAGGTGCTGGCGACAAGCCTGTTGAAGATGTTAAAATATTGAAGATCAAAATTATAGAATAATAAACACTTAACCAGGTCAATAATGCTTGAAAGGATAAATGCACTTCTGGCTGAGGTTGCAGATGCAGCTGTTCGCGGAGAAGAAGATTTGGAGTCGTTCCGTCTGAAGTTTTTGAGTAAAAAAGGACTAATATCCGATCTTTTTGAAGAGTTCAGGAATGTATCTGCTGCTGAAAAGAAAGAAATAGGTCAGAAGCTCAACCTTCTGAAGCAGAGCGCTCTCGAAAAATATAACCTGCTGAAATCGGGTGTTATGGTCTCTGAAACAGGAACAGAATCAGAGGATCTTACGAAGCCTTCATATCCTTTTGCGCTTGGCAGCAGGCATCCTATCTCGATAGTGAGAAATGAGATAATCAGCATTTTCGGCCGTATCGGATTTACAGTTTCAGAAGGTCCGGAAATTGAAGATGATGATCATAATTTTACGAAGCTGAATTTTGCCCCGGAGCATCCTGCCCGCGATATGCAGGATACATTTTATATTTCCCGGATATCTCCCGAAGAATCGAGTTCAGGTGATATACTTCTGAGAACACATACTTCTTCGGTACAGGTGCGTGTCATGCAAGGTCAAAAACCTCCCATCAGGACGATCTCCCCCGGAAGGGTTTTCAGAAATGAGGCCATCTCAGCCAGGGCACATTGTATTTTTCACCAGGTTGAGGCGCTATATGTCGATGAAAATGTATCATTTGCAGACCTGCGCCAGACACTGCTTTTCTTTGCCCGGGAGATGTACGGGAAAGATGTAAAGATACGTCTCAGGCCTTCATATTTTCCGTTTACCGAACCATCAGCCGAAATGGATATAAGCTGTACGATCTGTGGCGGCAAAGGCTGTAACGTTTGCAAATACACAGGCTGGGTTGAAGTTTTAGGCTGCGGGATGGTTCATCCGGCAGTCCTGGAAGCTTGCGGCATCGACAGCAGGAAATATACAGGTTTTGCTTTGGGAATGGGCATTGAGCGCCCTGCAATGCTTAAATACCAGGTGAACGACCTGCGTCTTTACTTTGAAAATGACATCCGGTTCCTTGAGCAGTTCAGGACAGCTTACTAATCTTTCGAACTTTTTTTGTAACTTTCTGTTATTCTTATCATCATTTACTAATCTATCAGATGAAGCATCAAGAATTGCCCGTCCCTTTTTGTGACAGATGTGCTGCTGAAACAGGAGCTATTTTCAGATTCCTGGGGCGAGAGGAGATCGACCAGGTAAATTTTGAAAAGGAATTCAGACAATTCAGGAGGGGAGAAGTCCTCTATAACGAAGGAAGCCGTATCAGCGGTTTTTACTGTATTCACAGCGGCATCATCAAGGTTTTTAAAACAGGTCTTGACGGTAAAGAACAGATAATCAGGTTTGCAAAACCAGGGGATATTATTGCATACAGGAGCGTCCTTAGCAATGAGGTAGCATGTACTTCAGCCAAGGTTATCGAAGATTGCCAGGTCTGTTTCATCCCGGCGGAGATACTGATATCGATGGTAAAGTCAAATTCGTCTTTTGCCCATGAATTGCTTAAGCTTGCATGCCATGAGCTCGGTGAGGCCAACTCATTCATTACCGACATTGCCCAGAAAACTGTTCGTGAAAGGCTGGCAGAAATACTTTTACTGCTTGTACATGATTTCGGACTTGATGATCAGAACTATCTTCAGATCTCTCTTACACGTGAGGAGCTGGCCAACATCGTGGGTACTGCTACTGAGTCTGTAATACGTTTATTATCAGAGTTCAAGACCGACAGGCTTGTAGAACTTAACGGCAGGAGAATAAAGATTATTGATAAAAAAGGGCTTGAAAAGATCAGTAATGTCTTTAACTGATCGTTCTTAAAACAGGGTTCTGTCCGTTTCGTGACGGAATGTTTTTCCCAGATGTTTATATGCGTGTTCGGTGGCTTCCCTGCCCCTGGGTGTTCTTTTAAGGAAACCTTCCTTTATCAGGAATGGTTCATAAACCTCTTCGATTGTTCCGCTCTCTTCTCCGACAGCCGTGGCGATAGTATTAAGACCAACCGGGCCTCCGTTAAATTTCTCAATAACGGCTGATAGTATTCTGTTGTCCATTTCGTCGAGACCATGCCGGTCGATATTGAGCGCTTTAAGACCATACTTTGTTATTTCGAGGTCAATTTTTCCTGATCCTTTCACCTGGGCAAAATCGCGTATTCTTTTGAGCAGGGCATTTGCAATACGTGGTGTTCCGCGGCTGCGTCTTCCTATTTCAACAGCAGCGCTGTCGTCGATTTTCACATTGAGGATCTTTGCTGATCGCCTGACAATACCCGTGAGTATATCCTGATCGTAATATTCGAGATGGAAATTAATCCCGAAGCGGGCTCTGAGCGGGCTTGTGAGGAGTCCGGATCTTGTTGTTGCACCAATAAGGGTGAAATGGTTAAGGGTAAGCTGTACCGATCTGGCGCTTGGTCCTTTATCGATCATTATATCAATCTGAAAGTCTTCCATTGCCGAGTAGAGGTATTCCTCAACCACAGGACTCAGCCGGTGTATTTCGTCGATAAAAAGAACATCTCCCGGTTCCAGGCCGGTAAGCAATCCTGCAAGATCGCCTGGCTTGT